>Ga0102689_1035939_pt1 | contig 18762 bp, 20 predicted proteins | sample NOAtaT_7_FD_77365 | JGI IMG/M metagenome (GOLD analysis project Ga0102689, IMG submission 77365) | Metatranscriptome of freshwater lake microbial communities from Lake Erie, under a cyanobacterial bloom - NOAA_Erie_Diel1S_2200h metaT... | ecosystem: Environmental > Aquatic > Freshwater > Lake ...
GGCTTTTTTGCCTGTTAGTTGGCATACGCGACTCATAGTACTAGTCTCCTATTTTTTTAGTCCAGTTAACCATATTACAACCTCTAACTATTCTTAAGCAATTAATTTTCACAGAAACTCGTAAACCAAAATAGTCATAAACCAAATTAAGATTAATTTAACCTATGATTTTGGTAAAAATGAGTCTCAATGAAGCTGATCAAGGGCAAAATTAATTGATCCTGCTTTGCGTAATTGTGGGTGGACTGGAGACCATATCGCGGTTTTCAAGATAGTGAGGACAGAATTAAATGAGAACAGTCATAGCATCACAATGAGAAAACCATCCCAAAAGATCCTTCTTGGAGACGATATTAAATGCATCAGTGATAGCTTGAGCTAGTTCTTGACGAGTGCGCGGTTGTCGAGAACGGACAAACTCCTTACTAAAGCAAGTTCTGGAGCAGAATAGTAGTGAACCTTTACCTGAATCTGTGCAGGAGTTTCTGAGCAATGCTTCAGAAAAAGCGACTAGTTTGAGGGATTTGGGAGAAGCGAAGTTGATTGAATGCGCTAGTTCTCATTTAGCAGCGTTGATTGCTAATGATCCCCTTACCAAGAATTACTGTCAGCTTGTGGGTAGTCGTGCTTTGGTGGTTTTAGCTATTCATGAAGGGAAATTTCGCAAAGCTCTGCGTCAAATTGGTTATGCTTTACCGCCAGTCAGGTAGATAATGCATCAATTCTTGAGTTGCTTCATCGACCATTCTCTGTCTGAGGGAAATTGGTGCTAACACCTCTCCATTGGGTCGCCAGTCTCGCAATCTTTGAATGATATTCACATCATTGGGACGAATCCAAGCTTGATAATAGTGATCGCTGGGATTACGCTGTTCTAAAATTGCCAAAATTGCATTCCGATCATGAGCGTTAGGAATTGCTTTTTGCAGTAACGATTTAATTTTGGCATAGGCAATTGCTTTAAATGTAGGATGTCTCACAGTATTATCCACGTACCATCGGGCAAAGTCTTCTGAAAAGCGAATTAATAGCAGTTGTGGTTCTTCGTAAAACTTGAAACCCCAAGCTTTGTGTAGTTCGATCTCTACCTCTTGGGATGTGGGTAACTTGCCACTATTGCGTAACTGCTTAAGATATTTGGGGACAGCGCGATCTCCCCAAGCCAGAATTTTTAAACTTTCAGAAGTAATCCGATCTAGTCGATAATTGTGCCAAGTCATTTTGCTGTCAGGATCGATACCATAGGCACTGAGATATTTAGCGCGGCGCAGATAGTGGATACAGACAGGATAGACGGTGACTTGCGTATTTCTGCTCGAAAATCTGGCAAACTCGGTTGACTTCACCAGAGAAGATTTTTGAGAATTTGGTGAGTTTGGCTTGATCATTTCATAGTCAAATTGAATTACCCCACTATCCGCAGTATGCCAGAGATCTTCCAACTGCTTGTGATAATCATCTACTCGATCCTGAACTTCAGGGGGGAGAATATAATCGAGATTGACAAAGGTATGAGGGAGATTTTGGTGTGTTGATATCAGACGCTCGCTAACTGGTTCGGCAATTAATAATTCTGAAAGTGAATCCAGCAATAACTCTAGATTTGGCTGCACTATTGAGATGGTATCAAGAGCAACCAATAGATCGAGGCATTGCTGATGCGAGAGATTTTGCCTCAACCAAGAGTTTGCCAGGTGTAAATGTGAAGGCGATCGCTCTTTGTTGAACCCTAAATAAATATCAGGGGGCAACTGAGGTAAAAGATCAACTGGCAGAATTTGAAATTCTCCTCTAGGAAGAGCTTTCAACCAACCAAGTTGCGATAGTTTCTCTAAATCTGTCCGTAGGGAACGATGCACTGTAGCAAAGGGTAATTGTGATAGTTCAATTTCACATTGTTGCCGATCAAATCCTGCGAGTGCCAGCAATTGCGCCTGTGTAGCTTCAGTGAGATGTAACCAATAACTTAAAGATTTAGCACAAATGCAATGGCGATCGTCGCAACCATTTACAAAAGACTCTGCTTTAAGCTTTTCTGACGTGGGATGTTGCGGAGAGTAGAGCCGATTTCGTAGATCGGGATAACGAAATAGATCAGGCAATAGGCGATCGCGATAAATTATCCCCAAAATCACCCAAAATCGCACTGCTCGGCTCATGCTACTGGCAAGATTTCCTTGTACTAACCAATGTAAGATTTGCGTATTTGGTGCGCTTTGAAAAATGGCGGTGATATCAGAAGGCATAAATAATGACTAAGCATTGAATTGAATACCCATCTTCAATGATGCCATATAGTGTGAACGATTCACCTTTACCAATTAATCCTATGCCTGAAGAAAAAAATAACTTGCAGAAGCGGCTTGAGGAAATAGATCGTCAATCGCAGGATCAAGAACTGGCTAAAATTTATAAGCTCTCTCAGAAAAACATCACAACTGCCGCTATACTCTCTTTTCTTTTCCCCATTGGCGGTTATATCTATACTGCTAGATGGAAAGCCTTCTGGATCTTATTCGGCATAATTTTTGGGATTATCATGCTTGGTTCAATCAATGAAAGAGATGAGGAAAAAATAGATAGACTATCGACATTTTGTGGAGTAGTTGCAGCAATAGTTTCCCCTATCGATAATAGTATTGCTATTCAGTCAGCTAGAGACAAAATTAATGCGATGAAGTAATCGTAATTATTTAGATTACCAAATTCATTTTCTTAATCTTTCTTGACTATTATGAACTATTTTGCCTAATTATGTTTTTACAGTCTAAACTTATGACCAGCAACTTGCGGCGGCGATCGCTCATGACTATTCCCAAAATTCAATTATCACTCACGGCTAAAATCTCTGTTGATGGCTTGCGCTATCAACAGTTAGAGATTGAGATTCTCACCCCCGATCGCGTGATTAATCCTTCGGACATGGTTGGGCTAGAGTTACCCTCTAGTGTTGATACTAGTGGTGGTGTAGTTATTTCAGGACGCGCCCCGATCTGGCTCTATGCTTACTTTGTCCATGAGTTGCACCCGACTAAATGGGTAGCCTGTTACGATCCGCGCATTTCTGGTGGCGTGGTGGTGGCTACCCATAGCAATCAAGCCGCGATCGGACAAATTATTATTGAATCACCATCTAGTGAAGTGCAGCTATGTCCAGCCCTAATGATTGTGGGACCGCCCAATAGCGGTAAAAGCGTGTTATCCCACGCTTTGTTTCAAGCATTAATACAGGAAAATTCCCATGTCTATTTACAGAGAGCTAACTGGGATGGGGAGGGCAATTGGGCTTTGGAGCTGGGTGATGAACAGCAAGCCGAAATTATGAAGGTTGCCAATAAGGGAGAATTAACTCAAGGCTTCTTTCCCTATCATGCTCAAGCAATTCTAGAACTGCGCCGCCAAAAATCTTTAGTCATTGTCGATATTGGCGGCATGGCGCAACCCGAAAAGCAACCCATTCTTGAGGCTTGTTCCCATTATTTGATCATTACTTCCAACCCTGATGAGGTGACTAAATGGCATGAATTCTGTCGCGATCGCGGTAATCTATCGACTGTTGCGGTGATGCACAGCACTTTGGAAACTTGCGAAGAAGTTAATCAATCGCAACCCTATCTAGAAATGACCTGTGGTGCTTGGCTAATGGGACAACCTCGCGCTGTGCCTGATGAGTTGTTAAAGAGGGTGCGATCGCTCCTTTTGAAACGCACTTAGAATAGAAATATTATGCTACTGAATCATGTAATGAGGGCGAAAAATCATGACTTTTACTACCGATCCATCAATTCATCCCTTCCTACTTCCCGATCATACCCAATTGCCAGAATCCGATGGTACATTTGTGAAAAACTTTCAAGAACATCCGCAAAGTATTCTCTTAACCGATTCCTTAGAACCATTGTTGCAAAAAAAACATCCTGACGGACAATATGCGATCGGGCAAGATAGTGGCATTTATTGGCGGATTACTGAACCTCCTGAAAAGGGGGCAGAAGCTCCTGACTGGTTTTATGTCCCTAACGTACCGCCGACCTTAAATGGTGAAACAAGGCGATCCTATGTACTTTGGCAAGAGTTTATTGCCCCATTAATTATCTTGGAATTTGTGTCAGGTAATGGCAAAGAGGAAAGAGACAAAACCCCTTGGACAGGTAAGTTCTTTATCTATGAGCAAGTAATTCGTCCCGCTTTTTATGGTATCTATGAGGTCAAAAGTGCGCGTGTTGAAGTATATCGATTTGTTGCCAATCAGTTTGAACTTCTGCATCCTAATGATCGCGGACATTATGCAATTGATGCACTCGGAGTGGAGTTGGGTATTTGGCAAGGTCGCTATCAGAATTTAGAACTACCTTGGCTGCGGTGGTGGGATGCGGAAGGCAATTTGCTTCTAACAGGAGCAGAACGCGCCGAACGAGAGTATCAAAGGGCTGAAAGCTTACTTGCTCAACTAAGGGCTGCGGGTATTGAACCACAAGTTTAAACTTTATAATTATTTTGTCTGATTATTTCGCAAATAGGAGAAGGTGATGGCTTTTGGTAGTTACAAAACAATTGGAGCAGTAGTTAAAGAATTTCAGATTACCTATACAGAATCTGATTTTGTGAAACCGTTACCATTTATGGTTTCTGATTACTTCCGCGAAGACTTACAGCTAATGATGCGTGAAGGTGTCGTTGATAATTCTGAGTTTGCGATCTGTGAGAATTTAATCTATCCATTGCTTAAAGAAGTTTGGAAACATTATCGCAGTAAGTTTTTATTATGGAGTCATCAATCATTAAATTATGATGAGAAGCTTTCAGGTTTTCCAGAATACATTCTGGCAAAGCGATCGCCCCTTGGTAAGGTTGTCTTTGATCGTCCTTATTTTACGCTTGTGGAAGCAAAGCAAGATAATTTTGAAGCGGCTTGGGGACAATGTATTGCGGAAATGATCGCAGCGCAGCGCTTAAATGCGGAATTGGATATATCTATTTTTGGCATTACTTCTAATGGTAGTTTCTGGCAAATCGGCAAGCTAGAAGGTAATGTTTTTACTAGAAATCTTGCCCCTTATACATTGTACGACATCGACAATCTTGCTTCTGCAATAAATTACATTTTTCGTGAATGCGAATTACAGTTAGATGCGATCGGGCGATCGCCTTGATGTTTAAAAGTCCTAAGTTCATGTTTCCTGTTTAATTAATTTATTGAGTAAAACCAATGCCATCTATTACTTTTGATCTCGAAACTGTTACGCCTCTATTTCTCTCTGGAGCCGATCAAACTATTGCTGAATTACGCCCTCCTGCTTTTCGTGGTGCTTTAAGGTATTGGTTTAGAGCGATCGCTGGTGGTTATTACTGGGATCAACCGCAAAAATTGCAAGAACTTGAATCATCAATATTCGGTAACGCTGGAAGTATAGGAAGTTCAAAGATTGTGTTGCGTATTTCGCAAATGCCTGTAATAGATCCCGATGAATATTCAATGCGACAAGATGGCATAAAGTATTTGTGGTTCTCTACAAAGGCACAGAAAGGAGAACAAAAACCAGCAAGAGAAGCCATTGGAATTGACGAACCAGTAAGATTTTCTCTCAAATTCTCTACTAGACCTATTCCTAACAGAAGAAAAGAACAGCAAAGAGATCTAGTGTTAGCTGCAAACAGCTTTTGGATGGCAGTTAATCTTGGAGGATTTGGATCGCGAGAACGGAGAGGGGCTGGAAGTTTACGAGTTCTAAAATTCACCCATGAAGGACTAGACGATTTTTATATTAAGGCTTTGCCGAAATTTAGTTTAAAGTTTAAATCTGAAGACATTCCTAGATTCTTTAGAGGAGAGATCAATAAGATCCAGTCTTATACTAACCATCTGCTAAAACTAGATCCGATTCAATTGACAGATACATTTCTTCCTGAATTTGAAATTTATAGATCTGATATCGGTAATGATTTTTTCAATCTTTTCTTCTTAAATAAAGAGTATAACGATTGGGAGAATTTACTAGACTATTGGGGTAAAGAGTACAGTGCTTATCGTCGCAATATTCCAGCTTCTAGCAGATATGTTTTTGGATTGCCTTTTGAATCTCGCTCAAAGTCTGTAAGGTCTATTAGAGCAAGGCGTTCTTCTCCATTAAGAATGAAAGTAGTTCGTTCCTTAGATAAATATTTTGGTCTTTTATCTTGGAATTATGGAACTTTTCCCACAGAAACGAGAATTAATAGCCGAGACAAATTTCAAGTTATTGAGCAATTCATTAAACGTTTTCCTAATTTAATTGAGATTTTTTAAAAATATGCAAGATTTAAAATTCTGGCAACGCAAGATTCAGGCTTTATTGCATGATCCACCGAATAAGGCGCTGAATATCAAAGGACATGAAGCCGAAGCACGGGCTTGGGCGCAAAAATTGGGAATTGGGAAACTCAATGACCAGGATTTTAAACCAGCAGATTGGATTGCATCGGCAGCCGATCGCCTTAATTTTCCGAGCTATTGGAGTATTGGCGGCGCGAACTTTCGCAATAAACCTTACTTGACCCATCCACTCACAGGCAAAAAGCTAAATCTTGGTGGTGGGCGATTTTTACCGACACAAATTAATGAGGATTGGCTCAGGACTGCTATGCAAACATCGATTGATCAAATTCCTGATGCAATCAAAGCCGATCGCCAAAAACTATTTCTGTGGTTGTGGCGTAACTGGTCAAGCGAAATCCAAGCGGCTGAAGGTAATCAGTTAGGTGCTTTGTGGGACTTATTACCTGCTGACACCCGCATTCCCGATCATTCCATTTGGGCGCATCAATCACTTACCAGTGCGATCGCCGCTACTACCGATAGCAAAGGCGATCCCGATCCTGCATTTTTACTATTTACGATTGGACCTGTGCAAGCATTTATTAGCGCCGCGCGGCGGACTCAAGACCTTTGGGCGGGTAGTTATTTGCTTTCTTATCTCAATTGGCAAGCAATTCAAGTTATTGCTGAAGCGATCGGCCCTGATGCAGTGATTTTTCCTAATCTGATTGGTCAACCACTATGCGATCGCTGGCTTCAGAGCAAAGGTGTATTCACAGGAGAAATTAAGCCCGAAGACTTAATTTTGCCTAGTTTACCTAATCGATTTTTAGCGATCGTTCCTGCTAGTCAAGGAAAAGAGCTTGCTCAAAAAGCAGCCAAAGCTGTTAAGGAAGCTTGGTATGAGATCTCGAATGCAGTGCGTACAGATCTTGAAAATTTATTTCCTAATGGTCTAAAAACACAATGGCAAGAGACATGGAAACGTCAAATCGAGAGTACTTTCGACACTTACTGGCAAGTATATCCTTGGCGACCTCAAGGGCATTCTATTCAGGATAAAGACTATAAATTTCTTGAGCCTCATAAGCAATTTTTAGGCGATCGCCTGACTAAAACTGAAGGGATTTTAAAAATATATGCTAAGCAGGAAAAAGATGGAGGTGGGCAGTATGCTCCCAACATCGGCGCAATTTACAGCGATCTCTATTTCATCACTGAGAAAGCATTGGGCAGCCGTAAAGCTCTGCGTAATTTCCCACAGGTTCCCGAACAAGGAGATAAATCAACATTAGGCGGTGATCGGGCGGCTTTACACGATCTTAGCTCCGATCTAACAGTTAAAGAGTTTTGGAATAATTTTACTAATACCTTGCGAGCTAAAGGTATTTATGAAATCCAAGAAGGTGGTGTTGAGAGACTTGATGCGATCGAGTTAACCAAGCGTTTTGCTTGGCGATCTTTCTTCAAAAAGCAAGACGGTTATGATATGAACTCTGGTCATAGTGGCTTAACATTTCCTTCAACGAGCAGCGTAGCAACAGCAACATTTAAGAATAATGTCATTTCACAGCTAATTTTGCCCAACCCACAAAAGTTAAAAGATGCTTTAGATGATTGGATTCGTTCTATCCCTGGTTCGATTCGAGAGCAAAATACAACTCGTAAAAATGTTATTCCATTTCTTGTACCTCATTCCGTCGGAGACAAATCAATTAACAAATCAATTACTGATTTTTTGATGATTGATGGTAGATTGCTATTTCAAGAAAGCTATCAACAGGAAATTGATTTATCGGCTAATGAGATAGCCATTAAAAAAACTATAGACAGGCTTAAAGATTTTTTAAAGGTTGCTCAAGAGTACAAAATTGCGAAGCCCCGTAAATATTTTGCGGTGCTGATGATGGATGGCGACAATATGGGATCTTGGATTTCGGGAGAGAAAATGCCTGAATATCGTATGTTGTTACATCCTGACACCCAGCAAAGCTTAGAGACAGATTCAACTTATAAAGAGATTTGGGAGCCAATTCTCAATAATCCTCGATTGATGTCTCCTGCGATTCATGGCTTTATTAGCAAAGCTTTGGGCGATTTCTCCCTTAAACTGGTACGTCACATTGTCGAAGAGAGATATGCTGGCAAACTAGTTTATGCGGGTGGTGATGATGTGATGGCATTGTTACCGCTTGATTGTGCCTTAGAAGTTGCACGAGAATTACGCGCCGCTTTTTCAGGAGAATTAACGACTGATGATCAAGGTGAAAAATTAGAGGTAGACTTTGCTGCGAAAGAGAGTCAAGCTTCTAAATCTGGCTATGTATTGCTAAAACGTCCCAATCGAGAAAGGGAACTTTTAACAACAATGGGAAGTGAAGCAACTGCTAGTACAGGAATTGTGATCGCCCATCATACCCAACCTCTCGATCTAACTTTGCAAGAGGTGCGTAAAGCAGAAAAAGCGGCTAAGAGTGCAGGACGCAATAGTTTTTCTTTGACATTTTTAAAGCGATCGGGTGAAATTATGACTGCGGGTGCAAAGTGGTACTATTCCCAAAACACTCCTAATACAGACGATAAGCAAGAAGATAAATCTTTAGATACGATCGCGCTATTGCTGAAGTTCCAAAAGCATTTTGCTGACGATCATATTTCTAGCAAATTTCCTTACATTTTGCGTGAACATTCGGAAACTCTTGCAGACTTAGACATTGAAGGTTTATATGCCGCAGAAATTAAGCGTTTATTACATCGACAGCAAGGCGAGAAAAAATTGTCAGAAGCCGAAGAAAAATTGCTAGCTGAGGAACTAGCAACAATGGTGATTAGGGCAAATTCTTCTCATCGTGCATCTTTAAAAGAAGATGATGCTAATAAAGCTAAACCGCAAACTCAACTAAAAACCTTTGCAAGCTTGCTGGTGTTTACAAGATTTTTGGCTACTGGAGAAGGAGAAGAATAAATCATGACTGATATTAATCAAGCTAATCAAAAACAAGCCAATCACAAGCAAGTATTTATTGAGCCTTCGGATGTTTTGCTATTCCGTGATGGTCGCCCATTTTCGGCAGGCGATGGACATCGGGCGCGGAGCATTTTTCCGCCAACACCAAATACGATGCAAGGGGTAATTCGCTCTAAGGTATTAAGCGATCGCTGTGGACGTTATGAGACTTACAAAAATGGCTGCAATGATTGTGAAAAGCAATCAAACTGCACTATTCCTGATGAGATTGGTAGACCTGCTCAAAACGGTAGAGGATCTTATGGAAATCTGAAAATTCGTGGGGCGATCGTTGCTAAGTACGAGAAATTAAAAGTAACTTCCTATTTCTCAGTCCCTGCGGATGTGGTGGAAGTTAAGGAAAAAAGTGAACAGCGCGATCGCTCAAAATCTCGTTTGCGCTTTCTTCAACCATTGTCGCAAAAGATATATGGCGATAATGATTTGAGTGATGATCTGCAATCTAAATTATTGCCACTCTGGACAAGTGAGACGATTCCTGTGGAAGGTGTTCAAGGCTATTGGAATCAGGAAGAATTGCAAAAATATTTACTGCAAGATTATCAATCTCTGAGTCAATATACTAAAACTGATGAACTCTATATACGAGAGTCGCGCTATGGTATCGAGATTAATAATGCTTTACAGACTGTCAGTGAAGGTCAGCTTTATCAAACTGAATTTATTCGCGCTAAGGAAAACATTGGTTTATATGTAGAGGTTGATGGCGTATCAGATTTAGGCGGTAATTTAATTGCGATCGGTGGTGAAAATCGGGCAGCACAATGTCATCATCTCGATCTACAGAAAAAGATAGATTGGGAAAAATTTACACAGGATCTCAAAGAGCAATTACAGAAAGCCGATGGATTTAAAATTTATTTTGCCACCCCAACAATTTTTGATGCTGGATGGTTGCCAAATTGGGTGAGCAAAAACGATCTTTCTGGTGCTTATCATGGCATTCAAGTACAGCTAGTCGCTGCTTCAATCCCTCGTTATCAGACTATCGGCGGTTGGGATGTCGCATACAATCGCCCAAAACCAACTAATCGCGCTATTCCCGCAGGTTCGGTTTATTACTTTACCTCTAATGCAAAACCGTCAGAAATCATCAAAGATTTTCATTGGCAAAATATTGCTGATGAAAAGAGTGATGCTCAAATTGGTTTTGGGCTAGCTCTTGTGGGTGCATGGAATTATTTAAAACTTTCTGATGGAGAAAAATATGCCGCATCCAAATAGTATTCAGCAGAGTATTCAGCCAGATAAAGATTACACATTTTCTGATTATTTCAAGCTTGACTATGAACCAGAAGATGTTCTTGCTTATTTTGGCTATGAGATGAATAGCGAATCTTTGGTATTGCCTAAAAGTGGTATACCTTTGCCAAGATTGCCAGATTTGAGCGATCGCCTCCAACGCGCTTTACCTCATATCAGTCTCAATAATGAAACCGCAAGACGAGAATTTTTGATTGCCCCTGTGTTAATGGATTTAGTCGATCTGGTTGATGCCAAACTCAAGGTTAGCTATATCATTTCTGTCGATCGCCAACTTAAAGGATCGCTTGATTATTTCATCCAAACCAAGCGATCGCTATTAATCATTGAGGCAAAAGATGAAAATCTGCAACGCGGGTTTGTGCAGTTGGCAACGGAGCTAATCGCCTTAGATCGCTGGCTAGAGGATGAGCATCCGATCCTTTATGGGGCTGTCTCTATTGGCAGTGTTTGGCAATTTAGCCGTTTAGAGCGCCAAGCCAAACGGATTACTCAAGACCTCAATCTCTATCGAGCGATCGGCGATCTAGAGGAGCTAATGCGAATCCTAATCGGGATTTTGGAATAGTTATCACAGTATTGGGATTTATCAATCTCTAACCAGAAAACAGTAAAAAAATCAGGAGAAATTTTTCATGTTTCAGAAAGCAAATTTGCTTTTCCTTTATACCGAAACGCCTTTACACGTTGGTAGTGGCAGCAGTCTCGGTACTGTCGATTTGCCAATCCAGCGAGAGCATCATACCAATTTGCCAATGGTGCAAGGCTCTGGTATCAAAGGCAAGTTACGCAGCACATTTGAGGCGAATCTTTCTAAGTTGGACGAAAAGGAGAAACCAACAGCAGAAAAAAGGATTGATGCAATTTTTGGAGGACAAGACGCGAAAGCTAGTGATCATGCCGCCGCTTTATCGGTTGGTGATGCTCGAATTTTATTGTTTCCAGTTCGTGCGTTAGCGGGTGTATTTGCTTGGGTGACTTGCCCTTTGGTAATTAATCGTCTCGCTAGGGATTTGCAGATGACAACAGGACAAACTGCTTTATCTTGGAACTTAGCTGATTTAGAGGTTAAGGGACAACAAGCGTATACCCCAAATAACAGTAGTATCAAGATTGGTAATGATGTTGTTTTGGAAGAGTTTTCTTTTGTGGTGCAAACATCTAATGACGAAGTTCAGAAATTTGCTAACTGGTTAGCTGATTCGGTGCTGCCCAGTGGCAATGAGTACAAATTTTGGAAAGATAAAATCAAACAAGATTTGGTCATCATCAGTGATGAGGCTTTTAAAGATTTTTGTCAGTTCAGTACAGATGTAGTTTCGCGCACCAAGCTAGATCCTGCGACTAAAACAGTTGCTATAGGTGCATTATGGACTGAAGAGAATTTACCTTCGGATGCTTTGCTTTATGCGCCTTTGTTTGCTTGCGATCCACGCATGGAAGACAAGGATAAGCCAAAGAAAAAGAATGATTCCACACAAAATATGGATGCAACTGAGGTTCTATCTTTGGTATCTACACATCTACAAAATGGTCATTCTAGATTGCAACTTGGCGGTAATGAAACCGTTGGGCGTGGTTTAGTAGCAACTCGCTTTTTGTAAGGTTTACAAATTTGATATTTTAAGGAGACAACATCATGTCAAAAAATAAATATAAGCAAGATACAGATTCTGGAAAAACTATTCGGCAAGAGACTTCAGTCATTACAACCAAAACAAGTATTGTTTCAAGTTCAGGATCTCAGACAATTGCACCAACTAAACCTACCGTAAATCCAAGAGATTTAGATCGTAGTCGCGCCAGTTCTGCTTGGGAAAATATTAGTAAGGTTGACGCTACTAATACTGAATATGGGAGTTTGGCGCGTGAAATGCCAACGATGATTCAGGTAAATGGTTTGGCTCAAACCCTTGCTTTTTTGAAGGCTAAGAAGGGAAAACATCATTCATTGATTTTTGAACATCTTTCTGGATGGGTTTGTAATCACTTGAATTTTAAGAATGGAGATTTACTAGAAAATGTGATCAGGATTGAGAGTCAAGAATATCGTCGCGCTACTTCAGAGTCTCTAGCTTATTTGCAATGGATTAAACGGTTTTCTGAAGGGAAAATCAAGAAAGAAGAGGATAAAAATCCATGAATCTACCCCATGACACACAACGTAATTTTAGGCTACATGAGTCCAAATCAGATAATTTAGGACTTTGGCTAGATCGATTTGTTGATCTTGCAATTGATGGACAGAAAAAGCTTCAGTTTTTTAAAGACCTGAAACCAGTTCTACATTCTAAACCATACATTTCTAGATCTTCGCAAGGTCTAATTGATGCTTTTTATCAGCGATCGCTTGCTGTTGCTAATTCATTGCCCCATGCGAGAACCTTTACTGCATCTCCTGAATGGCGGATGGTGGTGGGACTTGGACAGGCTAGTATTCTCGAAACTGCAATGACCTTAGATCGCGTTACAGGAATTCCGATTATTCCTGCTAGTGCTTTGAAAGGTTTAGCAGCTTCCTATGCGATGCTATCGGTGCTAGAAACTACAGAAAGAGAGAAAGCCGAAAAAGATAAAGATTCTGATTTTGCTAATATCTTTGGTACACAGGATCAAGTAGGAAAGGTGATCTTTTTGGATGCAGTGCCAACTAAAGCACCAACTTTAGAGCCTGATATCATGAATTGTCACTATCCTGATTACTATGGTGGCAAGACCCCAAATCCAACTCCCTATCAAAGCCCGAATCCTGTTTATTTTTTGACCTTGGGACGAGAGAGTAAATTTGCTTTTGCGATCGCAGGGCGCGACACAAGTAACGCTACTGCTGCTTTAGTCAGGCTAGCTGAAAAATGGCTCAAGGCTGGCTTGCAAGAGCTAGGCATTGGCGCAAAAACTGCCGCAGGATATGGATATTTAGAGGTATCAGACTCATGACGACCATTGTTACTTTTTTGGGCGATCGCGATTGATTTAAAAATCTAAAAGTCTAATTTACTTTTATTAGGAGAAAATGTATGAATTCATTAAAAGCTATTTCTTTCTTGGGCGTTAACGCTAATGGATATACGCAAACTAACTATTTCCTTGATGATCCACGCTTAAATGAACATGAGAAAAACTGTACTACAGATCTTTTTCAAGAAGCACTTGTTCAGTTTTACAAGCCAAAGATTCTTTATATTTTCTTAACAGAACAAGCAAGAATTCATCAGCCTAAAAATGCTACAGAACCAACTTGGGAAACCTTACAAAAACGCTTGGCTGATAAGGTTAAAATTGTTCCTGTATATGACGTACCCGAAGGTAATGACAACGCAAGTATTTGGAATCTTTTTAACAAAATTGTTGACTGTTTGGATGAGAATGATCAAGTTGTATTTGATATAACCCATGCTTTTCGTTCTATTCCTATTATCTCCTTGGTAGCAGTTAGTTATTTAAGGGTGGTACGACAAGTATCGATTAAAGGTTTAGTATACGGACTATTCAATCCACGCAGTCCCGAAAATTCCTCAACTTTTGACCTTTTGCCAATTGTCAGTTTATTAGAATGGACAACTGCAACAGATCAGTTTTTGAGAACTGGTAATGGTGATGCACTAGCGAACTTACTCCGTAGTGAAAATACCGCTATTCAAGACTTAGCCAACAATATTGAAGCTATTTCCAAAGGGTTGCAACTTTTGCGTCCAGTTGATGTAATGACTGAATCCGCAAACTTGGAGAATACTATTAACTCTGCATCTCAATTTATTTCTCAGTCTGTTCCACCTTTTGCGGCGCTACTAAAACGGATTCAGCAAGACTACGGAAAATTTGGATTGAGAAATAGCAATGATTATACTAATAATGCTAAAGCTACTCTTGTGAAACAGTTGAAAATAATTGAATGGTATGCCGAAAAAGGGCAAACAATTCAAGCTTTATCACTGTCAAGAGAATGGTTGATATCGCTGCTTTGCTATCACTTCAACCTAGATCCCCTTGATATCGCCATTCGCTCAGATATGGAATTACTTCTCAATGGTGGTAAAACACCTGCTGACGCTCAAGGGAACAAAAAAGAATCACCTCGGTTAGCTGAGTGGGTAAATGTGCCTGTAGGTAAAAAACTCCGTAATTTATGGAATGACAAGTTTAAACTAGCCAATCTTAGGAATGATGCTTTACATTCTGGCTTTCGTAAAAATCCTAGAAGTGCTGATGAAATTATTCTCGAAACTAGACAAATCATTCAAGAATTACAGCTAGTTGCGAAGGATTGGAAGTTAGAGGAATAATGAGATGTAATTTCCAGCGATTACCCATTTCCCACATCCATCTCAATCTATAGAAAAAGCGATCGCCTCCATTTAAATTCCCATCACAATAATCAACAAAACAACCATGACAACGGCAATCAGTGAAATTATTAGCAATGGAATTGTCTTTGATTTAAAAAATTGGAAAACGACTATGCCAGATGTTAATTCTTTGCAGGAAACCGTAGAAAATTTATTTACTATGCTTTCAGAGCGACAGATCTCCTATCTTTTAGTGGGCGGCGTGGCAATGTTGACTTACATCGAAGGTCGCAACACTCAAGATATTGACTTTATTATGTCGAAAGCAGATCTCGCGGCAATACCTGAAATTAAGATTATTGAAGAAAACAAAGATTTTGTGCGGGGCAAATTTGAGACGTTACAAATTGATTTACTGCTGACTAATAATCCACTATTTGATCGCATTCAAAAGGAATATGCAACCGAAAGCATCTTTGGTACAAGGACTATTCGTTGTGTTACCGTTGAAGGAATACTAATTTTGAAATTTTTTGCTTTGCCTTCCTTATATCGTCAAGGGAATTTTAACAAGGTTAGTATTTACGAAAATGACATTACTCAATTATTACTCAGTTATTCTATTGATTTATCTAAATTATTGAATGTACTTGCGGACTATGTATTAGCCTCAGATCTCAAAGAACTTCAATTAACTGCTTCAGATATTCAGAAACGGATTCAACGATTTCATTATCAGGGTGATAAATTTAATCAATAAGGGCAAACAAACATGGCATATTGTGATTTCACACTGGCGAAAGTTAGAGAAGTATTTAATTTAATTATCGAAGAAGATCAAGACTTATTTGCTGAAGCTCCCAAAGCGCAACCTTCAGAACTTTTGAGCATGATCTTAAAAGAATACTTGAATTTGGCGATCGCTATTAATAGTGAGAAATCCCGATCAGAGTTTATTATTGCGCCTATATTGGGAGAAATAAGGCGACTATCAGGTTATCAGGTGTCTCTGTTCTCTGGGAAAGAGTTTAATGTTGATAGCAGCAAAGGACTAGCAGGTTATTGTGATTTTATTTTGAGTTACTCCAAAGAGCAGTTGTATATTAGCGCCCCTGTGACCACGATTGTCGAAGCTAAAAACGAAAATATCATTGGTGGTATGGGACAATGTATTGCTGAAATGGTCGCCGCGCAAATATTTAATCAGCAATCAGGCAACAATATTGAAACGATCTATGGTGTTGTCACCAGTGGAACCAACTGGCGATTTTTAACCCTGCGCGATCGCATTGTTTATATTGATACAATTGAATACTACATCAAGGAGATTGATAAAATTTTAGGCATTCTTTTACAGTTTATTTCACCAGATAACAGACAATACCCATCCGCCCAGCAATTTTTATGACCACCAACAAACCGCGCAAGAAGAACTTTTCTAGCTTCACTCCCATTGAAGCCATGAAGCAGCTAAACCTTAATGATTTAATCGAATGGCAAGTTGAAATTACACCCAAAGCACCAAGCTCTTTTTTCAAGCAAAGGCTAGAACGCCTAGAGTGTTTTGACTTACAGAGCGTTGAAGAGTCTAAGAAATTACTGATAGATGCTGTTTGTGAAGAAGCAATTCAAGAATTTAAACGGCTCAGAATTTGGAAAGGAGCAAGTCTGGAAGGCGATCGCGCTAGTGGCTATGTAGATTATTTGATTGCAGAGCGTAAGCGCTATCTAGAAGCGCCAATGCTCTGCATTATCGAAGCCAAAAAGGATGACTTTGAGCAAGGCTTAGCACAGTGCTTGGTAGAAATGCAAGCTTGTCAATGGATTAATCACAAACTGGGTAGAGAAATTGATGTGCTAGGCATTGTCACTAATGGCACAACTTGGAATTTTTATAAATTGGTGCGTTCGGGGCAGGTTTATGAAACTGCGGCTCATGCCCTTGGCGATCTAGAAGTTGTGTTAGGTTGGTTGAATTATATTTTTCAGAATTGCGAACATAATTTAGTAAACAAGGAATAAAAGGTATGTCATTTAGTCAGTACAAAAGTTTAGGTGCAACTCTCAAGGAATTAGAAATCACCTTTATGGAAGAGAACTTTATGCGAGAAGTTCCTTTTGCTATTCGAGATTATTTTCTGACGGATCTTGAGTTTATGTTGAACGAAGGAGTCGTGGATAACTCTGAGTATGCCATTTGTGAGAATTTGATCTATCCGATTCTCAAGGAAGTTTGGAAACCTCTCGCCAAAAAGTTTACGCTATGGAGTCATCAATATCTAAACTACACTGAGAACTTAACTGGCTTTCCTGAATATATTTTGGCAAAGCGATCGCCTCTTGGTAAAGTGGTGTTTGATAAGCCCTATTTTTTATTGATCGAAGCTAAGCAAGATAACTTTGATGCGGCTTGGGGTCAGTGTTTAGCAGAAATGTATGCCGCCCAAAAGTTGAATAATCTAGAAGATTTAACTGTTTTTGGGATTACTTCTAATGGTAAATTTTGGCAGTTTGGCAAACTCGAAGGTGATACTTTTACTCGTAACAAAACTTTTTACAGCATTCAAGAGATCGAACATTTGTTTGCGGCGGTTAATTTTATTTTTCAAGACTGCGATCGCCAGTTAACATCCATGCAATAGTATCTTACGGTATAGAATTTCTAGCCACCAGTACAAGCGTACTTGCACCAGTGGCTAGAGTTTTTAACCAGAAATAGCGGGTAAGACCGAGATGATAATCACGGCGATAAATCCGAATAATACGCCTAAAATTGCCCAAAGCTCTTTATTTCTCTTTTTGGATTCAGCGATCGAGTAACAAGCCCAACCGCATAATCCCCAAATCATAACCATTAACAATTCCATCGAAGTTATTCCTTTTTTTAGTTGCAACGCTTCAAATTATTGCATTGGGTTGAAGAAGCCTATTCAATTAATGATTCAACATTACAGTTGATGATTTATAGCTAGAGCCGCGCCCATATATAGTTACAGATGCCCCTTGAGTAACTGGTAAGCTCTAAACCACATCCTGCTAAATCAGCACTAGTGGTGTTGTCGGTCATGATTTGGAAACACATCGCGGTAAATTTTTCACGGGCATAGCCGTAACCCTTTAAGCGGCGTAATGAATCTTTGGTGTCAGAAGATAGACCGACAAGAATTGATTCAAATTCGTTTTCTTGCTTTGCTTGAGTTTCTAGAATTTCGCGTTAGGCTTCATTCCATTCTTTAGCGGTATTGCGGGGTTTCGCGCCAATATTCACTGCTTCAATGGCTAAGGTTTCAGCTTTATCGATGTCTTGCTGAACTTTTAACTCCGTTTCTAGTAACTGTGATAAATTTTCTTTGCGGGTTTCGAGTTTGGTTAGATTAGTTTGGGCTTGGCGATAGAGGTCTTTAGCGCTGGGTGGAACTTGTTGCATGATTGCGATCGCCGTCTGAAGCTCTTTAATTTTGGTTTGCAGAGATTCCATGTTGGCAGGATTATCATTATTAGGATTCATAACAAAGGAGAATGAGTGTAATTATTTCAGAAGTTTTTTGATTTGTTCTCGAATTAAGGAGTTGTTTGTATTTCCTGCTCTTTGGTTCTGGGGCTGATCGTTATGATGATTAGCTTCTAGAGTTGCTGTGGAGTTAGAGTCGAGATTTTGCCGATCGCCATTTCCGACTAGAAATAGTAAAGCGCGATCGCTCAGGTTGCCGATGAAGAGGCTGCTTAGAAATACGCCAACGGTGCAAGTAATTACGGCGAAAAGACCGAGAGGCGCGATAATCAGGATTACCCATGTGACTATGGCATTGGCGATCGCGATGATGATAGTGCGATAACGGACGATCTTTTTAATGAGTGATAGGGACATAATTGGGTAAGCCTTGCTAATT
>Ga0102689_1060894_pt1 | contig 17218 bp, 29 predicted proteins | sample NOAtaT_7_FD_77365 | JGI IMG/M metagenome (GOLD analysis project Ga0102689, IMG submission 77365) | Metatranscriptome of freshwater lake microbial communities from Lake Erie, under a cyanobacterial bloom - NOAA_Erie_Diel1S_2200h metaT... | ecosystem: Environmental > Aquatic > Freshwater > Lake ...
ATTTTCTATAGGGAAAAAAACATTAACACAAAGAGTTAAGATGCCTACAATATCACAGTTAGTAAGAAAAGGCCGCAAGAAGGCGGTTAACAAGAGTAAATCGGCTGCGTTAGACTCATGTCCGCAACGTCGTGGAGTTTGTACAAAAGTGTACACAACAACCCCTAAAAAACCAAACTCAGCAATGCGTAAGGTTGCTAAGGTGCGTTTAACTAATAAGCAGGAAGTTATTGCCTATATCCCAGGAGAAGGGCATAATTTACAAGAGCACAGTATCGTATTGGTACGTGGTGGTCGTGTAAAGGATCTTCCGGGTGTTCGTTACCATATTGTTCGTGGAAGCTTAGACACTGCAGGTGTTGAAGGTCGTAAGCAACAACGCTCTAAATACGGCGCAAAACGTCCTAAAGCAGGTGCTGCTGCTCCGGCTAAGAAAAAATAATTAATAGCAAAAGATAGTATACAATGAGAAAAAGTAAAGCCAAAAAACGCGTATTGTTACCTGATCCGATATTTAATGATGTATTAGTAACTCGTTTTTTAAATAATTTAATGTACGACGGAAAAAAGAACACTGCTTCTACAATTTTCCATGATGCAATTGAAACAGTTGCAAAACGTACTACTGAAGATGGATTAGAAGTGTTTAAAAAAGCACTTGCAAACGTTACGCCTCAAGTTGAAGTGCGTTCTCGTCGTGTAGGTGGAGCTACTTTCCAAATTCCTTCAGAAATACGCCCTGATCGTAAAGTATCAATGGCTATTAAATGGTTAATATTATACGCACGTAAACGTAACGAAAAATCAATGGCTCAAAAATTAGCCGGAGAGATCGTTGCTGCTGCAAAAGAAGAAGGTGCTGCTTATAAAAAGAAAGAAGACGTTCACAAGATGGCAGAAGCAAACAAAGCATTTTCACACTTTAGATTTTAATTGAACAAATGAGCGACTTAAGATATACAAGAAACATTGGGATCGCAGCCCACATCGACGCAGGTAAAACTACCTGTACAGAGCGTATATTATATTATACAGGTGTTAATCACAAAATTGGTGAGGTACACGATGGTGCTGCAACTATGGATTGGATGGCTCAGGAGCAAGAGCGTGGTATCACGATCACTTCTGCGGCTACTACCTGTTTTTGGAAATACCGTAATAATAATTATAAGATCAATATCATTGATACTCCGGGTCACGTGGATTTTACTGTAGAGGTAAATCGCTCACTTCGTGTATTAGATGGTTTAGTGTTCTTGTTCTCTGCTGTTGATGGTGTTGAACCACAATCAGAAACAAACTGGCGCTTAGCTGATAATTATAATGTAACTCGTATTGGTTTCGTTAATAAAATGGATCGTCAAGGTGCTGACTTCTTAAACGTTGTTAAGCAAACTCGCGAGATTTTAGGCGGTAATGCAGTTCCATTACAATTACCAATTGGTGCTGAAGAGAATTTTATCGGTGTAGTTGATTTGATCAACTTCCGTGGAATTGTTTGGAATGAAGAAGATAAAGGAATGACCTTTAAAGAAGTTCCTATCCCTGCTGATATGCTTGAAGAAGCTAAAGAGTGGAGAGAAAAAATGTTAGAAGCTGTTTCTGACTTTGATGATAAGATCATGGAGAAGTTTTTTGACGCTCCTGAAACGATCACTGAAAGAGAAGTATTAGACGCTTTGCGTAAAGCTTGCGTTGCAAATAAAATTGTTCCAATGGTATGTGGTAGCGCCTTCAAAAATAAAGGTGTTCAAACAATGTTGGATCTAGTGATGGAATTAATGCCTAGTCCGTTAGATAAACCGGAAACTAAAGGAATTAATCCTGATACAGAACAAGAAGTTACTCGTAAACCTGACGTTAATCAACCATTCACCGCGTTAGCATTTAAGATCGCAACAGATCCGTTTGTAGGTCGTTTGTGTTTCTTCCGTGCATATGCCGGTCGTTTAGATGCAGGTTCTTATGTATTAAATACACGTTCAGGAAATAAAGAGCGTATCTCTCGTATTTTCCAAATGCACGCTAATAAACAAAACCCTGTAGAATTTATTGAAGCAGGTGATATTGGTGCTGCAGTTGGTTTTAAAGACATCCGTACAGGTGATACTTTATGTGATGAGAAAAATCCAATTGTATTAGAAGCAATGAATTTCCCTGAGCCGGTGATCGCTATCGCTATTGAGCCTAAAACTCAAGGTGACTTAGATCGTTTAGGTGTAGGTTTAAATAAATTAGCGGAAGAGGATCCAACTTTCCGTATTAAAACAGATGAAGATTCTGGCCAAACCATTATTTCAGGTATGGGTGAGCTTCACTTAGAAATTATTGTTGACCGCTTAAAACGTGAGTTTAAAGTGGAAGTTAACCAAGGTGCACCACAGGTGGCTTACAAAGAGTCTATCACAGGTACAGTCGATCACCGCGAAGTTTACAAGAAACAAACTGGTGGTCGTGGTAAGTTTGCTGATATCCGCTTTACTGTTGGTCCAATGGATGCTGACTTTGACGCTTCAAAAACAGGAGGATTACAATTTGTTAATGAGATCACTGGTGGTAATATTCCTCGTGAATTTATTCCTGCAGTTGAAAAAGGCTTTAAAGCTTCTTTGAACAATGGTGTATTAGCAGGTTATCCACTTGTAGGAATGAAGATCGTTCTAACAGACGGTTCATACCACAACGTTGACTCTGACGCATTATCATTTGAGATCTGTGCACGTACTGCATATCGTGAATCATTACCAAAATGTAAGCCTGTATTATTAGAGCCGATCATGAAAGTGGAAGTTCTAACACCAGAGCAAAACATGGGTGATGTTGTAGGTGACTTAAACCGTCGTCGCGGACAAATTGAAGGTATGGACAGCAAAGGTAACGCACAAGTTATAAAAGCTAAAGTTCCATTATCAGAAATGTTTGGTTACGTAACTCAATTACGTACATTGACTTCTGGTCGTGCAACTTCAACAATGGAATTCAGTCATTACAATGAAGCTCCGGCTAACATTGCTGCTGATGTAATTGCAAAATCAAAAGGAACCAAAGAAAAAGTATAATAATTAATCGTTCTTTATTATGAGCCAGAGGATAAGAATAAAACTAAAATCGTACGACTTCAACTTAGTTGACAAGTCTGCCGAGAAGATCGTAAAAACTGTAAAAGCTACAGGTGCGGTAGTTAATGGACCAATTCCATTGCCTACAAACAAACGTATTTTCACTGTATTGAAATCGCCACACGTAAATAAAAAAGCGCGTGATCAATTCCAATTGTGTGCTTACAAGCGTTTATTGGACATCTACAGTTCTTCATCTAAAACTGTTGATGCTTTAATGAAACTTGAATTGCCTAGCGGTGTTGAAGTAGAAATTAAAGTTTAACAGCAGGTAAGCCGGATGGCTCAAGACCTTAAGTAAAATAAATTATAACAAATAAATAAATAAAAAAATGTCAGGAATAATTGGTAAAAAAATAGGAATGACGAGCTTCTTTGATGCCTCTGGTAAATACATACCATGCACAGTTATTGAAGCGGGTCCTTGCGTTGTTACGCAAGTAAAAACCAATGAAAAGGATGGGTACACAGCTGTACAGTTGTCGTTTGATGAGAAAAAAGAAAAGAACACATCAAGCGCTATGAAGGGGCATTTTGCATTGGCAAAAACCACTCCAAAACGTAGAGTTGTTGAATTCCGTCACTTTGAGGAAGAAAAGAACTTAGGCGATACCATTACAGTGGAATTGTTTGCTGAAGGTGATTTTGTGGATGTTGTTGGAACATCAAAGGGTAAAGGTTTTCAAGGTGTTGTTAAACGTCACGGTTTTGCCGGAGTTGGACACGCTAATAAATCACACGGACAACATGATCGTGAAAGAGCTCCTGGTTCATTAGGTGCATCATCAGATCCTTCACGCGTAATGAAAGGTATGCGCATGGCTGGTCGTATGGGTGGAAATCGTAAGAAAGTTCAAAACTTACAGGTAGTAAAAATTATGGCAGATAAGAATGTGATCCTTGTGAAAGGTTCAGTTCCTGGTGCTAAGGGATCTTATCTTTTAATTGAGAAGTAATCATGCAAGTAGAAGTATTAAACATAAGTGGTAAAAAAACAGCTAAGAAAGTAGATCTTATCGATTCTATCTTTGGAGTTGAACCAAATGATCATTGTATATATCTTGATGTGAAAAGCATTTTAGCAAATCAACGTCAAGGTACTCACAAATCAAAAGAACGTGCTGAGATAGCACGCACCACAAAAAAATTGAAGCGTCAAAAAGGAACAGGTGGAGCTCGTGCAGGTTCTATGAAGTCACCAGTATTCGTTGGTGGTGGTCGTGCATTCGGTCCTCGTCCTCGCGATTATTCTTTTAAATTGAACAAGAAGGTGAAAAATTTAGCTCGCACTTCTGCTTTAACTTATAAAGCAAAAGAGAACGCTATCACTGTATTGGAAGATTTTAATTTTGAAGCTCCAAAAACAAAGAACTTTGTTGACTTGATCAAGAATTTGAATTTAGACAGCAAAAAAACATTGTTTATTATCGGTGCAAAAAATGATAATGTGTATTTATCATCTCGCAATTTGCCAGGTTCAAAAGTTATTACAGCAAATGATATCAATACATACGATATCCTTCACGCTGATAACGTGATCTTAGCAGAAAGCTCAGTTAAAGTAATTGAAACAATTTTAAATAAGTAACAATGGGAATTATAGTAAAGCCTATCATCACTGAAAAGATGAGCTCACAAGCCGAGAAATTAAATCGCTATGGCTTTGTGGTTGTAAAAACGGCTAACAAGTTACAGATTAAGGCAGCAGTTGAAAGTATGTATGGAGTTAAAGTTGACTCTGTAAATACTCAGCAATATGCAGGTAAGGTTAAAACTCGTAACACTACTCGTGGTGTTGCAATTGGAAGAGTTAACCGCAACAAAAAAGCTATTGTAACTTTAAAGGATGGCGAAACAATTGATTTTTACGCAAGTATTTAATAGAATAAAAAGTTTTCAAAATGGGATTAAAAAAGTATAAGCCATTAACACCAAGTTTACGCTACAAGATCGGCGGAGATTTTGCTGAGATCACTACAGGTAAACCTGAGAAGAGTCTGGTTGTTTCTACCAAAAGATCTGGAGGAAGAAATAATACCGGTAAAATGACCATCCGTTATATTGGCGGTGGACATAAAAAAGCTATCCGTTTGATCGATTTCAAACGTGATAAGGACGGAATTGAAGGAACAGTTAAAACAATTGAGTACGATCCAAATCGTTCGGCTCGTATTGCATTAGTGTTTTACAAAGACGGTGAAAAACGTTACATCATTGCTCCGCAAGGTTTAAAGGTTGATCAAAAGATCATGTCTGGTAAAGATGCTTCTCCGGAAATTGGAAATACATTATTGTTATCTGAAGTTCCTTTAGGAACTATCATTCATAATATTGAATTACGCCCTGGTCAAGGTGCAGCTTTAGCACGTAGTGCTGGTAGCTATGCACAATTAACTGCGCGTGAAGGAAAGTATGCAGTATTGCGTATGCCTTCAGGTGAGGTGCGTATGATCCTTGTTACATGTAAAGCTACAATTGGTGCGGTTTCAAACCCTGACCATAACCTAGAAGTGCATGGAAAAGCCGGTCGCCGCCGTTGGTTAGGCCGTCGTCCTCGTAACAGGCCAGTAGCGATGAATCCGGTTGATCATCCTATGGGTGGTGGTGAAGGTCGCGCATCTGGTGGTCACCCACGTTCTCGTAAAGGTATTCCTGCTAAAGGATACAAAACACGTTACAAAGCAAAAGCAAGTAACAAACACATTATCGAAAGAAGAAAGAAATAATAATATAAACGTTTAATGGCTCAATGTCACCCTGAGCGAAGTCGAAGGGTAAATAGAGTTACATAACAAAAAACAAAACATGGCAAGATCACTTAAAAAAGGCCCCTTTATCGACCACAACCTAGCAGGTAAGGTAGATAAAATGAATGCTAGCGGCAAAAAGTCGGCTATCAAGACGTGGGCACGTCGTTCAACAATTCCACCAGAATTTGTAGGGCATACATTTGCTGTACACAATGGTGCAAAATTTATCCCGGTTTACGTAACCGAGAACATGGTAGGACATAAACTAGGAGAGTTTGCGTTAACCCGCGTATTTAAAGGCCACGCTGGTCATAACAAAAAATAATAACGGGAAATCATGGGAAACAGAAAAAGGTTAGTAGCCGATAAAAGAAAAGAAGCGAACAAAACTACATATTTTGCTAAGCTTAATAATTGTCCAACATCTCCTCGTAAAATGAACCAAGTTGCGGCTTTGGTAAGAGGTTTAGATGTTTATAAGGCATTAAATATTTTAAAATTCAACACGCGTGAGGCTTCAGGTCGTTTAGAGAAATTGTTGAAATCAGCAATTGCAAACTACGAAGCAAAATCAAACGAGAGAGTTGAAGAGAACACACTTTTTGTGAAAAGTGTTGTAGTAGATGGTGGAATGATGGCAAAGCGTTTACGCACTGCGCCGCAAGGTCGTGGATACCGTATCCGTAAGCGTTCAAATCACGTAACATTAATTTTAGATAAAAAACAATAAGATATTACAATGGGACAAAAAGTAAATCCAATAGGTTTCAGATTAGGTGTCATTAAAGGTTGGGATTCTAACTGGTTCGGTGGCAAAGATTACTCTGAGAAATTAGTTGAAGATGAAAAGATCAGAAACTATTTAAAAGCGCGTTTACCAAAAGGTAGTATCTCTAAAATTGTTATTGAGAGAACGTTAAAGCTTATCACTGTTACAATCAATACAGCTCGTCCGGGTATCATTATCGGAAAGGGTGGTAAAGAGGTTGACAAGTTGAAAGAAGAGTTGAAGAAATTAACTAAGAAAGAAATTCAAATAAATATTTTTGAAATTAAACGTCCTGAATTAGACGCGAGATTAGTTGCTGATAGCATCGCTCGTCAGATCGAAGGTCGTATCTCATTCCGTCGCGCAGCTAAAATGTCAATGTCAAGTACAATGCGTTTAGGCGCTGAAGGAATTAAAATAAAAGTAAGTGGTCGTTTAGGCGGCGCTGAAATGGCAAGAACAGAAGGATATAAAGAAGGACGTACTCCATTACATACGATCCGCGCTGATATAGACTATGCTGTTGCCGAAGCTCATACTTCTTATGGAAGAATTGGTGTTAAAGTTTGGATCTGTCGTGGTGAGGTTTTTGGAAAGCGTGATCTTTCTCCAAATATTGGCTTAATGAAAGACAAAGCTAAAGGTGGAGAGAATCGTGGTGGTGGAAACGATGATCGCGGAAACAAATTTGGGAACAAAAAAAGAGGTCCTAGAAGAGAAGAAAAATAGTATTAAGTATTTAAGAAATTAAGTCATGTTACAACCAAAACGAACAAAGTATAGAAAGTCGCAAAAGATGAAAATGAAAGGTAATGCCAAGCGTGGGCATGAATTAGCCTTCGGTTCATTTGGAATCAAAGCGATGGAAGAAGCTCGTATTACGGCTCGCCAAATTGAAGCTGCCCGTGTTGCCCTAACTCGTTTCATGAAACGTGAAGGTCAAGTGTGGATCAGGATATTTCCAGATCGTCCGGTAACTTCAAAACCAGCAGAGGTACGTATGGGTAAAGGTAAAGGTGCTCCAGAATATTGGATGTGCCCTGTAAAAACAGGACGTATCTTATTCGAAGCAGAAGGTGTTCCGGTAGAGGTAGCAAAAGAAGCATTGCGCTTAGCAGCTCAAAAATTACCGATCAACACTAAGTTTATTGTAAGAAGGGATTACGAAGTTCCTCAAGCATAATTAAAAAATAGAAAAAATGAAAAACAAAGAGATACAAGCTTTATCAGAACAGGATATTCTGTCAAAAGTGGCTGAAGAAAAAGCGGCTATGATAAAGATGAAGGTAAATCACGGTGTTTCTCCTTTAGAGAATCCAATTTTACTTCGAATTAATCGTCGTAACATTGCTCGTTTGCTAACCGAGGCCACAAAACGTAAAGCAACAAAAAAATAATCTGCTTCAAACATGGAATTAGAAAGAAATTTAAGAAAAGAAAAAACTGGTATTGTTACCAGTAATAAAATGGACAAAAGTATTGTAGTGGCTGTTATGCGTAAAGTAAAGCACCCTAAATATGGTAAGTTCCTTAACAAAACTAGTACGTTTGTTGCGCATGATGAAAAAAATGAGTGCAGCATTGGCGATACAGTAACAATTGCTGAAACACGCCCTTTAAGCAAAACAAAAAAATGGCGTTTAGTAACCATTGTAGAGAAAGTTAAATAATTTTTAACGTTAATAGAATTAAGAAATGATACAAAACGAATCAAGATTAGCAGTTGCAGATAATAGCGGTGCTAAAGAAGTATTGGTGATACGTGTTTTAGGTGGTACAAGAAAACGTTACGCGTCAATTGGCGATAAAGTTGTTGTAACCGTAAAGCATGCTTTACCTAGTGGTAACGTTAAAAAAGGTACTGTAAGCAAAGCAGTGATCGTACGTACTAAAAAAGAAATAAGCCGTGCAGATGGATCGTATATCCGTTTTGATGATAACGCAGTAGTGTTATTAAACGCAACTGATGAGATCCGCGGTACTCGTATTTTCGGGCCGGTAGCTCGTGAGTTACGTGATAAGCAATTCATGAAGATCATCTCTTTAGCACCAGAGGTATTATAAAAAGAAATTAGAAAGATGAAGAAGTTAATATTAAAAAAAGGAGACACCGTTAAGGTCATTTCAGGCGAATCAAGAGGCCAGGAGGGTAAGATCATCTCTATTGATACAAAAAAGAATCGTGTTATTGTAGAAGGTGTGAATTTGATCAGCAAAAGCGAGAAGCCTAGCGCAAAGAACACTAATGGTGGTATCACAAAAAAAGAAGGTTCAATTCACATTTCAAACTTAATGTTCGTTGAAGGTGGAAAAACCGTTCGTTTAGGTCGCAGAACCAACGAAAAAACAGGAAAAACAGAACGTTATTCTAAAAAAACGAAGGAGGCGGTTAAATAATGGCAGCAACAACTTACAAACCACGCTTAAAAGGTAAATATAGTGATGAGATCGTAAAGAACTTACAATCTCAATTCAACTACAAAACCATTATGCAGGTTCCGAAATTGAAAAAGATATGTATCAACCAAGGTATTGGAGATGCAGTATCTGATAAGAAAATGATCGAGTCTGCGGTAAAAGAAATGACCACTATCACAGGTCAAAAAGCAGTACCAACGTATTCAACTAAGGATATCTCAAACTTTAAATTACGTAAAGGTGTTGCGATTGGTGTTCGTGTAACATTGCGTGGAGATAAAATGTATGAATTCTTAGACCGTTTGGTTGCTTCATCATTACCTCGTATCCGTGATTTTAAAGGCGTAAATAACAAAGGATTTGATGGCCACGGTAACTATACATTAGGTATCACTGAGCAGATCATTTTCCCTGAGATCGACATCGATAAAGTGACTAAGATCCAAGGTATGGATATTACCTTTGTAACTTCAGCACCAACAGATAAAGAAGCATTAGCATTATTAACCGAATTTGGAATTCCGTTCAAAAAATAAGAAATGGCAAAAGAATCAATGAAGGCCCGCGAGGTCAAACGTAAAAAATTAGTAGACAAGTACGCTGACAGACGTAAAGCGCTAAAAGACGCTGGAAACTATAGCGATATGCAAAAATTACCACGTAATTCATGCAAAGTACGTTTACGTAACCGTTGTAAATTAACAGGTCGTCCTAGAGGGTACATGCGTACTTTTGGGGTAAGTCGTGTTACTTTCCGCGAAATGGTGCTTTTTGGCTTGATCCCGGGTTTAACTAAGGGAAGCTGGTAAAATAATAAATTTGTAGGTTGGCTAAAGTTTAGTACCTTTGCCGTCCTATTTTATAGGAAATAATATATATTGTTTAATATAATTATTCCATTGACTTGGAATAACATATAAACTTAAAAAAATGACAGATACAGTATCAGACTACTTAACACGCGTTAGAAACGCTATTAAGGCAAATCACAGGGTAGTAGAGGTTCCTGCCTCCAACCTTAAAAAAGAGATCACTAAGATCCTTTTCGAAAAAGGTTACATCTTAAATTACAAATTCGAAGAAACAACAAACAAGCAAGGTCTAATTAAGATCGCGTTGAAATACCATCCGGTATCTCATCAATCAGCGATTCGTACATTAGATCGCGTTTCTAGTCCAGGTTTACGTAAGTATTCTGGAGTTGATTCTATCCCACGTGTACTAAATGGCTTAGGAATAGCCATTATTTCTACTTCTAAAGGTGTTATGACCGATAAAGAAGCTAAGAAAATGAAAGTAGGCGGTGAAGTTTTATGTTATATTTCTTAATCAATAGGAGGAAAGAAAATGTCACGTATAGGAAAAGCCCCAATAACAGTACCAAAAGGTGTAGAAATTACTCCGGGAAAAGGAAGTGTAACAGTTAAAGGTCCAAAAGGAACCTTAACTCAAAAAATGGATGCAGATATCTCTGTTGAAGTTAAAGACGGAATCATTACAGTAACGCGCCCAACTGATCAAAAGCGTCACAGAGCATTACATGGTTTATACCGTGCTCTTATCGCTAACATGGTACATGGTGTAAGTGAAGGATATAAAACCGAGCAAGAATTAGTTGGTGTAGGTTACCGTGCTTCAAATAAAGGTCAAATGTTAGAGTTATCATTAGGATACTCACACAATATTAATTTCCAGCTTCCGACAGAAATTAAAGTTACCACTACTTCTGAAAAAGGTGCAAACCCTAAGGTAATATTGGAAAGTCATGATAAGGCATTACTAGGAATGGTTGCTGCTAAAATTCGCAGCCTACGTAAGCCTGAACCATACAAAGGAAAAGGTATCAAATTTGCTGGTGAAGTATTACGTAGAAAAGCAGGTAAATCAGCAGCTAAGAAATAATAGATAAAATTTTAAGAGATGGCATTAAATAAAATAGAAAAAAGAGAGCGCTTGAAACATAGGATCAAGAAATCTCTTAAGACAACAACAAAGCAACATAGATTGACAGTTTACAAAAGTAATGCTGAGATCTATGCGCAAATTGTTTCTGATAAAGAAGGTAAAACTGTTATCGCTGCAGGCACAAATGAGAAATCATTGAAATCTGCTAAAGGAACAAAAACAGAGAAAGCAAAATTGGTGGGTAAACTTATCGCCGAAAAAGCTGTTGCTGCAGGAATTAGTGAGATCGTTTTTGATAGAAATGGTTTTATTTATCACGGCCGTATCAAAGCTTTGGCAGATGCAGCTCGCGAAAATGGTTTAAAATTCTAATTTGAAAAAAGGATAAGATGTCAAACAAAGAAGTAAAGCGCGTTAAATCGAGCGAAATAGAATTAAAAGATAAATTGGTAGCGATACAACGTGTAACCAAAGTAACAAAAGGTGGTCGTCACTTTAGTTTTGCTGCTATTGTTGTGGTTGGTAACGAAAAAGGCGTTATCGGTCATGGTCTTGGTAAAGCAAATGAAGTAACAGATGCTATCACTAAAGGTATTGAAGATGCTAAAAAGAGTTTGGTGAAGGTTTCTATCTTACATGGAACTGTTCCTCACTCTCAAGAAGGTAAATTCGGTGGTGCGCGTGTGTTTTTAAAACCTGCTGCTCATGGTACTGGTGTAATTGCTGGTGGTGCGATGCGTGCAGTTCTTGAAAGCGTTGGTGTTACTGATGTATTAGCAAAATCAAAAGGATCAAGTAATCCGCACAACGTGGTAAAAGCAACATTTGATGCTTTAACTAAAATGCGTGATTCAATCACAGTTGCACAACAACGTGGTATCACTTTAGATCAAGTATTTAACGGTTAATTTATAAGAACATGTCAAAAGTAAAATTAACATTAGTAAAAAGTTTCGCAAAAAGGTCTCCGGCTCAACGCGCAACATTAACAGCACTTGGCTTTAAGAAAACTTACCAAGTTGTAGAAAAACAAACTAGTCCCTCGGTAGATGGAATGATCGCCAAGGTGATGCATTTATTGAAAGTAGAAAGTATTTAAATAATTTTAAGATGAAATTAAGCTCATTAAGACCTTCAAAAGGTTCAGTAAAAAATAACTTCCGTCGTGGTCGCGGTCAGGGTTCTGGCGGTGGTGGAACTGCTACGCGTGGTCATAAAGGTGCTAAATCACGTTCTGGTTACTCTAGTAAGCGTGGTTTTGAAGGTGGTCAAATGCCTTTACAACGTCGTTTACCAAAATTTGGTTTTAAGAACATTAACCGTGTTGAATATCGTGGAATTAATTTAGCAGCAATTCAACAATTGGCTGATAAATTAAAAGCAACTGAGATCACAAATGAACTATTGATCAAAAATGGTTTAGCAAGCAAGAACGACCTTATCAAAATTTTAGGTAATGGCGAATTGAAATCGAAATTAGATATCAAAGTACATGCATTTACTGCAACTGCTAAAAAAGCAATTGAAGATAAAGGTGGTGTAGCAACTCAAGTAAAATAATATATGAAGCGTTTTTTAGATACGTTACGCAATATTTGGGCAATTGAAGAACTAAGACAAAGGATCTTGATGACGCTTGCGTTGGTCTTGGTTTACCGTTTAGGTTCTTACGTTGTATTACCGGGTATTGATATCGCTGCTCTTGATGATGCCCGCAGTAAAGCAGGCGATTCTGGCGGTTTGGTAGGATTGATCAATATGTTTGCGGGTGGAGCGTTCTTACGTGCCTCTGTTTTCGGATTAGGTATCATGCCATACATTACAGCATCGATCATCATACAGTTATTAGGAATGGCAGTGCCTTACTTCCAAAAACTTCAACGCGATGGTGAAAGTGGTCGTAAAAAGATCAATCAATTCACTCGTTTGCTAACTATTGGTGTTACTGCAGTTCAAGCTCCGGGTTACATTGCTTCTATTAAGCAAACTGCACCAAATGCGTTTGCTGATACATCAACCATGTGGTGGGTACAAACTATCTTGATCTTAGTTACAGGTACAATGTTCGTAATGTGGTTAGGTGAGCGTATCACTGATAAAGGTTTAGGAAATGGAATTTCTTTGATCATCATGATCGGTATTATTTCTCGTTTACCATTTGCATTTTTATCTGAAGTAAAATCAAGAACATCAGGTAACGGAGGTTTGATCATCTTCTTAATTGAGATCGTTCTATTATTAATGGTAATTGTTGGTTGTATCTTGCTCGTGCAAGGAACACGTCGAATACCTGTGCAGTTTGCCAAGAAGATCGTTGGTAATAAGCAATACGGTGGAGTTCGTCAATACATCCCATTAAAAGTAAATGCAGCAGGTGTAATGCCTATCATTTTTGCTCAGGCTATCATGTTCATCCCTGCAGCGGTTGCAGGTTTCTCAAGCAGTACCGGTGGGATTTTCCAGGAGCGTTATGGTTTTTGGTATAATTTGATCTTCGCTGTTCTTATTATCTTATTTACTTATTTCTATACGGCTATCATGGTTAATCCAAAAAATTTAGCTGATGATATGAAACGTAATGGTGGATTTATTCCGGGTGTGAAACCAGGAAACAAAACTGCAGAGTTTATTGATACTGTAATGAATCGTATCACTTTGCCTGGATCATTATTCCTTGCAGGTGTTGCTATCATGCCGGCATTTGCCCAAAAGTTAGGTGTTAACAGTGCTTTCGCTGATTTTTATGGCGGAACATCATTATTGATCTTAGTTGGTGTGGTATTGGATACATTACAACAAATTGAAACGTATTTATTGAATCGTCACTACGATGGATTGATGAAGTCGGGTAGGATAAAGGGTCGTGGCGCTAATGCTATGATGGTTCAACAAGGATAATATATGGCGAAACAAGCGAACATTGAAATAGATGGAACTATTATTGAGGCGTTAAGTAACGCAATGTTTCGTGCAGAATTAGAGAATGGACATATTATAACGGCACATATTTCGGGTAAAATGAGGATGCACTACATCAAAATTTTACCGGGAGATAAAGTTAAGTTAGAAATGAGTCCATATGATCTAACAAAAGGAAGAATAACATTTAGGTACAAATAAGGATTTTAAAAAAAGAACAGATGAAAGTAAAAGCATCAATAAAGAAAAGAAGTGTGGATTGCATTGTTGTGCGCCGCAAAGGAAAACTGTATGTGATCAATAAAAAGACACCAAAGTTCAAACAAAGACAAAAGTAATTCTTAAAACATTAAATAAATAACATGGCACGTATAGCTGGTATTGATTTACCTAAAAATAAAAGAGGCGTTATAGGATTAACCTACATCTTTGGAATAGGCCCAAGCAGAGCTGCAAAGATCCTTAACGATTGTGGTATTGATCACAATAAAAAAGTTTCTGAGTGGAGCGATGATGAGCAAAACGCGATCCGTAATTTCATCAACACTGGTTTCAAAGTGGAAGGTGCATTACGTTCTGAAGTTCAGTTGAACATTAAACGTTTGGTTGACATCAATAGTAATCGCGGTCAACGTCACCGTAATGGATTACCTGTTCGTGGACAACGTACAAAAACAAACGCACGTACTCGTAAAGGACGTCGTAAAACAATTGCCAACAAGAAAATGGCAACTAAGTAATAATTAAGTATAGTATTTAAATACAATGGCTAAACAACAACAACAAACTACTACTGCAGCTAAAGCTACAACTCGTAAAAGAACTGTGAAGGTAGAAGCAAGCGGAGAAATGCATATCAATGCAACGTTTAACAACATTATTATTTCATTAACCAACCTTGCAGGTCAAGTTATTTCTTGGAGCAGTGCTGGTAAAATGGGATTCCGTGGTTCGAAAAAGAACACGCCTTATGCTGCACAAATGGCTGCATCAGATTGTGGTAAAGTAGCATTTGAAGCAGGTTTACGTAAAGTAAAAGTTTATGTAAAAGGTCCTGGTGCAGGTAGAGAGAGTGCTATCCGTAGCATTGCTGCTGCCGGTATTGAGGTTTCTGAAATTGTTGACATTACACCAATGCCACACAATGGATGTCGCCCTCCGAAGCGTCGTCGCGTATAATGAAATTCATTCCGAAGGATTTTATCTAACGGAATAAATAAGCCAGCCCTGTTAGGTCACAGGGTTTGGAGTTGCTGGGGAAAGCCCAAGTGACTTAAATAATAAAAAAGGAATAAAAGAAAAGAACAATTATTTAAAATGGCAAGGTACACTGGTCCAAAATCAAAGATCGCTCGTAAGTTCAAGGAACCAATATTTGGTCCTGACAAAGCGTTAGAAAAAAAGAATTACCCTCCGGGGCAACATGGTAACACAAAAAAACGTGCTAAACAAAGCGAGTATGCTGTTCAGTTAATGGAAAAGCAAAAAGCTAAGTACACTTATGGAATACTTGAGAAGCAGTTCTCGCGTATTTTTGATAAGGCTGCACGCTCACACGGTATCACTGGTGAGGTTTTGTTACAGTTAATAGAAAGCAGATTAGATAATGTAGTATACCGTATGGGCATCGCGCCTAGCCGTCGTGCTGCTCGTCAATTAGTTTCTCATGCACATATTACAGTAAACGGCGAAGTAGTTAACGTAGCTTCTTACACACTAAAAGCAGGAGATGTAGTTAGCGTTCGCGAAAAATCAAGATCACTTGAGCCAATCGTAAACTGTATCGCAAGCACGGTAAATAAATATGCTTGGATGGATTTTGATAAAGCAACCATGACAGGTAAATATATGAACCGTCCTGAAAGATCACAAATTCCTGAGAACATCAAGGAACAGTTGATCGTCGAGTTGTACTCAAAGTAATTTTTAATTTTTATAACTTAATAAACTATTATAATATGGCAATTTTAAATTTCGTAAAACCTGATAAGGTTATCATGATCAACTCTACGGAGACTGAAGGTCAATTTGAATTCAGACCATTAGAGCCGGGTTTTGGTATAACCATTGGGAATTCTTTACGCCGTATTTTGTTATCGTCATTGGAAGGTTTTGCTATCACTAGCATTAAAATAGAGGGTGTTGATCATGAATTTTCAACTATCAAAGGTGTGGTTGAAGATGTAACTGAGATCATTCTAAACTTAAAACAAGTACGTTTCAAAAAACAAATTGATAATCATGATATCGAAAAAGTTGTGGTTCATATCGCAGGTAGCGAAAAATTCACAGCTGGTGATATCGGAAAGCATGTAAATGGTTTTCAAATATTGAATCCGGATCTAGTTATCTTCAATTGTGATGTAGCTGTTCGTTTAAAAATGGAGATCACCATTGAAAAAGGACGTGGTTATGTTCCTGCAGAAGAGAATAAAACTAACAACGCTTCAACTGGTACAATTTTTATCGACTCAATTTACACTCCAATTAAGAATGTAAAATACACGATCGAAAACTACCGTGTTGAGCAAAAAACTGACTTTGAACGTTTGATCTTAGATATCATCACTGATGGTTCTATTCATCCGAAAGAGGCTTTAAAGGAAGCTGCGAAAATATTGATATTCCACTTCATGTTGTTCTCAGATGAGAAGATCACTTTAGATGCTGAGGAAAAACGTAATGAAGAGGAGTTTGATGAAACAAGCTTACACATGCGTCAGTTATTGAAGACTAAGTTAGTTGATATGGATCTTTCTGTGCGCGCATTAAATTGCTTAAAGGCTGCAGATGTTGAGACATTAGGCGAGCTAGTATCATTCAATAAGAACGATCTTTTAAAGTTCCGCAACTTTGGTAAAAAATCATTAACTGAATTAGAAGACCTAGTACAAACAAAAGGTTTACAATTTGGAATGAATGTTGCAAAATATAAATTAGACAAGGATTAATAATTTTGAATTGTGACATTCAACTGTCATAACTCATCAATCATAATTAAAAATGAGACACGGAGATAAAATAAATAACTTAGGTCGCAAAAGCGCTCACAGAAAAGCTATGTTGGCTAATATGGCGATCTCTTTAATAGAGCATAAGCGCATCTTCACAACATTGGCTAAAGCTAAAGCATTACGCTTATATGTTGAACCATTGATCACAAAAGGTAAAGTTGATACTCAACACAACAGAAGAACTGTTTACGCTTATTTACAAAATAAAGCCGCAATTGGTACTTTATTCAAAGATGTAGCCGAAAAAGTTGGTGAAAGAAAGGGTGGATACACTCGTATCATCAAAACTGGAAACAGACAAGGTGATGCTGCTGAAATGGCATT
>Ga0102689_1053362_pt1 | contig 15425 bp, 7 predicted proteins | sample NOAtaT_7_FD_77365 | JGI IMG/M metagenome (GOLD analysis project Ga0102689, IMG submission 77365) | Metatranscriptome of freshwater lake microbial communities from Lake Erie, under a cyanobacterial bloom - NOAA_Erie_Diel1S_2200h metaT... | ecosystem: Environmental > Aquatic > Freshwater > Lake ...
CTTCAGCAATTTACGCAGAGCGCAAATATGCAGCCCTTCAGCAAGCACTCGTTACACAGGCTGTCCAAATTTATGAGCAGCAAATTGACGTTGGTGATCAATGCCGTTATGAAGAGATTCGGGTTGCTCCCTGTGGAAATGATGAAGTAGTCTTTTTTATTCGAGATATTAGCGATCGCAAACAGACCGAGGCACAACTGCAACGAACAAATCAAGAATTAGCCCGTGCCACAAGACTTAAGGATGAATTTTTGGCTAACATGAGTCATGAACTTCGCACTCCTCTCAATGCAATTTTGGGCATGACTGAAGGCTTACAAGAGCAAGTATTCGGTAAGATTAGTGAACGGCAACTAAAAGCCTTACAAGCTATTCAGTCTAGTGGCTCTCACCTATTGGAACTAATCAATGACATTCTTGATCTTTCCAAAATCGCCGCTGGACAAATTGAACTTGACTGTGCACTCACTTCAGTCAATCATCTCTGTCAATCTAGTCTGACATTTGTTAGACAACAGGCGATGCAAAAACGTATCCAGATTCACACTAAAATTCAGACGAATTTGCCAGATCTGATGGTGGATGAACGACGGATTCGGCAGGCTTTGATTAATCTTCTTAGCAATGCCGTAAAATTTACTCCTGCGGAAGGAAGTATCACTCTAGAGGTTAGCCGTCTTCGGTCGATCACTTCTTTCCCAGAAGAAAACAAAGAAGAAGCAAAGGAATACTTAAAAATTGAGGTGATTGATACGGGTATTGGCATCGCCGCAGAAAACATCCAGAAATTATTTAAGCCTTTTGTCCAAATTGACAGCGCTTTAAATCGCCAATATGAAGGCACAGGCTTGGGGCTTTCTCTGGTCAAGCAAATGGTGGAACTTCATGGCGGTAAAGTGGGCTTAACTAGCGAATTGGGTATAGGCAGCCGTTTCTTCATAGAGCTACCCTATAGTTCCAATGTTGGGGGCTCTTCTGAAATGTTTGACAGAGATCAAACAGCTACAATCTCTCAACTAGATACTCCAACCACAGGCAAATCACAACTTCCCTTGATCTTGATCGCTGAGGACAATGAAGCTAATATCATGACGATTTCTAGTTATCTATCAGCAAAAGGCTACCGTATTGTGTTAGCCAAAAATGGAGAGGAAGCGATCGCGATCGCCTTGTCAGCCAGACCTGATTTGATCTTGATGGATGTGCAAATGCCATTAATGGATGGACTAGAAGCTACTAAACAAATTCGGCAAATTACGAGTCTAGTCAAAGTTCCGATTATTGCTCTAACGGCTCTAGCGATGGCTGATGACCGCGATCGTTGTCTCGCCGCAGGTGCAAATGAGTATTTGACTAAACCCATAAAATTAAAAGAACTAGTTACAATGATTCAAAAAGTCTTAATTTAACTAAGGAAATTACCCCACCCTAACCCTCCCCTTGCAACTACTATGTACACATATCTCAGTTTATCTGTGAAATCAAGGGAATTACCCCACTCTAACCATCCCCTTGCAAAGGGGATGGAACAAGATTTCCGGCTTTCCTACTTTCGCCCTGAGCTAACTCAAAAACTAGAAACCAGTTTCTGCTCAACTGATCCTTTAGTTGCTAGCGACTTTGCTAGAGCTACTTTTTACTCCGATAACCGACAAGACCTCGCCAAAGTAACCTTACCGTCATTAATCTTGCAATGTGCTGAGGATGCGATCGCCCCAACCTCAGTGGGAGAATATATGCACCGTCATCTAGCCCAGAGCAATCTAAGATTAATGAAAGCAACGGGGCATTGTCCACATATGAGCCATCCCCAAGAAACGATCGATATGATCAAAGAGTATTTGATTTGTCGGTAATGGTTGTATTCTAATTTCCATTTACCGAGGCTTTCAATCTGAAGCTGACGTTCTGATTATTGCTCTGAATGCTTAAGCAATTACAGTCGGTCATGATCGCTGTATCGCCGCAGGAGCGCATGAATATATCGCGAAACCTGTTAAGCTAAATTAGCCTGTAAATACTATCCATCAATTTTTAGCGATTTAAGAAGATAGGCGATGAATCTAGCATCTGTTTTAATCATTGACGACGAAGCTGATAATTTTGAGGTAATCGAAACTATCTTGAACACTCAAGATTACCAGTTGCACTATGCTGCTAGTGGCAAAGATGCGATCACCTATCTCGACACATTTCGGCCTGATCTAATTTTGCTAGATGTCATGATGCCAGTTATGGACGGCATTGAGGTTTGCAAAAACATTAAAGCTTTACCAAAGTGGCAAGCCGTGCCGATTATTATGGTTACGGCTCTTAAGTCTAAAGAAGATTTGGCAAGATGCCTGAATGCAGGAGCCGACGACTTTATCAGTAAGCCCTTAAACTCTCTGGAGTTTCGAGCGCGAGTAAGCTCCATGCTACGTATTAAAGAGCAGCATGATCGGTTGGAACGGGCTAATGCGCTGATTCATGCTCAACTTGAGGCTAGTCTAGAGGGCATTATTGCTGTAGATGAACAGGGACGATTAGTCGCATATAACCAAAAAATGTGTGAAATATGCGATATCAAAGCCATTACGACTACTACTAAGCCACAGGAATTACAGTTACTGCAAACTGCAAGTTTCCCTCCAACGATTACTCAAATATTAGAAGCAACCTATGACGAGCCAGAGCAAGTTAACCATGGTGAGTTGGTGATCAATGAACTCACCTATGAATATTTTAGTAGTTCAGTGACTTCCCCTAATGGTCGGTTTTGGGGATTTGTCTGGAGGTTTCGTGACATAACCGATCGCAAAAATTATGAAATCAATCTCCAAAAATCCAAAGAAGTTGCCGAGTCGGCTTTACGAGTTAAGTCGGATTTTTTAGCAATGATGAGCCATGAAATCCGCACTCCCATCAATGGAGTTCTAGGAATGACTGAGTTATTAGCAACTACTTCCCTAGATCCAGAACAAAATAAGTTTGTCCAATCTATTCAAACTAGCGGCGAAATACTTTTAACTGTAATTAATGACATCCTCGATTTCTCCAAACTTGAATCCCAAAAACTTTTATTTGAAAATCTACCGATTGATTTGCATGGAATGATTACTGATACCTGTGCGCTCCTGAGTCAGCAAGCTGAGACAAAAGGAATTGAGTTGCATTATCAGATTGCTGCAAATACACCTGCATATATTCTGGGTGATCCGATCAGACTGCGTCAAATTTTGCTAAATCTAGCGAACAATGCTGTCAAATTCACTCACGCAGGAGCAGTTCGCCTGTCCGTATCACCATACATATCGCCACAAACCCAGTCAGAGGAGGAGATAACACTACTTTTTGAGGTAAAAGATTCAGGAATTGGTCTTTCGTCTGAACAGATCCAAAAGCTATTTCAGCCCTTTACTCAAGCATCGATCGCTACTGCTCGTCAGTATGGCGGCACAGGATTGGGGTTAGCGATTTGTCAAAAACTAGTGCAGATGATGAGAGGACATATATGGGCAGAAAGCTCTCTAGGCGAAGGGTCTACTTTCTCTTTTACTTTGCCAGTCTCAGTTACAGATGAACGACCTCATGTGATGACTCCCTATGAAAGGAGAAGTATGTTGCGTCAATCTCAGCCATCTAGTATTGCGCTTGCAACGCAATTACCGCTCAATATTTTGGTTGCGGAGGATAATTTGATCAACCAAGAAATGGTTTTGGCGATGCTCAGTAAAATGGGTTATGCACCAATGATTGTCAATGATGGACTAGAGGCTATTGATGCGCTGAAAAGTAGCGCTTTTGATATTGTGTTCTTAGATGTCCAAATGCCACGCCTAAATGGCTTAGAAACTGCTACCTATATTGTGCAGGAATGGTCAAAACTATCAACTAGTCCATCGCGCCCGACCTTGATCGCCATGACTGCTAGCGCCATGCAAGGCGATCGCGAAATGTGTTTAGATGCAGGGATGGATGACTATATTAGCAAGCCAGTATCTTTTGATACTTTACAAAGAATAATTGAGCGTTGGGGGAATAGTTCGCCAGAAATTGAAATACAATCAACTACAGATGAAGTGAGTACAGACTTTGATAGTCATGCGCTTAGAGAGATCGAGAAAGTTTCTCTTGATTTGCCTAAACGGATGATTAATCTATTCTTAAACGAAGAATGTCCCAGCTTACTAACTAAGCTTCATCAAGCTGTATTAGATCAAGACGCTTCACAAATAGAATATGTTGCTCATACTTTAAAGGGTAGTAGTAGAATGATTGGTGCTAGATCATTTGCTGAGACTCTTTTAAAATTAGAGGTTGCAGGACGTAATCAGCAATTAGATGGCTGCGATCGCCTATTACTAGAGCTTGATCAAAGTTATCCTTTGGTTATTGCTTATTTAGAGGATTATCTGGACAAAAATTCATGACAAATACATTTTCTATTTTAGTTGTTGATGATGAACCCGATAACTTTGATGTGATTGAGACGCTCTTGAGCGAACAGAATTATCAATTGCATTACGCTGCCAATGGTAAAAGTGCGATCGCTAGCCTTGAAGCATTTCAGCCCGATCTGATTTTGATGGATGTGATGATGCCAGAAATGGATGGCATAGAGGTCTGTAGGCGGATTAAAGCGAATCCTGAATGGCAAATTGTACCCATCATTATGGTGACAGCATTAAGTTCTAAGTCTGATCTAGCTAATTGTCTAAATGCTGGAGCCGATGATTTTATTAGTAAGCCAATTAATAGTGTTGAAATGCGAGCGCGAGTGCATTCAATGCTGAGAATCAAGCAACAGTACGATAATATTCAAGCTCTCTCCGAGATCCAATCAAATACGATTAATATCCTCGAAAGTACTCTCAATGAACTGCGAGGCACTTTATCTTTGAGAATGTCTCATGAGCTAAATACGCCTCTAAATGGCATTATGGGCACAATTTCTTTGCTAAAAGAAGATATTGAGAATATGGATATTCTCGAAATCCGAGAAATGTTAGGCTGGGTTGATGATTCGGCACAGCGCTTAGAAAGTTTAACCAAAAAATTTCTGCTTTACTTAGAGTTAGAGTCATCTCCAAGTCGTCAACAATCCTTCAAAACTGCTCAGACTAGATTCTCTAGCGACGCAGTTGCCTCTACGTTGAAAGCCTATGTGTACAAGCTGAAACGTAGTAAAGACGATCTTGTCTTTGATCTTGAGGACGCAGTGATTGCCATATCGGATCGATATCTTTTGACGATTCTCCAAGAATTAGTTGATAATGCTGTAAAATTTTCTGCTTCAGGGACGATCATCAAAATCAATAGCCAAGTGGTGGACAATATGTTTAATTTGTCAGTGCACGATCTAGGGCGAGGTATGACCGAAGAACAAGTTGATCGTATTGATGCTTTTGTGCAATTTGAGCGTAAAACCTATGAGCAGCAAGGTATTGGTTTAGGATTAAGAATCGTCAAAAAGGTAGTTGAATTAGCTGGCGGTGTTTTTGCGATTAATAGCATTTATCAACAGCAGACAACCGTAAATATCTCTTTACCGCTTCGATCCTAGTTCCACTTTAGTTGAGAACAGATCCTCATAAATTTATGTTTAATTCCCCTGCTCAAATAGAACTAACATCAGCGATTATTCGTAATCCTATTATTGTTTCGACTGAAACTAAGGTTTCGGAGGCGATCGCGCAAATGAGCGGGGTGCAATCGCAATGTGATGCAGCTAAAACCATAGATAATCAATCGGCTCAATTGGTGATCGAAGTGCGAGCAAGTTGTGTATTGGTTGTAGATAATGAGCAGTTAGTAGGCATCGTCACCGAGAGAGATGTAGTGCGTCTAAGCGCCGAGCAACTTCCCCTAGACGTTACAGTAACAGAAGTCATGGCTCGTCCTGTAGTCACTCTGCGAGAGTCTGCTTTTACTGATTTGTTTTTGGCAATTAATCTCATTCAGCAGCACCATATCCGTCATTTGCCAATTGTGGATGATAGCGATCGCCTTGTGGGACTTGTCACCTATGAAAGTTTACGTCAAACCTCTCGACCGATCGATCTGTTGCGACTAAGGCTTGTAAAAGAAGTGATGACTCGTGAAGTGATCTGTGCTGCTCCCGAAGAATCAATGCTGGCGATCGCTAAACTGATGGCGCACTATCGCATTAGCTCTGTGATCATTGCAGAAACTAGATTAAAACAAGATAATTGTTTGCAAGTACCTGTGGGGATTTTGGCTGAGCGCGATATTGTCCAATTTCAAGCCCTAGGCTTAAACCTAGAAAGTTGGACTGCGGCTGCGATGATGAGCACTCCGATCTTTGCGGTCAAGCCAGAGGATTCGCTGTGGATGGTACATCAAATCATGGAGCAGCACTTCATCAGTCGTATCGCTGTAGTTGGCGAAGAAGGAGAAATTTTGGGGATCATCACCCAGACGAGCTTACTACAACTTAATCCGATCGAGATTTACAATTTAGCGGAGGTTCTAGAGCAAAAGGTGATACGCCTAGAGGCGGAAAAGATATCTTTGTTGGAAGGTCGCAATGAGTTATTAGAAAATCAACAAGTCATCACCTATCAACAGCTACAAGAAGAATTAATTGAGCGCAAAAAAGTAGAAGCAGAACTCATCGAACTCAATCAATCCTTAGAAATTAAAGTCCAAGAAAGGACTAAAGCTCTTCACAGTAGTGAATCCCATGTACGCGCAATAATCGAGGCTATTCCTGATTTATTACTGCGGGTGTCGCGCGATGGTAAATGCTTGGAATATATCAATTCTAAGTATCCCGAACAAAATTTCTTGCCAATTCAGAATCATCTCTCGGAAGTATTGCCACCTGATCTATTACAGCAGCAGTTAGAGATGCTCGAAAAATCGATCGCTACGGGGGAATTACAGGTTTATGAGCATCAGATATATCGAGGCGATCGATTTGTCTTTGAAGAAGTACGGATTGTGCCGATTAGCGATGACGAGGTGTTGATCATTGTCCGCGATCAAACTGAACGCAAACAGGCGGAACTAGCTCTACAGAAAAGTGAAACTCGGTTTCGACGCATATATGAGTCAGACATCGTAGGGATGATGTTTACTGACTTGAATGGTCAGATTAGCGATGCTAACGATCGCTTCTTAGAAATGCTTGGCTATACCAGAGAAGATCTGAACGCCAAGCAAATTAGCTGGGAAAATATTACTCCTCCCGAATATCTGCCAATCGATCGTCATGCCATCCAGCATCTAAAACTTAGTCTCGTGATTGAGCCTTGGGAAAAAGTCTATTATCACAAGGATGGGCATTCTGTTCATGTGCTCGTTGGACTGGCGCTGCTCTCCGAGGACGAATGTATCTTTGTGGTAGTGGATATTAGTGATCGCAAGCAAGCAGAGGAATTGATTCGCCAACAGGTTGATCAGGAAAAATTACTTGCCGCAATTACTCAACGAATTCGCTTGACCTTGAATTTGCCTGAGATCCTGCAAGCCACGGTGCAACAAGTTCATCAAGTTTTAAAATCAGATCGGGTACTAGTTTATCGAGTCTTTCCTGACGGAACAGGTTCCGCCATTGCTGAATCTGTATTGCCGCAATGGTCCCCAATTTTAGATATTACTTTTCCTAAAGAGATTTTCCCTCAAGTTAATTATGATCGCTATATTAAAGGAAGAATATACGCCCTCAGTGATCGCGAAGCCCAGTCGAATGAGATGTTACCCTGTCTGGTAGAGTTTCTTACCGAAAGACAGGTCAGAGCCAAGCTCGTTGTTCCGATTATTCAAAATAATAGCCTTTGGGGATTGCTGATCGTGCATCAATGCGATCGCCCGCGACATTGGCAAACATGGGAAATTAATTTACTCCAACAAATTGCGAATCAGTTAGCGATCGCCATTCAACAAGCTGATTTATTTGAAAAGTTGCAGCAAGAACTTCGCGATCGGCACAAAACTCAGCAGCACCTTACCGAAATTAATCAAAAGCTAGCAATGTCCAATGAAGAACTTGCGCGTGCTACCCGATTAAAAGATGAATTCTTAGCTAATATGAGCCATGAACTCCGCACCCCACTTAATGCGATTCTGGGGATGACGGAGGGAATGCAAGAGCAGATTTTTGGCAAAGTTACTGATTCTCAAATCAAGGCTTTGCAAACTATTGAACGTAGTGGATTGCATCTATTGGAACTCATTAATGACATTCTCGATATCGCTAAAATAGAATCTGGGCAAATTGATCTAGAATACTCCAATGTTCCTGTCGAATTTCTCTGTCAATCCTGTCTTCCTTTTGTTAAACAGCAAGCCCTCAAAAAAAGTATCCAGTTAGAAACAAGAATCGCACCCAATCTTTTGGAATTAAATGTCGATGAAAGACGTATTCGCCAAGTCTTGATCAACTTGCTTAATAATGCTGTCAAATTTACTCCAGATGGTGGATTCATTACTTTAGAAGTTAGTGGTAATCATCCCCCTTCTTTGGGTAATCAAGCCTCTTCTAATCAACCTTCTGCGATCATTAGCACCAAACCCGAATTAGCAGAATCGAGCTATCTTTACTTCTCGGTGATCGATACAGGTATCGGTATTTCTCCAGCAAATATTACTAAGCTGTTTCAGCCTTTTATTCAAATCGATAGTGCTCTTAATCGTCAATATCAGGGTACAGGATTGGGGTTAGCGCTAGTGAAACGCATAGTGGAAATGCATGGTGGTATAGTCATGCTAACGAGTGAAATAGGTGTCGGTAGCTGCTTTACAATTGCGCTTCCCTATAAAGCATCTACTAAAGTATTGCCATCCGTCATCAATCAGACTGAAGCCGCTTCTGAATGCAACCAGAACACACAAAGCCGTTCCTATACAATTTTGCTAGTAGAAGACAATGAACTTAACACCATGACAATTTCTAGCTACTTAACGGCTAAAGGCTATAAAATTGTGGTAGCCCAAAATGGACAAGAAGCGCTCGCCTTAGTACAAGTATCAAAACCTGATTTAATTTTGATGGATATTCAAATGCCTGTGATGGATGGCATAGAAGCTACCAAACAGATTCGCAAAATTCCTAGCCTCGATCATGTTCCCATAATTGCCATCACAGCTTTAGCCATGGACAAAGATGTAGAGCATTGTCTTGCCGCAGGAGCTAATGACTATTTGAGCAAACCTGTTAAGCTGAGGCAATTAACACAACTTATTCAAAAAATTTTAGTCTCTAATTAGACTCAAATTATTCTGATTCTCAATCCTCTATCTAATAGTCCTCAATTAGTCATTAATTAATTCCCATGAACAAACCTTCTATCCTAGTCGTTGACGATGAGCCTGATAATTTTGATGTCATTGAAACGCTCCTAAGTACTAGTGAATACTTTGAACAGGAAAATCAAGACTATCATTTGCATTACGCGGCTAGTGGTAAAGATGCGATCGCTTATCTTGAAGCATTTCAACCCGATCTAATTTTGTTAGATGTAATGATGCCAGATATGGACGGCATTGAGGTCTGTCGGCGGATTAAAGCGATGCCAAAATGGAGTGCTGTCCCAATTATTGTAGTTACAGCCTTAACCACTAAAAAGGATCTTGCCCAATGCTTATTTGCTGGCGCTGACGACTTTATTAGTAAACCCGTCAATCGTTTAGAGCTAACTGCAAGGGTGCGCTCAATGATTCGCATTCACCAGCAATATCAACAATTAGCAATCTTTAATACCCAACTAGAAGCAATGGTGCAAAAGCGTACTGCACAGTTGCAAAATATGCTTTTAGAGGATGCTCTCACTAAGTTGCCGAGTCGAGCATTCTTAATTCAAGAATTAAAAGAGAACTTAAAAGCAGGAGAATCATCCCTCGCTTTAGTCTATATAGATTGCGATCAATTCAAATTGGTGAATGGTTCTTTTGGGCATGCTGTGGGTAATCAATTACTAATTGCGATCGCCCAACGTCTACAGCAGCACCTTAGCCCCAATGATTTATTGGCGCGGATGGGTGGCGATGAATTTTGTTTCTTGCTGCATCAGATTGATCAAGAAAGTTCGATAGAGCCATTTCTTCAAAAGATTCTCCAAAGTTTTACAAAACCCTTCGTAGTCGCAAATTGTGAAATCTTCATTACGGTCTGCATGGGAATTGCTTTAGGAGTAAATAGCGATCGCAAAGCTGATGAACTCTTGCAAGATGCAGATACAGCAATGTATCAAGCCAAACTGCGTGGTAAAGATAGTCATCAAATCTTTGATCGTCAAATGCATCTTACTATGTTCAATCGCTTGATTTTAGAAAATGATCTTCAGCGGGCGCTAGAGCAACAAGAGTTTATTCTCTATTATCAACCGATCATTGAGTTGCAAAACCAAAAACTAGTAGGATTTGAAGCATTAGTGCGTTGGCGAAATGCTGAGCGAGGTATGGTTTCCCCTGCTGAATTTATTCCTTCTATGGAAACAACGGGCTTAATCGTACCTGTGGGGATGCTGATATTTAAACAGGCTTGTGAGCAGCTTTATATATGGCAACAGCAAGGTTGGACAGAGCTAACCATGAGTGTGAATCTCTCGGTGCGGCAATTTTCTTGCGCAACTCTCCTTGCTGATATCGATCGCATTCTTGCCGAAACTAAAGTTAATCCTACCAATATCAAATTAGAAATTACTGAAAGTGCAATTATGGATAGCGCCGAAACTGCGATCGCTATTACTAAAGAATTGCGATCGCGCCACATTCAAATCAGCATTGATGATTTTGGAACTGGCTATTCTTCTCTCGGTTATCTCCATCGTTTTCCTGTGGATAATCTCAAAATTGATCGATCTTTTGTGAGTCAAATTCAAACTGAAAATCGTAACTACCATGTCGTAGATACTATCATTGCTCTTAGTAATCAACTTGGTTTAGCGGTGATTGCCGAGGGGATTGAAACAAAGGCTCAGCTTGAATGGCTGCAAAATGTTGGTTGTAAATATGGGCAAGGCTACTTATTTAACAAGCCTCTCCCTGCGTTAGAAGTTGAGAGAATTTATCTGCAAACTTAGGTGATTTATTATTTTAAATTTACCCCAGCCTAACCATTTCCTTGCAGAGAGGAGGGTTAGGCTGATGTAATTCCCTTGATTTCACGGACAAAACCATCCGTTTCAACGCTTGATGGCAAGACCGACTTTTTTATGTTTATTGATTTGTTACACTTGCAGAAGAACTAATCAACAAATTGCTAGCCACTATGATCAGTAACCTGCTCCAGACCAAAGAGCTACCAAATCTGCAATATTCTCTCGTTAGCGATCGCTTTGACGAAACATGGGAAGCCCCTCTCTCGATCTTGTTGGGGCTCGGTCGCGCCGCAGGAGCCGATTTTGTGGAATTTTTCCTAGAGCGAAATAATTACATTAGCTGTCTCGCTGAAGATGACACAATTACCAGCATCTCACCACGTTTATCCACAGGCGCAGGGATTCGCGCCTTCAAAGGCAAAGCTGATTGCTATGTCAGTACGAATAATTTGACTTTCCTAGGCTTAAAATCTGCCCTCGAACGGGCCCTTTCCATTTTAGGATTACAACTTCCCTCTCAAAGCTCAATTATTCCATCGATTCATTTGGAACTCTTTCGTGACTATGCTACCAAAAAGAACAAAGAATCATGGATCGCCCAATGTAGCCCCATGCGCGAAATGGGCGATATTCTTCTTGGTACAAATCAGATGCTTGCCAAAAAGGGCAAGCATATCCAATCAAGGCGATCGGGATATTTCCGTGATTGGCAGGAGATCTTAGTTGCGGCAAGTGATGGCACGTTTGCCAGAGATATTCGCCTCACCCAGTCAATTGGTTCTAACTTACTCTGTGCTGACGGTGCAAATCGTTCATCCATTGGTAAGCGTGTTGGCGGCACAAGCGACCCCAGCTATCTCCGCAATTGGAACTACGAACCTGTCGTCGATGAAATTATTGAAGCCGCAGGGAAAATGCTCTATGCCGATTATGTCGAATCTGGCTCCTATCCGATCATCATGGCAAACCAGTTTGGCGGTGTGATCTTCCATGAGGCTTGTGGACATTTGCTAGAAACTACGGGCATCGAAGCTAAAACTACACCATTTGCCGAAATGAAAGGTCAAAAGATCGCCCATGAAAATCTCACGGCTTGGGATGAAGGACGCTCTGAAGAAGCCTTTGGAACCATCGATATGGATGATGAAGGAATGCCCACACAGCGCACACTCTTAATTGAGAATGGCATTCTGAAAAACTTTATTAGCGATCGCGCTGGTGAGTTACGCACAGGGCATCCACGCACAGGTAGCGGTCGTCGCCAAAGCTATGCCTATGCAGCAGCTAGTCGGATGCGAAATACCTATATCGATGCAGGTGATTTTTCTTTAGATGATCTTTTTGCCTCAGTCGATAAAGGGATCTACTGCAAAAAGATGGGTGGTGGCAGTGTCTTGCCTACTGGTCAATTTAACTTTGCCGTTGACGAAGCTTATCTCATTGAAAATGGCAAGATTACTAAACCGCTCAAGGGCGCAACGCTGATCGGCGATGCCAAAGAAATTATGCAAGAAATCTCGATGAGTTCTCGCGATCTCGAACTCGCCGCTGGTTTCTGTGGTTCTATCAGTGGTAGTGTCTATGTCACCGTTGGGCAACCCCATATCAAAGTAGACGCGATTACCGTCGGTGGTCGTTAATATTTTTAGGACTTACGCAAAAACGTCTTGAAAAAAGCATTTCATCGTAGGGGCAATTCATGAATTGCCCCTACATTTCGTCATTTTGCACAAGTCCTAATTTTGCTAATCATATTTTTATAAAAATATAAAAATATAAAAATATGATTAGCAGTTCTTTTTATAAAAATATTACTTTTACTTCAGTACAAACCACTGTAAGCCTTCTACTAAAGTGATCAAAAGGTGATCAAGTCGTGCAAGCAAAAGCGATCGATGTTTTTCAAGCAACAATACTTGTAGTTGACGATCAGCCAGATATTCGCCATGAGCTAGCATCAGCACTGAAAGAATATGGCTATATCGTCAAAGCTACTGGAGATAGTAGTGAGGCTTTGCTAACTGTGCAATCCCATCCTCCAGACTTGATCCTGTTGAATATATTTATGTCACAAGTAAGTGACAATGAACTTTGTTGTGTTCTTACAGCCAATGCGATCGCTGAAAATATCCCAATTATATTTACGAGTAGCCATGACGACCTCCAAGCAAAGCTTAAAGCTTTTGAACTTGGTGGCGCAGACTACATCGTCGTCAAGCCCCTGCAACTTGCCGAGCTATTTGCTCGCGTACAAGTACATTTGACATTGCGGCAACAGCAACTACAACTGACTCAAAAGACCCAAGAACTTTCACAATTAGCCCTTGACCACGTTGAGATGGTTAAAGATCTTCAGCGGACGAACTTATTACTCCATGCTCAAAAAGAGGCTGCGATCGATGGAATTTTTGCCGTCGATGAACAGGGGCGGATCGTCAGTCTTAATCGTCGTTTTTGCGAAATGTGGAATATTCCCCATGACTTATTTATTGATGATGATACTGAGCTTAAATTTCAGAACGGATCGCCATTAGGGGCATTTCTAACTAAACCTGATCTTCCCACCGCTTTAATAAATCTGTTAGAGACTACCTACGATGCACCCGATCTAGTTAGACATGGCGAAATTGTTTATGGCGATCGCATATTTGATTACTACACAAGCCCTGTCAGTTCTGCGCAAAACAAGTTTTTTGGCTTGATTTGGTGTTTTCGCGATATTACTACCAAAAAACATGCAGAGCGGCGACAGATGCAATTAATGAAAGATCTCCGTAAAGCGAAAGAGGAAGCAGAAGGAGCAGTTAGTACCAAAGCAGCATTTCTGGCGATGATGAGCCATGAAATTCGCACACCGATTAATGGGGTGCTCGGCATGACCCAACTCTTAGCAAGTACTGATCTCAACGCCGAACAGAATAAATTTGTTCGCACGATCCAAGTCAGCGGAGAAATGCTGCTTTCAGTAATCAATGATATTTTGGACTTCTCCAAAATTGAATCGGGTAAATTGGAATTAGAAAATGCGCCTCTGGATGTAAAAGCCCTAGTGCGCGATATCTATGATGTGCAGTTACCTAAAGCCAAAGAAAAAAGTCTCAGGTTTGAAGTTTTGATGCAGCCCCAAGTGCCACCATTTATCATTGGTGATGTGACAAGACTGCGGCAAATTTTATTGAATTTGGTTTCAAATGCGCTTAAATTTACGGATTCAGGTTCAGTGCGAATTGGGGTACGCTTAGCTTCTGATCAAGTTCCCACAGCCGATCGCCCTTTTCAGTTGTTGTTTGCGGTCACTGATACAGGTATTGGCATTAGTAAAGAACAAATGCAGCGGCTCTTTCAGCCTTTTGCACAAGCAACGGTTTCTACCTCCCGCAAGTATGGTGGGACTGGGCTAGGACTGGTGATCTGCAAGAATTTGGTCGAAAGCATGGGGGGCACAATTCAAGTTGAAAGTAAGGCTAATCAGGGTTCGACTTTTTCATTTACGGTGATGACCCAAATCGCTAAGGAGCAGCCAAGTTATACGTTGCAAGATGCAATGAATAAAAATGCTACTGGTAATATTCGGCTAGGCGATCGCATCCCGTTGAAAATTTTAATTGCTGAGGACAACATAATCAATCAAGAGCTAGCCATGGCGATGCTGATTAAAATGGGATATCAGCCTGATGTTGTCGATAATGGCTTGGCAGTGTTAGAAACTCTACAGGTTAATCAATATGACTTGCTCTTACTAGATGTGCAGATGCCCGAAATGGATGGGCTAGAAACGGCTTCCTATTTGGTTAATCATTGGGATGAATTCCAAGCAGGTTATGAACGTCCGACGATTATTGCGATGACAGCTAGTGCGATGCAAGGCGATCGCGAAATGTGTTTACGGGCTGGCATGGATGATTACATCAGCAAGCCGATTATGATGGATTCACTACACCGCACGCTCGAGAAATGGGCTGCGGGTTCTCAATTTAATCACGAGAGCACAGATCCAGCATCACAAGAAGCTATTTCTTCGGTAATTGATCCAGCCGCGATTATGAATCTTGAGCTAATTAATCCCAATCTAATGGGACGGATGATCAAATTATTCACGATCGAAGAAGCACCAATCCTATTGCAAAATCTTCGACGCGCGATCGCAAATAACAATCTCCAAGAGGCTGGCTTTAATGCTCATACTCTAAAAGGCGGTAGTAATATTCTGGGAGCTAAAGCATTGGGCAAGCTCTGCCTCGAAGTTGAGCTAAAGAGCAAACGAGGAGACATTCAAGGCTTACCCGAACTCCTCGCAAAAATTGATAAGCAATATCAAATTGCTTGTCAAGAACTTGCAAAATTATCCAGTTAGCATCTATAGGGCTTACACAAAAATGG
>Ga0102689_1100101_pt1 | contig 14902 bp, 9 predicted proteins | sample NOAtaT_7_FD_77365 | JGI IMG/M metagenome (GOLD analysis project Ga0102689, IMG submission 77365) | Metatranscriptome of freshwater lake microbial communities from Lake Erie, under a cyanobacterial bloom - NOAA_Erie_Diel1S_2200h metaT... | ecosystem: Environmental > Aquatic > Freshwater > Lake ...
GACTTCCGCGAAAGCATTTGCCAAGGATGTTTTCATTAATCAAGAACGAAAGTTAGGGGATCGAAGACGATCAGATACCGTCGTAGTCTTAACCATAAACCGTGCCGACCAGCGATCGGGACTCCGTTCCAACGGGGAGGAAAGTCCGGGCAACACAGAGCATCGTACTTCCTAACGGGAAGGTGGCGCCAAAGGCGCCAACAGAAAGTGCCACAGAAAACAGGTAGCCACGCCTCGGGCGTGGTGATAGTGAAAAGGCGGGGTAAGAGCCCACCGGTACCGAGAGTGATTTCGGACGCATGGCAAACCTTACGAGTTGAAAGGCCAAATAGGTAGCATCTCCTTCGGGAGGTCTGCGGCTCGCAGTCCACTTCGGTGGGTGCTACGGGTAGGCTGCTTGATTCCGGATTGCAAAATCCGGAACAGATAAATGACAGGCGCTCTGGTCCCGATAGCTATCGGGGTCGGGGAACAGAACCCGGCTTACAGGCTTGCTTTTTTACGCCCTCGACCATGGTTCGCGTTGTTACCGCGGCGTCACTTTTCGACGGACACGACGCTGCTATCAACGTCATGCGCCGCATTATCCAGTCGACCGGATGCGAGGTTATACACCTTGGACACAACCGATCGGTTCGCGAAGTCGTTGACTGCGCGGTCCAGGAGGACGCCCAGGCCATTGCCATGACGTCCTACCAGGGCGGTCATGTCGAATACCTCACCTACATGCGACGTCTGCTCGACGAGCAGGGGGCAAGCCACATCCGGATCTTTGCCGGAGGGGGTGGGACGATCCTACCGAGCGAGATCGAAGAACTCCATGCAGCTGGCATCACACGGGTGTATTCACCCGATGATGGCAGGGCGATGGGGCTTCAGGGGATGATCAACGACCTTGTTGCCAAGTCCGACTTTATACCCCCGATCGACGACCCTGAGCACCTGGCTGAGCGCGTCCGCATGCGTGATCCGAGGGCGATAGCCCAGGCGATCTCGTGTGCCGAGCGAGGTCAGCACGACCTTATCGGCTTTGCCGCCGATGCCGTGCGGCGTCCGGTCCTTGGCATTACGGGAACCGGTGGAGCCGGAAAGTCCTCGCTTACGGACGAGATCGTACGGCGCTTTCTGCTCGACCAGCCAGACCGCTCGATAGCGGTTGTCAGTGTTGACCCATCAAAGCGCAAGACAGGCGGTGCCCTGCTCGGAGACAGGATTCGGATGAATGCGGTGAGCAACCAGCGCGTGTATATGCGTTCGTTTGCCACGCGCGAGGCCAATGTTGCTCTCAATCCCCACGTGGCCGACGCGATCCGCATTCTTTCGTATGCCGAGTACGACCTGATCATCGTCGAAACGGCCGGCATCGGTCAGAGCGACAGTCAGATCACGGAAGTCTGTGACGTATCGATGTACGTCATGACGCCGGAATTCGGCGCCGCTACGCAGCTCGAGAAGATCGATATGATCGACTATGCGGACCTGATCGCCTTGAATAAGTTCGACAAACGCGGAGCTCTGGATGCCCTGCGCGATGTACGCAAACAATACCAGCGCAGCCGTCAGCGATTCGGTGAGCCCCTTGAGAACATGCCCGTGCACGGGACGATCGCCTCACAGTTCAACGACCCCGGAACGAACACGCTGTACCGGTCGATCGTGGACGCGCTCAAGCAGCGCTGCGCGCTCGACTGGGAGTCATCCTACTCGGTCAGCGATGAAATGAGCGAGAAGATCTACATCATCCCACCCGACAGAACACGCTACCTGGCCGAACTCGTCGAGGAAAACAAACGCTACGATGCCCGGGTTGAAAAGCAGTCAGAGATCGCGCGTCGACTCTGGCAGGTCAACGGCACAATCGAGCAGTTGGAAGACCTGCATACGCAAGAGCGTAGGGGTCGATGATGGTACTGATCCGTACGTGCATTGCCGCCATCGCGGCCCTCGTTCTGGTCTCCTGCGGCGAGAGCGAGCCAACTGCCCCCACGCCACAGAAGACAACTGTTCGCCTGTACAACGGGATGGCTCCATCCAAGTCCGCGCGACTGAACGTCGCCGGCGTGCCGCTCGACGCGGCCGTGCCGGGCGGAACGCGCAGCACGATACGTCAGATCGACGCCTCGGCCGAGCTGGTGGACGTGGTGGTGGATGGCGGCCAGGGTAGTCAGCCCTACGCCTCTACCCGTGCCGCATTCCCGGCGGCCGTGCCAAGCTCGGTGATTGTCTTTCCGGGAACGTCAGCGTTTGAGCCAACGCGCTATACCGATTCGGTTGTGGTCGTGCGCGATACCGGAAGTCCGGCCCCGGGAAAGGCCCGGCTTCGTGTGATCAATGCCACGGATGCCGGAACGTGGACGCTCGGCGAGCTCAGCGTGTATGTTGACCAGAACCGGGCATTCTCCATTACTGACCTTCCGCTGCGCACGGTTTCGAACTGGATACCGGTCGACCCCGGAGAGCGGCAGATACGAGTTGTTCGTGAGTGGCAGATCCCTTATGACGCGGCAACGCGAGGTGTGACCTTTGTTCAGGGGGCTTCGTATACGCTGTTCCTGACAGGCACCCTCAATACGGGTGATGCGTGGGTTTTCACGGCGCGACTGTATTCCGACAACGACCAGAGTGCTGCCGTTGACCTTCTTATCCCGCCCGATGTTGGCAGTTTTCAGGTTGTCAATGCCGTTACGGGAATTCGATCGATCGATGTGAAGATCGACGGGAAGATCATCCCGTCGATGTCACAGCTACCATTTCCCAACGCGTCGGGATACCTCGAGCTGGATCTCGGCACACATGCATTGGAGATCCTCACGAATGGCACGCCCCTTGTCGACAATGTCCGCACGGTCGCCACACTGCGTAGCCGCAAAACCATGTTTGTGACCGGTACGCTGGTACCACCCAATATCGTTGGACTTGAACTGAGCGAGCCCGAGCGTGCTCCCAACGTGTCGAAGGCATACATCCGTATGGGCAATCTCTGTCCCGATGCGCCAACCATCGATATCGCCCTGAGGCAGGACACGACCGAGACTATCCCGGAACAATTCCGAAGTCTGGAGTTTCGGGAGTTCAGCGCCACTCCCGGTAGTCAGGAACAGTTTCTTGCTCTTACTCCCGGCGTCTACACCGTCATCGGGTATCGGGCAGGAACAAAGACCATCGTTCTGCCGCCCTCGGACGTCCGGGTGAATGCCGGCGAAGTGCGCACCCTCTGGGCGGGCGGACTTCTTTCGAAGATCTCTCTTCAATCCGTAACACACGTTAAGTGACCTCATGGATATCGAAAAGACCACAGTGATAGGGGGCGAGCTGACGCAGGAAGAGATCCGGCGTCTGGCGATCGACGCGCTGCGTCAGACCGCTAAGGACCTCGAGGCACAGCTCGACGCGGAGGTGCGCCAGCTCTTGACTTCCTGGGAGGAGAAGAAAGCCCTTTACCGCGGCGAGTTCTACACCTACAGGGTGCGCGGCCGCGAGATCAAGGTTGAGAACTTCACCGAATCGCTCTCACACACGCGCATTCCCAAGATCGCTCTTCCTCAGTTCAAAGACTGGGGTGAGATCGTCCGCTGGTGCATGCAGGAAAACGTACCCGGTGAGTTTCCCTACACGGCAGGCGTCTATCCGTTTAAGCGCACGAATGAAGATCCTACCCGGATGTTTGCCGGCGAGGGTGGACCGGAGCGAACGAACCGACGGTTTCACTACCTATCGAAGAACATGCCGGCGGCGCGCCTATCGACGGCCTTCGATAGTGTGACGCTCTATGGCGAGGACCCTGATCACCGGCCTGATATCTATGGCAAGATCGGCAACTCGGGCGTGAGCATTGCCTCGCTGGATGATGCCAAGAAGCTCTACTCCGGTTTTGACCTGTGTGCCCCCTCCACATCCGTTTCCATGACGATCAACGGTCCGGCACCGATGCTGCTGGCGTTCTTCATGAATGCCGCCATCGATCAGGAGTGTGAGAAGTACATCCGCGAGAACGGACTTGAGCAGCAGGTCAATGCGAAGATCGATGCGCACTTCGCAGGCAGGGGGCTTACCCGTCCCACCTACCGTCACGGCGACGGATCAGCCGAGCTGCCGGAGGGCAGTGATGGTCTTGGTCTGATGCTTCTGGGCATCACTGGTGATAAGGTTCTTCCGGCGGATGTGTATGAGCAGTGCCGTCAGCGTGCGCTTACCAGCGTGCGCGGAACTGTGCAGGCGGACATCCTGAAAGAAGACCAGGCGCAGAACACCTGCATCTTCTCGACGGAGTTTGCCCTTCGCATGATGGGCGACGTGCAGGAGTACTTCATTCGTGAGAGCGTTCGCAACTTCTACTCTGTTTCGATCTCGGGCTATCATATCGCCGAAGCAGGTGCCAATCCGATAACGCAGCTGGCGTTCACGCTTGCCAACGGGTTCACGTACGTAGAGTATTACCTGTCACGGGGCATGAACATTGATGATTTTGCTCCAAACCTTTCCTTCTTTTTCTCAAACGGCGTAGACCCTGAGTACAGCGTGATTGGCCGGGTTGCGCGGCGCATCTGGGCCAAGGCCATGAAGAACGTGTACGGTGGAAACGAGCGTTCACAGATGCTGAAGTATCACATTCAGACGTCCGGACGTTCACTGCATGCACAAGAGATCGACTTCAACGACATTCGCACGACCCTGCAGGCGCTGTATGCGATCTATGACAATTGTAATTCGCTCCATACCAATGCGTATGACGAGGCCATAACGACGCCAACGGAGGAGAGTGTGCGTCGTGCCGTTGCCATTCAGCTCATCATCAATCGTGAACTGGGGCTGACCAAGAATGAAAATCCGATCCAAGGCTCATTCATCATCGAGGAGTTGACGGATCTTGTCGAAGAGGCCGTGCAGGCAGAATTCCGTCGGATCTCCGATCGTGGTGGTGTGCTTGGGGCGATGGAGAACATGTACCAGCGCAACAAGATCCAGGAAGAGTCACTGTACTACGAGACCTTGAAACATACCGGACAGTATCCGATCATCGGCGTCAACACATTTCTCAGTTCAAAGGGATCGCCAACGGTGATCCCAGACGAAGTGATCCGCTCGACGACCGACGAGAAAGAGCAGCAGATTTCCAACGTTAACTCCGTGAAACTGCGCGGCGGGGATGATGCCGGGGTAGCCCTGGACGTTCTTCGACGGACGGCTGTGCGCAACGGAAACATCTTCGAAGCGCTCATGGAAGCGGCCAAGATCTGCTCACTCGGTCAGATGACCCGTGCTCTCTATGACGTCGGCGGTCAGTACCGGCGAAACATGTAGCAAGCTGTGATCGGAATCCAGGACATCCTGCAGGCGGCAGAGCGCATAGCACCGCACATCCACCACACACCGATCATGACATCGCGCACGATCAATGCGATGTTCGGTGCTGAGATCTTCTTTAAGTGTGAAAATCTGCAGAAGGTAGGCGCATTTAAGGCGCGTGGGGCGGTCAACGCCGTCATGCAGCTCGACGACAATACCGCCCGCCGCGGTGTGATCACGCATTCCAGCGGTAACCATGCGCAGGCTCTTGCTTATGCGGCCGGGCTTCGTGGGATTGCCTGCACCATCATCATGCCCGATACGGCACCGGCCGTCAAGGCTGCCGCGGTGCGGGGCTATGGTGCGGAGATCATCTTTTGCAAGCCCACACTGGAGTCGCGGCTTCGCACCATGGAAGAAGTTGCCCAGCGGACGGGGGCGCACGTAGTGCCTCCGTATGACGATGACCGCATTATGGCCGGTCAGGGAACCGCAGGACTTGAGCTTTGCGAACAGGTCGAGCGTCTGGACCTCGTCATGGCGCCTGTCGGTGGCGGTGGGCTGATGGGTGGTGTGGCCACGGCCGTGCGGGCTCTGCAGCCCGGAGCATTGATCGTTGGTGCCGAACCAGCGATCGCAGACGATGCGAGGGAATCACTCCGGACAGGGGTGCTTCAGCCCCCTGCCGACCGCATGACCATTGCGGATGGTCTGCGCACGGGGCTGAGTGAGAGGACCTTTGCGCAGCTCCGCTCCATGGGTGTGGAGATCGAGACCGCCTCCGAGGAGAGTATTCGCAGCGGGACGCTCCTCGTCATGTCTCGACTAAAACTCGTTGTCGAACCCAGCGCCGGTGTGAGCATTGGCGTATTGTTGGAGCGACCTGATCTGGCGCGGGGTCGCAGGATCGGCATTGTGCTCTGCGGGGGGAACATAGACCTGGGCAGCCTTGTCTTTGGGTAACAGAGGCGGAAAGCGCCCCCTTGGGAGCCGATTTTCCGTAGTTTTGTGGTCCTTTGGACACCGCCGCACCATCTCAAAACAGCGCCTATGAGGCCGTGATTGGCCTCGAGGTTCACGCGCAGCTGACGACGGCGGCGAAGGCCTTTTGCAGTTGTTCGACCACCTTCGGGGCCCAGCCAAACGTTAACGTCTGCCCGATCTGCCTCGGTCACCCGGGGGTTCTACCCGTCCTGAACGAGAACCTGGTGTCTTTTGCCGTACGCATGGGGCTTGCAACCAACTGCCAGATACGGCGTGTGTCGACGTTTTCGCGCAAGAACTACTACTATGCGGATCTGCCGAAGGGTTACCAGATCACACAGTATGCGGACCCGATCTGCCACGATGGATATGTTGAGATCGAGACTGAGCAGGGTACAAAACCCATTGGCATAACGCGTATCCACATGGAAGAAGACTCGGGAAAGAGCATCCATGATCTTGATATCGATACGCTTGTCGACCTCAACCGTGCCGGCGTTCCCCTGATCGAGATCGTCAGCGAGCCGGACATCCGTACGCCGCAGGAGGCCTATCAGTATCTCCAGCAGATGCGGCAGATCCTGATCTATCTCGGCATCTGTGATGGGAATCTCGAGGAAGGAAGTATGCGCTGCGATGCCAACATCTCGGTGCGACGTCGCGGAGCGGCGGTCTTCGGGACAAAGCGAGAGGTGAAGAATCTCAACTCGTTCCGCAACGTCGAGAAGGCAATCGAATTCGAGATCAACGACCAGATCGCCCTTTTGGAAGGGGGCGAGCAGGTTGTGCAGCAGACCCGAATGTGGGATGCCGGTGCGCAGAAGACCAAGGTGATGCGCACCAAGGAGCAGGCCCACGACTACCGTTATTTTCCGGAGCCTGATCTGGGTCCGGTAGTGGTTGACCACGACCGTCTTGAAGAGCTCCGTGCGTCGATCCCCGAGCTATCGCTGGCCAAGAAGAGGCGCTTCATGGCCCAGTATCACCTGCCGGAGTATGATGCGGCTATTCTGGTTGACGAGCAGGACGTTGCCGTTTACTATGAAGACGCATGCGGGAGTCTTGCAAGCGGCACGCCGGACGCATTCAAGCTCGTGAGCAACTGGATCATGACCGAGATCCTGCGCATTATGAGCGAGCGCAAGTGTGCGATCTCCGAAGTCGGCCTGACGTCACGTCAGCTCTCCTCGCTGATCGATGTGATCACCGACGGAACGATCAGTAGCAAGACCGCAAAAGAGATCTTCCCGGATATGCTCGCAAGTGGTCGCACGGCTCAAGAGGTGGTGGAAGAGCGTGGACTCAAGCAGGTTTCGGATCCTGCTGCCCTTTCGGCGCTGGTCGACGAAGTGGTCCGCGTCAATCCGGACAACGTTCAGAAGTATAAGTCGGGTAAGACCAACCTTCTTGGTTTCTTTGTTGGTCAGGTACTCAAGGCCTCCGGCGGAACGGCCAATCCGTCAATGGTCACGCAGTTGATGAAGGATGCATTGGAATCGGCCACAGCCCCCTGACACGAACTCGTCGGAGACACAGTATGCCAATCACACCAACGAAGACGATCTGGAAGAACGGGAGCTTTGTTCCGTTCGAGAAGGCTTCCATTCACGTGCTCTCGCATGTGGTGCATTATGGCTCTTCGTGGTTCGAGGGTATTCGCTGTTACGAGACCGAGCAGGGCACGGCGATCTTCAGGCTCCATGACCACATGCGTCGTCTGCACCAATCGCTCAAGGTGTACCGCACACAGCTGCCCTTTTCGGTTGACGAGCTTTCCGAGGCAGCCGTTGATCTTGTCCGCCGGAACAAACTGCGTCAGTGCTACATCCGCCCCTTTGCACTAAGAGGTTTCGGCGACATGGGTGTATACGGCCTGCGCTGTCCGGTGGAGGTGTACATCGCCGCCTGGGAGTGGGGTGCATACCTTGGTGACGATGCGGCTTCGAATGGTGTGGACGTATGCATCTCCTCGTGGGACAGGATCTCGCCGAACTCTATGCCATCAATGGCCAAGGCGGGCGGGAACTATATGAATTCGCAGCTCGTAAAGATGGAGGCCGTAGAGAATGGCTATGCTGAAGGCATTTGTCTTGACGCATACGGGAACATTTCCGAAGGCTCGGGAGAGAATGTCTTCGTGGTTGTGAACAACGAATTGATCACGCCACCGGCGGCCAGTTCGCTGCTCCCCGGCATCACGCGTGACACGGTGATCGCGCTGGCTGAGGAGTTGGGAGTGACCGTACGAGAACAGAACATCCCACGGGCAATGCTCTACAGCTGTGACGAGATGTTTCTTACCGGAACAGCCGTCGAGATCACCCCTGTCAAGTCTGTCGACCGCATCGCGGTGGGCCGTGGCAAGGTTGGCAACGTCACACGTGCATTGCAACAAGCGTTTCACCGGATCACCGTCAACGGCGAGGATCCTTATGGCTGGCTCACGCCTGTGCGTAAGACCGGTTCCAAGTAATGACAGAAGAACACACAAGGATGAATTGATATGGCGAAGACGACAAAGGCATCACCACCGTCGAAAAAGTCAACCACCGCAGCCACTCCTGCAAAGAAGGGGGCTTCTGCTAACGGTGCGGCACCGGTACGAAAGGACCTGTTCGACATCAAGGGTTTTTCTAAGGAGACCCTTGTCGACTGGTATCGTACGCAGCACCTGGGGCGCCGACTGGACGAGAAGGCTGCCAACTACCTCAAGATGGCCAAGGGCTGGTCGTACCATGCCCCATTCGCCGGACATGACGGTATACAGCTGGCACTGGGCAAGGTGTTCCGTCCGGGTAAGGATTTCCTCTTCCCGTACTATCGAGACATGCTGACCTCGCTTGCCGCCGGCGTGACCGTTGAGGAGATCATCGCCAACGGTCTTTCGAAGGACGTTGATGTTGCCGGTGGTGGACGCCATATGAGCAACCACTTTGCCAAGATCTCGATCAACCTTCAGAACTCATCTTCGTGCACGGGCAACCATTCCCAGCAGGCCGTCGGCACGGCCCGGTCGATCCGGAAGTTCAAGGGTGACGAAGTGGTGTATTGTTCAACGGGCGAGAGCACAACCTCAGAAGGCTATTACTACGAGGCCGTGAACGGCGCTGATCGTGAGAAGCTTCCGATCGTCTTTGTGATCCAGAACAACAAGTACGGCATCAGTGTGCCGGTGCGTGAGCAGACCGCTAACCCCGTGGTGGCGGAGAACTTCAGCGGCTTTACGAATCTGAAGATCATCTACTGTGACGGGCGCAACCCCATGGACTCGTTCCGGGCCATGGAAGAGGCGCGCGACTATGCCCTGAGTGGCAAGGGTCCGGTGATGGTCCATGCCGACTGTGACCGCATCGGTTCGCATTCCAACTCGGACAACCACGAGCTCTACCGCGAGCCCGAGGAACTTCAGGCCATGAAGGACCGCGACCCTCTTCCGCGCATGCGTGCCACGCTGATTGCCAACGGCATTGCAACGGAAGAAGAGCTGCTGGCGATCGAGGATGTGAACAAGAACGCCATTTTCGCGGCGGCGGATGCCATAGAGCCCCTTGCCGACCCTGATCCGGCCTCGTACACTGATTTCGTGATTCCCGACCCGGTCGTCGGGTACCACGACGAAACTGAAGCGAAGTATACCCCTTCGCCAGACGCTCCGGTCGTAACCTTCCGTGAGGGCATCGTCAATGCCATGCACGAGGAGTTTCGGCGTAATCCGGCGACGTTTCTGTTCGGTCAGGATGTTGCCTCCTTCAAAAAGCAGGGCATTTTTAATGTCTGCAAGGGCATGCTGGACGAGTTTGGGAACGATCGGGTCTTTAATGCTCCGATCGCCGAGGACTTCATTGTCGGGACGGCCAATGGCATGACTCGCTACCGCGACGACATTCGTGTTGTGGTGGAGGGGGCTGAGTTTGCCGATTACTTCTGGCCAGCCATGGAGCAGTTGATCGAGTGTACGCACGACTACTGGCGTACGAAGGGTCAGTTTGCACCGGCTGTGGTGATCCGTCTCGCCTCGGGAGGCTACATTCAGGGCGGTCTGTACCACTCGCAGAATCTTGAGGGTACGTTCACGACCCTGCCTGGTTTGCGCGTTGTCTGCCCTTCCTTCGCCGATGACGCTGTGGGTCTGATGCGAAATGCCATCCGTTCGCGCGGCACCACGATGTTTCTCGAGCCGAAGTTTCTCTACAACTATCGACCGACGTCGGCACCGATGCCGAGTGAGGACTTCATTATCCCATTCGGCAAGGCAAAGGTCCGCCGCGCGGGCTCCCACCTTACGATCGTGACGTACGGCTCTGCCGTGCATTGGAGTCTGCAGGCTGCTGAACAGCTTTCAGCCGAGGGTATCGACGTGGAGGTGATTGATCTGCGGTCACTGGCCCCTTGGGACAAGGAAATGGTCTTCCAGCATGTCCGCCGCACGGGGCGGTGTGTTGTAGCCCACGAGGACAAGAAGACCGGTGGCTTTGGCGGCGAGATCGCCTCCGCTATCGGCGAGGAGCTTTTCCGGTACCTTGACGCCCCGGTTGCACGTGTCGGGTCCAAGGACACCCCGGTAGGCTTTGCCAAGAGTCTTGAGCAGGCGATCCTTCTGAGCGTTTCGGACATCGCCGAGGCGGTGCGCACAACCATGAGGTTCTGATAGCCACTACAGGGCTGTTGAAAACGACCCGGGCCGGGCTGTGGATATCGTCTGTAACTACACAGATGTCCAAGGCTTAACCGCAAAGTTCCTGTTCATATTTCTTGTTGGTCAGATAGGCCAACATCGGTATATTTGCAAGTCTGTTTCACTGGGCTCGGACCGCGCCACGTGCGTAGGTCCGCTGTCCTGTGGTGCAGACCGTCTGTTTTGCGAAGCCCAAGTTGGGGTGATCGCTTCTTTGTAGAACGCTTGAGGGGTGCATGAGCACAGGCTTGCCACACGAGAGTTACAGTACTTCCGGAACATCCGATTCGTCGGCAGGTTCTGCGCAGAATGCCGTCGACTTTGTCACCAACCGCTGGCAGACCATTGTTGGTGTAGTGGCGGTTCTGGCCTTGGTCATCGGTGGATACTTCTATTACGACTCTCAACAGCAGGAACTCAATGTTGAAGGTCTTACGCACCTGTCACGGGTTCGTATGACATACGACATGGGTGCGTACGAACAGGCGCTGACCGGCAAGGGCATACCACCGATGGGCAATGAGGCCGTCAAGGGGCTTGTGGCAATCAGCGAGGAGTATGATGGCACGCCAGCGGGACAGCAGGCCGCGCTGATGGCCGGCAACGCTTTTGTAAACCTCGGCAAGGCATCGGAAGCTGAAGCACAGTTCAGCCGCGCTGCCGGGTCGTCGTCGCAACTGATCCAAGTTGGCGCCAAGCAAGGACTTGCGGCCGTTCGAGAGATGCAGAAAAACTTCTCGGAAGCAGCAGCACTTTATGAAGAAGCTGCTACGTTGGCTGACAAAACCGGCCTTGAAGATCGACTGACGTACAATGCGGCGGTCTGTTACGAAGAGTCAAAGAACACAGCAAAAGCCCAGGAACTGTATCGTTTGGTCGTTAAGAAATTCGAAATGTCAGAAGTTGCTGCCTCCGCAAAGTCGGGGTTGGCGCGTCTTGGCACGGCAATTGATTAGCGATTCGAGGCATTTTGCCACTTTTTCAACCGAAAGAGTCCAAACACGTGAAAAAAGAGCTAAAGAATAAGGTTTTTACAACTGGAGGTTGTATGCAACGTTGGTTTCGTTTGGGCAGCTTGCTGCTCGCGTTAACCGCGATTTTCAACATTGTGCCCGCATTGGCGCAGCCATTCGTTGAGGTTCGCGGTAGTCTTCCACCCGGAGGCGTACGGATTTTTGTACGCGATACGACGTACCGTATCAGTGGTTCCTATACCATTGGCGGTACTCTTATCATTGAGCCGGGCACACGAGTTGAGTTTCTTCCGAACGGTCGTCTGATTGACTCGACCGGCGGTCGCATCATTGCCGATGGACGTGCATCAGCCACGTACAACCCAACGGCAGTGAATCCATTGGTCCCACCGTATACGGGCTACGACGACCTGAGCTACTTCGGTGCTCCAGGTGTCGTAACCTCAACGATTGAGACCGAACCAACGATCAACCCTGCCAAGCACGGTCTGATTTTCCGCGTTAACCTTGGTACGAACGCGAACCTGCAGAATCTCACGCCAGCTCAGGCGATCATGTATCGGGCAGCCCGACTTGATCTCGGAGCCGTGATTTCAGCTATTCGTCTGAACCCTTGGTTCCGCGTCTCAGGACGGACCGTAAACGTGAACCCAGCACGCATCACCTTTACATCAGATCGCGTGAACAACTTCTCGCGTGAATGGGGTCACATCGTCGTGCTCCCTGGTGCCCGTGCCGCTTTCTTCCGTGATGTTGACTTTGTCAACTTCCGCAAGGACACGACGGTTGATAACCGTCCGGTGTATCTGACAAACAATGCTGGTCAGGCATTCACAGCAGCCCAGGCAGAAACAGCCAACCAAACGCTTCTGAATCAGTCTAATGGTTCGGGCGGTGCGATCACGACATTCTCGTCACGCACATGGATCGTGGGCTGTAACTTCCGCAACAACATGGCTCGCTATCGCGGGGGTGCTGTTCAGATCCTGCAAGCGCCAGTTGATGCTTTTACCGGTTCGACGCTTCAGCTGTACCCGACGGTTCCACCGGCTACAATTGGTGCTCTGCCGACGTATCAGCCTTCTGTCAACCCATTCCTCACAAGTCAGCTGAACGGAACACCGATTAATACCGGTCTGCGTGTCACAGACAACGTTCATGACGCTGGTGCAGAAACACTGACCGATTCGGACCGTCAGTCACTTGACGACGCCCGTCTTGCTGTCTATCTCGGACGCATTCGTCAGTCACGCTTCACAGGCAACTATGCTCTCGTAGCCGATGTGGACACGATCCGTGTCGGATCAGTTCGCATTGTTGGCGACGTATCAAGCCGCGCGGCAACAGTCTTCGGAACGACAACACGATCACAGCGCAACGAAGCTTTTGGTGGCGCTGTATTCATCAGCGGTCGTACACCAATGACGATCGGTATCGGCATCAATGATTTCCAGGGTAAGGACACGATGGAGTTCACCAGCAATTACGCTGAGAACCGTCAGTCTGCTACTCCAGTTGGAAACCAGGTGACGAGTGGTGCACGTGGTGGTGCTGTATATGTAGGCGACAACACTCGCGTGTTCTTCGCCGGACGCTATACGACCAACCGCACGGTCACTCCTTTCATCACGACACTCTCCAGTTCGAGCGCTGCATCGGTAGGCAACTTCTCTAAGGGTGGCGCTATCTATGCAAGCACTGGAGCTCTTCAGATCCAAGTGCGTGGCAATCTCGACAATAACCCACCAACTCACTTCATCGGAAACGAGTCGGGTCGTGGTGGAGCAATCTTCGTTGAGCGCGGCACTACGGATCGCGATCTTTCACCATGGATCGGTGGATCTGACGGTGTGATCGAAGCACGCAATCTTGGTTTCAACATCAAGTTCCGCGACAACAAGGCCTCGGTCGAAGGGGGCGCAATCTATACGGCACGTAACATGTATGTCTACGGTGCAGGCGGCGCGTCCGGACCACTGTGGATCTACGGTGCCAACTATGGCGTAGAATTCAACAACAACACAGCTAGCTTCTCAGGCGGCGCTATCACGGTGAACGTCCCTGAAAATCTTCCGGTTGTTGAGCGTGGTCTGCGTTACGTCCGCGCACACTTCATTAACAACCGTGTTGGCCAGGTAACGGGTACAACGGTAAATGAAGTTCGCGGTGGTGGCGGTCTGTATGTGATCAACGCTGACCTGAACGTGGTCAAGGGTGTTGAGTTTCGCGCCAACAAGGTGTGGAACGGTAACGGTGGTGCCGTTGCGATTGTCACTCCAGACACCGTTACGCGCAAGCGCTTCATGGTTACGGACATGGATGATCTAACGTTCAACACAAACGCCATGGCAACGGGATACACGCCACGCAATGACGTGTTCACATTCGGCACATCGAGCCCAAGCGCAGATGAACGGATGCTCACCCGTTTCTATGACAACGAAGTCTATCCAAACGCAGCACGTCAGGGATCTGGTACCACCCAGCGCGGTGATATCAAGGTGACACACCCAGGAACGACGCTTCGTGAAAACGGCACTGGTCTTGGTGGTGCTATCTACATCCTGGACAGCATCCGTGTCCGTGTCGATACTTTTGCCTTTGACCGTGTTCGTTTCCAGAACAACATGGCATTCAGTGGCGCGGCTGTCTACTCTGACAACTATGATCTCAAGCTTGCTTTCGCTCGCTGTCTCGTAACGGGCAACAAGGCTACGTCGTCGATCGGTCGTCAGAACGACACTATCGAAGGCCCAATGGTCAACGCCGAAAATCCTGCATCAAGCGATCTCGCTGGCGCTGTTCTGTTTGGTGAGATCACGGGTCCACTTCCATGGAACACGTACAGCTCTGCAGCTAACAGCATCTATGACAACGACGCCCGCTTCATCGTGCGTCTTCCAGATGCTCAGGACACGAAGGGTGTACTCGCAGGCACCACAGGTATCGGTTTCGGTGGTGTAGACACGCTCCGCGGTAACTA
>Ga0102689_1166542_pt1 | contig 13074 bp, 11 predicted proteins | sample NOAtaT_7_FD_77365 | JGI IMG/M metagenome (GOLD analysis project Ga0102689, IMG submission 77365) | Metatranscriptome of freshwater lake microbial communities from Lake Erie, under a cyanobacterial bloom - NOAA_Erie_Diel1S_2200h metaT... | ecosystem: Environmental > Aquatic > Freshwater > Lake ...
AACCAAAGAACGTGAGCACCCAATCAGGGGGCCCTCACGGGGCCCATTTGGAGCGCGAGCTTGGTGGAATACACCTGTTGGAATACGCTTTGATTCGATAGTTGACTTTGATTCGATAGTTGAATTGATTCAGTATTTGATTTGATGATCCAGTCAGCGCTGAAACATTGACTGAAACTTTGAAAGGTAGAGATGAAAGAGTACCTCTCGATACTGATCGTCTTCATCTTTGTTCTGGGTTTCGCCGTGACCCAGATTGTTCTCTCGCACCTGGTCGGACGACGTCGTGACACGCGGGCCAAGCTCATGCCGTACGAATGCGGTATGGATCCGGTCGGTTCAGCCCACCAGCGTTTCTCGGTCAAGTTCTACCTGGTCGCGATGCTCTTCATTCTCTTCGACATCGAGGCGATCTTCCTCGTACCCTGGGCGGTCGTCTTCAGAGGCCTGATCGAGCGCCTGTCACGTCCCTTCGTCTTCTTCGAAATGATGATCTTCATCGCCGTCCTCTTCGTCGGCTATGTCTACGTCTGGAAGAAGGGGCTCTTCGAGTGGAATCGGAGCTAGCCTGAAGCGGAGTCTTCAAACCAACAACAATTGATCGTGAATTTGGGGAATTGCAATGGGTCTTGAGACAAAGATTGGTGAAATTCTACCTGATGTACTGACGACGCGGCTCGACTCGCTCGTCAACTGGGCACGCAAGTCATCGATCTGGCCGGCAACCTTTGGGCTGGCCTGTTGCGCGATCGAGATGATGGCGATGACCGATGCGCGGAACGACGTTGCCCGCTTTGGGGCTGAGGTCTTCCGGGCGAGCCCCCGCCAGGCCGACGTGATGATCGTTGCTGGTCGCGTCTCGATCAAGATGGCGCCAGTGCTCCGCCGCATCTACGACCAGATGCCGGAGCCGAAGTGGGTCATCTCTATGGGGGTCTGTGCCTCCGCCGGCGGCGTCTTCAACAACTACGCCATCGTTCAGGGTGTGGACAAGGTCGTGCCGGTCGATGTCTTCGTGCCTGGCTGTCCGCCGCGTCCGGAAGGGTTGATCTGGGCGATCATGAAGCTCCAGGAGAAGATCGAGCGTGAGAAGGTCTTCACCGAGGAGAGCGCCGCCTGATAAATTCCCGGGGCTGCCGCTCCGGGTGATGACAAAACATACTGGTCAGACTGGTCAATTATGGCAGACGAGACAGAAATCAAAAGCAGCACGCCACGTTACGCTGACGCTTCGCTGGTGCAGGCCCGCTTCGCCAGCACCATCGAGGAGATTACCGAGGCGCTCGGGGAGGTGACAGTGATCGCCAAGCGCGAGGGGTTGGTTGAGCTGATGACCTTCCTCCGCGATGAACCGAGCCTCCGCTTCAACTACCTGAGCGACATTGGTGGTCTCGACCTGGGCGAATTCGCCACGCCCCGCTTCGCGGTCGCCTACCAGCTCTACTCGCTTGAGCACAACCACCGCCTGCGGGTGAAGGTCTTTGTTGACGAGGACGACGCGGCGCTGCCGACGATGTGGGGAGTCTGGAAGACCTCGAACTGGCTCGAGCGAGAGATCTACGATATGTTCGGGGTCTCTTTCGACGGCCACCCTGATCTGCGGCGCATTCTGATGCCAGCCGATTACGAGGGCTATCCGCTGCGCAAGGACTTCCCGATCAAGGGCTACTAGGCCGATCAAGGGCTACTAGGCCAATTAAGGGCTACCTGGCACGTCAAGGGTTACCAAGCCCACAGTTACCATAGGCTATTAAGAGATACGACGAGGGGGCAGGCAGGAGATTATGCAAGCGAAAGAAATCGTAGTACCGACATCCGCCATCTCGATGTTGCGCAAACCGGATCCGCTCTCCGACACGCAGATGACTATTTCGATGGGACCACAGCATCCATCGACCCACGGTGTGCTGCGGCTCGAGCTGGTGCTCGATGGGGAGACGGTCATCAAGGCGGTCCCGGATATTGGCTATCTCCACACGGGCATCGAGAAGACGATGGAGAAGGAGAAGTGGCAGCAGGTGGTCACGGTGACCTGCCGCATGGACTATCTCAACTCATCGGGCAACGACCTCGGCTATGTTCTGGCGGTCGAGAAGCTGATGGGGGTCGAGGTGCCGAAGCGGGTTCAGGACATCCGGGTCCTGCTGACCGAACTCAACCGGATCACCTCGCACCTGGTCTGGTTTGGTACTCACGCCATGGACATCGGCGCCATGACCGCCTTCTTTTATGCGTTTACCCAGCGTGAGAAGGGGCTTGATCTCTTTGAGTGTGTCTCGGGTGCCCGGCTCCACCAGAGTTATTTTGTGGTTGGCGGCGTGCGGTGGGATCTGCCGCCGAACTTCCTTGATCTGATGACCGAGTTTCTGGATGGGTTTCCGGCCTTCCTCGACGAGTGCAAGCGACTCGTGACAGGGAACAAGATCTTCCAGCGGCGTACCAAGGGCGTCGGGGTGATCACCAAAGAGGCGGCGATCGACTGGGCGCTCTCGGGCCCGACGATTCGTGGCAGTGGCGTCAACTGGGACATCCGCAAATCCGAGCCATATTCGGGTTATGACACCTATGATTTCAACGTCCCGGTCTACCACGACGGAGATGTCTGGTCGCGCTACCTTGTCCGCATGGACGAGATGGAAGAGAGCTGGAAGATATGCAAGCAGGCGGTCGAGCGGCTTCGTGAGCCGGGCCCCTATATGTCCGACCATCCAAAGCTGAAGCTGCCGGAGCGGGATCTGATGAAGAAGCATATCGACGTCATGATCCACCACTTCCTCCTCGCTTCAGAGGGCTTCACGGTGCCAGTCGGCGAGGTCTATCAATCGATCGAGTCGGCGCGCGGTGAGATCGGCTTCTATGTCGTGAGCGATGGCGGTGAGCGGCCCTACCGCGTCCGCGTTCGGGCGCCATCCTACGTCAACCTCTCGGCTTTGCCAGCGATGGTCGAGGGATCACTGATCGCGGACGTCGTCGCGGTCATTGGCAGCATCGATATCGTGCTTGGAGATGTGGACAGATAGCAGGGGATTGGATTAACACTATGTTCAGTCAAGCCAACGAAACGAAACTCAACGAGATCATCTCCCACTATCCGGTGAAACGCTCGGCCGTCCTACCGGCGCTCTACATTGCGCAGGAAGAGCACGGTCACGTGACGGATGAGGATGTCAGGTACATCGCCGAGCGGCTCGACATGCGAGTCAATGAGGTCGAGGAGGTGGTCACCTTCTACACGATGTACTCCCGCCAGCCGATTGGCAAGTACAAGCTCCAGGTCTGCCGAACCCTCTCCTGCATGCTCCTCGGGGCGGAGCAGATCACCGAGCATATTGAACACAAGCTCGGGATTGGGGTTGGCGAGACGACGGTGGATGGTCGCTTTACGCTCCAGGAGGTCGAGTGTCTCGGATACTGCGACCTCGCCCCCTGTCTGCAGGTCAATTTCGACTACCACGAGAAGGTGACCAAGGACTCGGTCGACGAGATAATTAAGAACTTATCCTGACCCTCATCATCATAGGAAAATACTTATGACAAAGGTTCTGACAAGCAGATTTCATCTCAAGGGCGAGGCCTGCGACATTGCCGTCTATGAGAAGACTGGCGGATACGCCGGTCTGGCCAAGGCGCTGAAGGAGTTCACGCCGGACCAGGTGATCGAAGAGGTGAAGAAGTCGGCTCTCCGCGGACGTGGCGGCGCCGGATTCCCGACGGGAATGAAGTGGAGTTTTGTCCCGAAGGAGTCGAAGCGGCCCAAGTACGTCGTCTGCAACGCCGACGAATCGGAGCCCGGCACCGGCAAGGATCGCGATCTGATGCGTTACGATCCGCACCAGCTGATCGAGGGGATGATCATCTCCAGCTATGCGCTCGGCTCGCACGCCGCCTACATCTATATCCGCGGTGAATACTGGTTCATCAAGGAGATTCTCGAGAAGGCGGTCGCCCAGGCCTATGCCAAGGGCTACCTGGGGAAGAACATTCTCGGATCAGGTTTCGATCTCGATCTCTATGTTCATCCCGGGGCTGGAGCCTACATCTGCGGAGAGGAGACGGCGCTGCTCGAGTCGCTGGAAGGGAAGCGGGGCCATCCCCGTCTCAAGCCGCCCTTTCCGGCCGTCGTTGGACTCTATGGCGGACCGACCGTGGTCAACAACGTCGAGACCCTCGCGGTGGTGCCCCACATCGTTCTCAACGGTGGGGAGTGGTATAAATCGCTTGGAACCGAGAAGAGTGGGGGGACGAAGCTCTTCACGGTCAGCGGCCACGTCGCTCGCCCCGGCAACTACGAGGTGCCGATGGGCTATCCGCTCCTGAAGATGATCAATGAAGATTGCGGCGGCATTCCGGGCGGCCGGCGTTTGAAAGCGATCATTCCCGGCGGGTCATCGGTGCCGATCCTTACTGCCGAGGAGTGCGAGAAGGTCAACCTCGACTATGAGTCGGTTGCCGCTGCCGGAACCATGCTCGGCTCAGGCGGCGTGATCGTTATGGACGAGACGGCCGATATCTTCGAGTCGACCCGTAATCTGACCCATTTTTACAAGCACGAATCCTGCGGCTGGTGTACACCCTGTCGTGAGGGGACGCGCTGGCTCTTCAACGTCTTCGAGCGGATGCACCGCTTCGAGGGGCGCCCGGGCGATGTAGAGTTGTTGTACGACCTGGCGGATAAGATCCTCGGCAAGAGCTTCTGTGCTCTGGGTGATGCGGCGGCGATGCCGGTGCAGTCGGCCATCCGGAAATTCCCGGACGACTTCCACCGACGCGTCAAGCACACTCTGGTGCAGATCAATAAGGCAGCGGACTAGACGGACTCATTTTTTGACATATGGAAACAGTCAAGCTAACCATCAATGGACAGGAAGTAACGGCGCCAAAGGGTGAACTGCTGATCGAAGCGTGTGAGATGAACGGCATCTACCTGCCGCGATTCTGCCACTTCCGCGGTCTGACTCCGCAGGCCTCGTGCCGGATGTGCGTGGTGCGAGTCGACAATCCGCGGATACCAAAGCTGCAGACAGCCTGTACGATGCCGGTCAGTGAGGGCATGGTCGTGACGACCGACTCGAAGGAGATCGAAGAGGTCCGGTCGTCGATGATCGAGTTCCTGTTGGCCAACCACCCGGTCGACTGCCCGGTCTGCGACCGGGCTGGCGAGTGCGAGCTCCAGGATCAGACCTACGGGTTTGGCGAGGATCGCACCCGCTCGCAGTATGACGACAAGGTCAACTATCTCGAGCGACAGATCTCGCCCTTCATCTACAACGATCCCCAGCGCTGCGTCACCTGCAAGCGGTGCACGCGGGTCTGCGAGGAGTGGATGGATGAGTTCGCGATCACGACGATCAACCGTGGCGCCGCGACCCTCATCAGCTCCTTTGGTGGTTGGGTCGAGTGCTCCGATTGCGGCAATTGCGTCGATGTCTGTCCGACCGGGACGCTTCTCCACGTCCCCTACAAGTACGTTGCCCGACCGTGGGATCTGAAGCAGACCCCCACGGTCTGCAACTTCTGCTCAGACGGGTGTTCGATGCTCGCCGGGACGCGGAGTGAGAAGCTCATCCGCACGGTGGCCCGCGATGGACGCGGAAGGACCGCTGGCGGCATCAACCATGACTTCCTCTGCTCGCTCGGACGCTACACGATCGATTTTGTCCACAGCCGTGAACGTGTCGAGCGCCCGCTGATCCGGCGTGGTGAGCATCTCGTGCCGGCAACCTGGGACGAGGCGATCGGTTTCGTGGCGAAGCGGCTTGGCGAGCTGAAGGCGGAGCATGGCGGCAAGGCGCTGGGAGTCATTGCCGCCGGGAGACTCCTTAACGAAGATCATTACACCCTTCGCCGGTTCGCGGCTGAGGCGCTCGAAACGAAGAATGCCGATATCTGGCACGACCGGGACGAGATCGACCTGGCGACGCTGTTCCGGCATGGCGCCCCGACTATTGCGACCCAGGAGCATCTGCAGAATGCCGAGACGGTCCTCCTGATCGGTTCCGACCCGAACGAGGAGAATCCGCTCACGGCCTTCTCGATTCGGTGGGCAGTGCGTCAGAAGGCCGCGCGGTTGCTGACGGTCAATGCCGTTCCTTCGCGCCTCGAGCGGCAGGCGACCAAGTCTCTGCGGGTCCGCGAGGGAAGCGAGGGGGCGATCATTCTCGCCCTGCTCGACGGAACGAAGGTGGCCGAGGTGGCCGAGGCGCTCGGTGTGACAGCCGAGGAGGTTGCCCAGGTCCGCCAGACGGTGCTCGAGAGCAGCCGGGTGGTGGTTGTCTTTGGCGACGAGTTGCGCGGGGCGGCCCTCGAGTCACTCACGCTGCTCGAAGGCGCGTTGCCGGCTCCGGACGCCGAAGCCGCCGCGAATGCCCGTACGGCCTGGCTTGACCAGCTGCAGCGGCAGGTTCGTTCGACCAACTCGACCAGCAAGCCGTCGATCAACGAGAATCCTTACACCTACATCGTCGAGCATCCCACTCTCGAGGTTGGGGCTGAGCCGGCCCGGACGGCGACCAAGTTCTCCTTCCTGCCGCTGGTGCGCTACTCGAACAGCTTCGGCGCCTGGCAGATGGGGATGGATAGTGCGCTCACGGGCGGAATGTCGGCCGGGGCGATGCTCAACTCAGCTGGTGGCGGACTGCGTGGTCTGCTCGTCGCCGGAGAGGATCTGATCCTCAAGGCCAATGGCGACGGACCGATCGTCCGCGCGCAGCTCGAAAAGCTCGATCTGCTCGTCGTGCAGGATATGTTCCTGACGGAGACGGCTCAGCTGGCCGATGTGGTCTTCCCGGTCACCAGCTTTGCCGAGTCGCAGGGAACCCAGGTCAACAACGGATCGCAGGTGCAGTTTGTGCGCCGGACTATTCCGCCGGTTGGCCAGGCCCGGCCTGACTGGATGATCGTCAGCCAGGTGGCCCGTCAAATGGGGGTCGATCTTGGCTTCCAGGGGCAATTGAAGACGGTCTTCAAACAGATATCTGAGACGGTTGAGGGCTATGCCGGCCTCTCGCACAACATGCTGGCCAACGAGGGCGCCACCGCGATCACCCGGCTTGCTGCGCCGGCGGCCCAGGTCGACCAGGCTGAACTGCTTGGCAGACTGGGCGGTGAGGTGGCGCGTGTCAATCGCCAGCTGCCGGTCGACCGGTCAGAGCTGACGGAGAAGGCTGGGACGCGTCTGCGTCAGCGGTTTGTCCAGATCACCCGGTACTCCGAGATGATCAATCCGACTCTGCCTGAGACCGCTGAAGCGGAGACACCCGCTCCAGTCGTCTTTCCGGCCTAACGCGCCACCCGGCATCTTGCCGGAGTGGTGAACAGACAGGATCTGGCGGCGGCGCGCAGGCGTCGCCGCGAAGCTGACAAGAGCTTATGTCATCCATACTCAATTCGATCGACCTTCAATTCATCCTTGGCTCGCTGATCAAGACGGCTGTCTTCTGGATCTGCATCATGATCGTCGTCGCCTACACGGTCTACGCTGAACGGCGCGTGCTGGCGGTGATCCAGAACCGCCTCGGCCCGAACCGGGTCGGCTGGCAGGGACTGCTGCAGCCATTTGCGGATCTGATCAAGTTCATCTTCAAGGAAGACATCATCCCGCTGGCCGTCAACAAGGCGCTCTACCTCATCGCGCCAGTGGTGGTGCTGGTCCCGGCGATGATGGTCCTGATCGTTTACCCCTTCGGGCCGCGCAATGTGCCGCTGCCGGGGGGCGAGGTGCTGAGCAACATGCTCAACAACCTCGGCAATTCGCTCGGCTACGACTGGGCGCTCGATCTGACCCACATCGACCTCTTCGTCTCCAACTTCAATGTTGGTCTGCTCTACATCTTCGCGCTGACCGGGCTCGGAGTCTACGGTATCGTTATTGCCGGATGGGCCTCCAACTCGAAGTACAGTCTGATGGGTGGTCTCCGCTCATCGGCGCAGATGATTAGCTATGAGCTGGCGCTCTCGCTCTCCGTGGTGGCCGTGCTCATCCCGGCGGGCACCCTCGATCTGGTGAAGATCGTCGAGATGCAGGGTGGGGCCTGGTTCGGGATCATTCCGAAGTGGAACATCCTTGCCCTCTTTCCGGCAGGCCTGATTGCCTTCGTCGTCTATCTGATCAGCGCGATTGCCGAGACCAACCGCGTGCCGTTCGATCTCCCCGAAGCGGAGACGGAGCTTGTCGCCGGTTTCCATACCGAGTACAGCGCCCTCAAATTTGCTCTCTTCTTCATGGGTGAGTACGTCAACATGACCACCGTTTCGGTGCTCGCGACGACTCTCTTCCTGGGCGGCTGGCAGGGTCCGTTCGTTGGAACCTATCCGTGGCTTGGGCTGGTCTGGTTTGTTGGAAAGGTCTTCTTCTTCCTTTTCCTCTATATCTGGTTGCGGGGAACACTGCCGCGCTTCCGTTATGACCAGTTGATGAACTTTGGCTGGAAGATCCTGCTGCCCGCGGCGCTGGTCAACATCGTCATTGCCGCCATTTTGGGCGTGCTCTTCCTCTGATCTTCTTCTCGTCGCGCGGGGCACCCGGTGCGTCTGCGGGAGAAAGCTGACTCTCTATGGAAACGATCCATCTCTTATTTCTGGCGATTGCCGCCCTGGCGGTGGTCTCGGCCTTCAATATCATTCTGCAGCGGAATCCGATCTACAGTGCGATCGGTCTGATCATCGTCCTCTGCTGTCTGGCCGGACTCTTTCTGACGCTCTATGCGCAGTTCATCGCCGCGATCCAGATCATCGTCTATGCCGGCGCGATCATGGTCCTCTTCGTCTTTGTGATCATGCTCCTCAACGTGCGCGAAGAGGAGTCCCGCACTGACCGGCAGAAGTACCTGAAGTTTCTCGCTGCTCCACTCTTTCTCGCCCTCCTCGCGGAGGTTGCGGTGGTGATCCGGTATGTCAACATGCCGGCGCCGGCGATCGAGGACCCGAACACGGCGGTCGATCCATCCCAGTCGCTCGGTACGGTCGAGTCGATCGCCCACGTCATGTTCACCGATTTCGTTCTGCCCTTTGAAGCGACCTCGGTGCTCATTCTCATGGCGATCGTTGGAGCCATGTATCTCGCCCGACGTGACAGCGGCGAGGGCGCGGAGAAGATCGAGCACGCCTTGGCGATCGAAGCGGCCCAGGCGCCTGTCGAAACTCACGACGACGCCGGCCACTAAGACCAACTTTGCTCGATCAAACCACAATCTGCCTGTCCGAAGGCGCCAAGCGCTGATCGGTGGTCAGTGTGAGCCGGACGGCAGTTGAGTAAGTTAACGGTAGATATAGGTTAACGGCAGATATAAGTTAACGGTAGATAGAAGCTATGATTCCCTTATCCTGGTATTTGGCTCTGAGTGCGGTGCTCTTCACGATCGGTGTGGTGGGCGTGATCATTCAACGAAACGTGATCGTCCTGTTCATGTGTGTTGAGTTGATGCTCAATGCGGTGAACCTGACGCTGGTCGCCTTCTCGCGCTTCCTTGGCGATATGACTGGCCAGCTCTTCGTTTTCATCGTCATGGCGGTCGCGGCTGCGGAAGCAGCGGTCGGACTGGCGATCATCATCTCCCTCTTCCGTAATCGCGAGACACTGAACATCGACGAAGCGGATCTACTGAAACTCTAGGCAGTTATCAATGATGTGGCCAACCACATCAGAACGATCAGACCACTATGTTGAAATGGATTGTCCTGGCGCCATTGATTGGCGCGATCATCAATGGATTCTTCGGCAAGCGGCTCGGTGAAAAGCTGATCGGCTTGATCGCCAGCGCCTCGGTTGGCGTATCGGCACTGCTCGCCTTTACGGTCTTCTTCACCAAACTGCTGCCGCTCCCGGTCGGAGAAAGGGTCATCACGGAGCACTTCTTCACCTGGATCAAGGTGGGGAACTTCCAGGCCGATTTCGCCTATCTGCTCGATCCTCTCTCGGGAATCTACATTCTCTTCATCACCGGCGTCGGTCTGCTGATTCACATCTATGCCACCGGCTACATGCACGGAGATCCGGGCTACTATCGCTTCTTCACCTACCTCAACCTCTTCATGTTCATGATGCTGACGCTGGTGCTGGCCGACAACCTGCTCCTGCTCTTCGTGGGTTGGGAGGGAGTCGGTCTCTGCTCGTACCTGCTGATCGGCTACTACATTCGCCGGCAGGAGGCTGGTGACGCGGCGAAGAAGGCCTTCATCACCAACCGGATCGGTGATTTTGGATACATGATCGCGATGTTCCTGGTCTTCACCACCTTTGGAACGATCAGTTTCGTCGCCAAGGGCGGAGTGCCCAGTTTTCTCGAGCAGGCGGCCGCCCTCTCGCCAGAGGCGATCTGGACTTTTGGCACTATGACAGGAATCGCGCTGCTCCTCTTTGTCGGCGCGACTGGCAAGTCGGCCCAGATTCCGCTCTTTGTCTGGTTGCCGGACGCGATGGCCGGCCCGACTCCGGTCTCCGCGCTCATTCACGCGGCGACGATGGTCACGGCAGGGGTCTATCTGACGGCGCGCTGCTCAGCGGTGGTTGTCAAATCACCAACGGCGATGGCCGTCATGGCGGTCATCGGGGCGGCGACGGCGATCTTCGCGGCGACGATCGGACTCGCCCAGAATGACATCAAGAAGGTGCTGGCCTACTCGACCGTCTCCCAGCTCGGTTATATGTTCCTCGCCTGCGGAGTCGGGGCAATCACTGCCGGTGTCTTTCACGTCGTCACCCACGCCTTCTTCAAGGCGCTCCTCTTTCTCGGCTCCGGTTCCGTCATTCATGGAATGCATGAAGAACAGGACATCCGCCGCATGGGCGGATTGAAGAAGTATATGCCAATCACCTTTGCCACGATGATGGCCGGGTGGCTGGCGATCAGTGGTTTCCCGCTCCTCTCCGGTTTCTTCAGCAAGGACGAGATCCTCTGGAAGACCTGGTCGACTACGGCGCTTCCCCACGGCTGGGGCAAGTTCCTCTGGGTGATCGCCGCCCTGACGGCGCTGATCACGGCGATCTACATGACGCGGATGATGGTCATGACCTTCTTTGGCGAGTCACGCTTTGGCAAGGGGCACGGCCATACCGACCATCACGGGGACGCGCATCACGGCGATGACCATGGTCACGGCCACCACGGCGACCCCCACGAGTCACCGGCGGTGATGTGGGTGCCGCTGGCAGTCCTGGCGGTGCTCTCCATCGTCGGCGGATTCATCGGAGTCCCGGCGGCGCTGGGTGGATCCAACCACTTCGAACATTTTCTCGAGCCGGTGATTGCGCACGTGGTGCCAGCTGGCGAGGCGACGCATGCTGTTCCGGCAACGGTTGAACACGGCGGCGCTGAGGCCCACTCTGCCGCCCCGGCGTCGACCGAAGCCCACGGGGATGCCCATCACGACGTCGGGACCGAGCGTCTCTTCACCGTCATCTCGGTCCTGCTTGGTTTCCTCGGGATTGGACTCGGTGCGGCCGTCTGGCTGAAGAATCCGCTCAAGTCGATGCCGAAGCTGCTCGAAAACAAATACTACGTCGATGAGATCTATGAAACGACGGTTATCCAGCCGCTCGAGCACACCTCGCGTGATCTCCTCTGGAAGGTGGTCGATGTCAAGATCATCGACGGTGTCGTCAACGGGGCGGCCCGCACCTTTGCCGGGCTGTCGGGAATTCTTCGCCATACCCAGAGCGGATATGCGCGCAACTATGCGGCGGTGATCCTGATTGGGGCGATCATCATCATCGGATACTTCGGGTTTCTGGCGACCCGCTAGTTCGAGACCAGTCGGTACTTCCCAGTTGGTACTTCGAAGATACTCATATGAATCTGATTACGATAACAACATTCTTGCCACTGCTCGGCGCGGTAGCGCTGGTCCTCCACAGTCTCTTCTGGGCCGCCCGTGGGACGTCGAAGGAGCAGCTCGACAACCAATACCGTTGGATCACCCTCTTCTTCACCCTGGTTACGTTCGTCGTTTCGCTGCTGATTCTGCCAGGTTTTGACAGTTCCCAGGCCGGGCCGCAGATGACCCAGAAGGTCGCCTGGATTGGCGCCCTCGGCGTGAACTACTTTGTCGGAATCGATGGCGTGACGATCTGGCTGGTGATCCTCTCGACCTTCCTGATGCCGATCGCCGTTCTTGCCAGCTGGAATGTGACGAAGCGTGTTCGTGAGTACATGGTCTTCATGCTCATTCTCGAGACCGGGATGCTCGGCGTCTTCGTCTCCTTCGATATGTTCCTCTTCTACCTCTTCTTCGAGGTGACCCTGATCCCGATGTACTTTCTGATCGGTGTCTGGGGCGGAGAGCGGCGCATCTACGCAGCAGTCAAGTTCTTCGTCTACACGGTTGTCGGAAGTCTGCTCATGCTGGTCGCGATCATCGCCGTCTACATCTACAATGGCGCGACGACCTTCGATATCGTCGAGATCACCAACAACATCGCGACTGGGGCGACGATCATCCCCGGCGGAGTCCGCTTCTGGCTCTGGGCCGCTTTTGCCCTGGCCTTCTTCATCAAGGTCCCGCTCTTCCCACTCCACACCTGGTTGCCCGACGCCCACGTCGAGGCGCCAACGGCTGGCTCGATCATCCTCGCCGGCGTGCTGCTGAAGATGGGGACCTACGGTCTGATGCGCTTCAACCTTCCCCTCTTCCCGGATATCTCCCAGAAGGCGGCGCCGTGGGTCATGGCGCTGGCCGTGATCGGCATCATCTATGGGGCGCTGGTGGCGATGATTCAGCCGGATATGAAGAAGCTGGTCGCCTACTCATCGGTCAGCCACCTCGGCTTCGTTGTCCTGGGCATCTTCTCCTTCACCGAATTGGGTATGCAGGGCGCGCTCTACCAGATGCTCAATCACGGTATCTCGACCGGGGCCCTCTTCCTTTGCGTCGGCATCATTTATGAGCGTCGCCACACCCGACTCATCTCCGAGTATGGCGGACTGGCTTCGGTCATGCCGCGTTACTCGACCATGTTCCTGGTGGTCGCGCTCTCGAGCCTCGGATTGCCGTTGCTCAATGGTTTTGTTGGTGAGTTTCTGATCCTGATTGGGACCTTCTCGTCGGCGGTTCCGTACGCGAAACTCCTCACCGTCTTTG
>Ga0102689_1138928_pt1 | contig 12672 bp, 9 predicted proteins | sample NOAtaT_7_FD_77365 | JGI IMG/M metagenome (GOLD analysis project Ga0102689, IMG submission 77365) | Metatranscriptome of freshwater lake microbial communities from Lake Erie, under a cyanobacterial bloom - NOAA_Erie_Diel1S_2200h metaT... | ecosystem: Environmental > Aquatic > Freshwater > Lake ...
GAAGAAGCGCGTTTGGGTGCCTGAAGAAGGTCGCTGGGTAACCGTGAAGATCACGGCAAGCGCTCTGAAGACGCTCGACAAGGTCGGCTACACGGCCATGCGCAAGCGCGCCGCGAAGTAATCTTACTACTGCACATTCTCAAGAAAGGTCGCCGACGCGGCCTTTTTTCGTTGATATCCTGTCATAACTTGTCGTCTGTGACGTCAACGCACCAGTGATTCACCGAAGCTCATACTCCATGCCATCGGCCCCCGCAAGGTGGGCCCTCAGCGGCATTGTCTTCTGCAGTCTAACGCTACTGTGCGCCGCTCAGAATACACCGGGCAGTGCCCGCTCCCGCGCAGATTCCGTGCGCAGGGCCAAGGAGTATTTTATCAACGGCACCACATTGCAGCTCCAAGGTGGACGAGCCGCCGAAGCGATTCTGGAGTTTCAGCAGGCTCTTCGATTTGACACGACGTCGGCATGCCTTGCGGCCATTTCCCGCTGCTATGTCGAGCTCGGTAAGCTGCAGCTGGCCCACGAGTACGTAACACAGGCCTTGCAGCGCAACCAAAGCTCCACCGACAGTTGGGAGCTCCTTGCTGAGATCGAGGTGCAGCGCGGACGCTATGATGAGGGCCTTCAGGCTTACGAGCAAATCCTAAAACTGAATCCTTCGCGTCGTCATCTGCTGACGCTTGCGCGTCTCTACGAACCGCGTGATGCACGCCGGGCGATCGAGATCTACGAGAGTCTGATCGAATCACGATCGGAGATTTTCGTGCTTGAGCGTCTCATGGAGCTGTATCAACGACTCAACGACAACTCCGGGCTTTTGCGGACCTATTCCAGAGCCGCCGAGCTCGAGCCCACCAACCCTCGCATTGCCATCAGTCTCGCCTTTGGCTACGTCGGCCAAGGCATGTTCGATGAGCTCGGCGTGATGCTCAGCAGGTGGACCGGTAGAGATCCCGAAATGAATGGGGCTGCTCGGGTATGGCTGGCTGCCCTATCGGCGATATCCGAAGACTCGCTTGTAGCGGGCATGTATCCCGAGCGCGTCTGGGAACTGGTCGACGAGTCATTCCGTGTGCACTCGGCTGCATGGCCGGTGATGTGCCTGTCGGGTGCGCTTGCCGGATCGATGAACGATACTAATCGTATGGTGCGGCATCTCAATGCCGCCGTCGTCTCGCCTGATGCGATTGCCGAGACGTACCTCGAAGCCTTCCGCCTGTCGATGCTCTATGATCTCAACGATCGAGCTATGCGTTACGTCCATCAGGGTCAGCGGAAGTTTCCCAGCGACCTTCGTCTTCTCTATGCCGAGGCATCGGTACACTACGAACAGGGTAACGATGAGGCGGCCATTGCCATCTACCGTAGCATCGTGGAAGTATCGCCCCTTGAGGGTGATGCGTGGTCGCAGATGGGATTTCTCTACGATCGCAACCGTCGCACGGATAGCTCCGATGCATGCTACGAGAAGGCTCTCAAGGTCGATCCACGAAATCCGTTCGTGTGTAACAACTACGCGTATTCGCTGTGCCTGCGCGGAGTTGATCTGCAGCGTGCTCTAAAGCTGTCGCAGACATCTCTCGAGGTCGAACCGGAGAACCCGGCATATCTCGACACCTATGCATGGATCCTGTTTACCCTCAAGCGCTATGACCAGGCTGAGACTGCTGCTAAGTCTGCCATTGCGTTCGGGGGCAATGCAACGCACTACGAGCACTATGGGCATATTCTTGAGGCCAAGGGGCTAACCGACCAGGCCGTTGAGGCATGGAAGACCTCGATGCGGCTCGACCCGAAACGCGTCCATTTGCAGAACATGATCGACCGTTACCGTTAAGTCCATCACCATCACGATGCCGTTACCATGAAGCAGCCACAAAGCACCGACCCAAACGACTATGAAGTACTGATTCGCCGTCGCGACGAATCCGATTATGCCTCCTATTGCCCTCAGCTTGCCCACATGATCAAGGGGCAGGCCCATGAAGAGGTTGAAGAAGCCATGAAGGCCCACGTGCTGGCATACATCGAATCCCTGAAGACCCAGGCACCCAAAGCCTGAGTACCATCTGCGCAGCACGCGATGCACGACAACGCCTCGACAGCTTACATCCTGGCTCGACGCTGGGAAACGCGTCTGATGATCTCGTGGATCGTCGTCTGCGTGCTGACCGCTTGCGGCGCCATGATCGCACCGCACGTCGCCGCGGCGATGGCCATCATCACGATAACGTTGGGACTTGTGCTCTACACGGCATTCACGGCATTTATTACACCGAACTATGTCGACCTCGAGGGTCAATCCCGGCTACTGCTGGCGCTACCTCCAGTGATGGTATCAGCACTGTTTTTCGGCATTCTTGAACGCTGGATGCGCCGCATGGGCTTCGGTTCTACGTTTCGCGTGTGCGTTACGGCGGTCGTGTTTGTTCTACTTACCGGACCCTTTGTCCCGGCAGCAGCGGCACCGTTGCTGCTCATCGGCTCTCTTGCGTCGGCCCTGCTGCGCATGCGGACGAAGTCAGCGCTTGCACTTCTGCCCGCATCGCTGGTGATCGTCGTTGCCATCATCTTAAAGTTTATGATGGTGCCGGCGTGAGCATTCTTGCAAGGATCACCGACCCGACACACTGGGTCAACCGCATCGTGTATGTACTTGCGGCGTACACGCTTGCAGCCATTGGCGTGTCCTTCTTTGCCACCATCTTTACACGCAATGTAGAAGCCAGCACGAGCCTAAACACCTGGATGGGCGCTATCATACCAAGCCTGCTGTGGATAGTGGTGACCCTCATCGTCATCCTGGAAGAGCGACGTCAGCCGAATGGTAGCACCACAGCCACGGGCATCATTCCTACGCAGCAGACACCGCGGTTGATCCTGCGTGGCATGCTCTGGGGCATGATCATGCTGGGATCGATCGCCGGCATGGGGCTGCTGCTGGGTGGACATTTTGAGTTGACGGAACTGAACATCAGTCCCCTGGCCGTTGCGGCGATCACGATCGGTGCCGTTGGCGAGGAAGTGCTTTTCCGCTCGACGATCCTGCGTGTCCTGAACGAGCGGTTTGGCTCGGTGACCGCCATCCTTGTCACCAGCACATTGTTTGCTCTGGCTCACACGGGAAACCCGAGTGCTGCCGGATTGAGTTGGGTCAATACCTTCCTTGTTGCCGTCATTCTTGCGACCATCGTGCTGCGGAGCGGTTCGATCTGGACCGCAGCGGCCTTTCATGTTGTCTGGAACCTTATGGTGGCGCTCTGCTTCGGCTCGCTCAGTGGTCTCGATACCGGACTGTCGGCAGCGCGTATGGTTGTTGATCAGAGCTTGGAACTCTCCCGACTGATGTTCGGTGATTCCTACGGCATCGAGTCAGGCCTTGCATGCACGCTGAGTATCATCATTTCTTTCGCCTTCCTGCGTCATATCATCGTGACCGATCCCTATGTCTTAGCGGCACGATACCGGATTTCGTTTACACGAACGGCACATGCAAACCGTTCCGCAACGGAAATTGGAGCTGACGAATGATGTATAGAATCGTTCTCGTCGCGCTTGCGCTCGCTTCTCCGCTGACACTCCGTGCTCAGTGGGTCGCCATGACGTCCGAGGCTGATTCCCTCATGCAGCTCGGATCACGGCACGTCTACAATGTGGAGTTCGATCAGGCCCAGGCCGTGTTCAATGACGTCATCCGACGCTACCCGGAACATCCGGCCGGATACTTCCTTGATGCGATGATCGAGTGGTGGCGCATGACGATCGGGCAGACCAGCCCGGCCGTCGAGGCGCGTTTCTTGAAAAAGCTCGATAAGGTGATCGAGGTCAGTGATGCAAATCTGGTTGCTCGACCCAAGGATATCGCATCGCTCTTCTTCAAAGGGGGAGCACTTGGCTACCGCGGACGCTACAACGCCACACGCAACAACATGCTCAGTGCCGCCGAAGACGGACGCATAGCGCTGGGCATCCTGAACGACTGTCAGAAGATCGCACCGGGAAATCACGACATTCTGCTCGGCACCGGACTCTACAACTACTGGGCTGCGGTGCTGCCGGAGAAGTTTCCTGCGCTGAAACCGGTGATGATCTTCCTGCCCAAGGGTGATAAGATCATCGGTCTTGCCCAGCTCAAGGCCGCGGCACGCCAGGCCCGTTATGCCTCGGTCGAAGCAAAGGTTGTGCTCGTGCAGGCGTACTTCGACTTCGAAAAGAACGCCCTGGAGGCGATCGAGTTTGCGCGGGATCTGCACACGCAGTACCCGCGAAACCCGGCCTTCCAACGTGCGTATGGACGGTGTCTCGTTTCGCTTGGGCCGATCGATTCCGCCGCCGTTCTCTGGCGCGATGTGCTCAACCGCTGTCTGGACAAGTGGCCGGGCTACAATCGCAATGCAGCGCGCGAAGCCCTCTATTACATTGGCGTATCGCTCATGATACGGGGCGATCTGGATAAGGCGCTGACGTATTTCTACAAGTGCGATGAGGCCTGCCGGAAGATCGATGAAGATGCCTCGGGCTTCATCATCAAGACCAATCTCAAGATCGGACAGATATACGACATGCAAGGCAAGCGCGATCTTGCTGTCAAGCAGTATAAAAAGTTATTGTCGTGGTCAGACAACAACGGCTCCCACGCCGAAGCGCAGAGATACCTCGCAAACCCATATCGCTAAGGTCTGCCGTATTTTTGCCCCCTATCACCAACGGCAGATACCATGCAGAATGACCTATCGATCTGGCAGGAACTCGCAGCCAAGGAGCTCAGAGGCAAACCGCTTGACGCGCTGACGCGCCGAACGGCCGAAGGCATCGACGTCAAGCCGCTCTACACGGCCGCAGACCTCGAGGATCTGCAGGCGGCTGGCACGCTCCCGGGAATGTTCCCCTATCTGCGCGGACCCTATGCCACGATGTACACCAACCGTCCGTGGACGATCCGTCAGTACGCCGGTTTCTCGACGGCCGAAGAGTCCAATGCCTTCTACCGCAAGGCCCTGGCCGGTGGACAGAAGGGGCTGTCGGTGGCATTTGATCTGGCCACACACCGCGGCTACGACAGTGATCATCCGCGCGTCGTGGGTGACGTCGGCAAGGCTGGTGTGGCCATCGACTCGGTGGAAGACATGAAGACGCTCTTCGACGGCATCCCGCTGGACACCATGAGCGTGTCGATGACCATGAACGGTGCCGTTATCCCGATCATGGCCATGTTCATCGTAGCGGCCGAAGAGCAAGGTGTGGAGCAGGCCAAGCTCTCGGGCACTATCCAGAACGACATCCTCAAAGAGTTCATGGTGCGCAACACCTACATCTATCCGCCTGAACCATCGATGAGGATCGTTGCCGACATCATCGAGCACACCAGCCGCGCGATGCCGCGCTTCAACTCGATCTCCATCAGCGGCTACCACATGCACGAAGCCGGTGCCACGGCCGTGCAGGAGCTGGCCTACACGATCGCCGACGGACTCGAATACGTGCGCACGGCCATCTCTCGAGGCATGCCGGTGGACGCTTTTGCGCCGCGCCTGTCGTTCTTCTTCGGCATCGGCATGAACTTCTTCATGGAGGTTGCCAAGCTGCGGGCCGCACGCGTCCTCTGGGCAACAGCGATGAAGCAGTTCGCCCCCTCCAAGGAAGAATCGCTGCTACTACGTACGCACTGTCAGACCTCGGGCTGGTCCCTGGCTGCGCAGGATCCGTTCAACAACATCGTGCGTACAACCATCGAGGCCATGGCCGCGGTGCTTGGCGGCACGCAGTCGCTGCACACGAACTCCTACGACGAAGCGCTCGGGCTGCCCACGCAACAGTCGGCACGTGTTGCCCGCAACACGCAGCTGATCATCGCCGAAGAGTCACGCATTACGGATGTGGTCGACCCGTTAGGGGGCTCGTATTACGTCGAGCACCTGACCGAATCGCTCGTGCGCGAAGCGGCGGCCGTGATCGCCGAGGTAGAGTCGTACGGCGGCATGACCAAGGCCATCACGGCTGGCATCCCCAAGATGCGCATCGAGGAATCGGCCGCGAGACGTCAGGCACTCATCGATCAGGGTAAAGAAGTCATCGTCGGCGTCAATAAATACCGGCTGGAGAACGAGCCCGACATAGACGTCCTGAACATCGACAACACGGCTGTGCGCCAGACCCAGGTAGAGCGCCTTGCCCAGATACGCGCCACGCGGGATCAGGCTGCCGTTGATGCTGCGCTGCAGGCCATCACCGAAGCATCACGCAGCGGCGCAGGGAATCTCCTGGAGCTGGCCATCACGGCAGCTCGCGTCCGCGCAACGGTTGGCGAGATCACCGAGGCCATGGCTAGCGTCTTCACACGATACGAGGCACATACCATGGCGATCGAAGGTGTGTACGGGGCTCAGTACGAGCACGATCCCGTCTATGCAGCCGCGCGGCAGGAAGTGGAGGACTTTGAGCGCGACTTCGGAAGGCGTCCGCGCATTCTGGTTGCCAAGCTGGGTCAGGACGGACATGACCGCGGCGCCAAGGTCATTGCCACATCTTTTGCCGACATCGGGTTTGACGTTGACATCGGCCCCCTGTTCGCCACACCCGAAGAAGCTGCCCGTCAGGCCGCCGACAACGACGTCCATGTCGTGGGCGTATCGAGTCAGGCGGCCGGCCACACAACGCTCATCCCGCAGCTCGTCAAGGCCCTGGCCGACGAGGATGCAAAAGAGATCATCGTTATTGCCGGGGGCGTTATTCCGCCCAAGGACTACGACGCCCTCTACGCCGCCGGCGTCAAGGCCATCTTCGGTCCCGGCACCAACATCGTTGCCGCCGCGCGTGAGGTTGTGGCTGCCATCCGACGTCACCTTACCTCGCCCGACGCAGCCTAACGCGTGATACGGGCCGGCATAGACATCGGCACCAACACGGCCCTGATGGTCGTGGTCGAGTTCCATGCTGATGGCACGTTCGCCGTGCTCGATGACGTACACGAACTCCCGCGTCTTGGCGAGGGCCTTTCAGCAAGCGGCCGGATCTGCGACGACGCCATCGCGCGCGCCATGGAATCCATGCAACGTTTCCGTGATGTGCTCGCCCCCTACCCCGACGTTGTTGTGCGGTGCGTGGCAACGAGCGCCATGCGCGAATCCGCCAACGGACGTAACGTTGCGTCGCTCCTCTCCGGCGTGCTGGGACACCCCATCGAGATCATCGACGGCGCGCAAGAAGCCCGGCTGACATTTCTCGGCTCTGTGGACGCATCGGCCGTGCCTACGCTCATGATCGATATCGGAGGGGGCTCAACAGAGTACGCCATTGGCGCCAACGGGATTGTAACGTTCTCTACTAGCATTCCCTATGGAGCGGTAAAGTTCACCGAGCGCTTTGCCTTCGAGCGTCCAGTTTCACACGACGTAATCAGTGAAGCCATATCGGTCGTAGCAAATTCGCTGGCCCCCTGCCACGAACATTTCGCAATCGCAGAACACTGCGTCGGTGTAGCCGGAACACCCGTTGCTCTTGCAATGATCGACAAGGGGCTTGCCAGCTATGACGCCCAGCTCCTGCACGGTCACCGCATGAACATCCATCGCATCGCAGAACTCTCTGCCTTCCTCTGCTCACTGACGCTGGCTGAGCTGCGTTCCATCCCCGGTCTTCACGAACGTCGCGCCGACATCGTGCCCATGGGCTCGGTGATCCTGCACGCCTCCATGCACGCTCTCGGAATCCAAACCATCGAAGCCAGAACTACAGGGCTGAGGTATGGAGCGGCGCTGGCGGCGCGGGTTTGAGGTGTGAGGTGTGAGGTTTGGGGTTGTCATCCCCGCGAAAGCGGGGATCCGTGGTTTTGAATGACCGCTTACAAATGACCGATTACGATTGACAGATACACAATGACGAATCGTCATTTGTCATTGGTCATTTGTCATTTGTCATTGGTCATCTGTCATCGGTCATCTGTCATCGGTCATCTGTCATCGGTCATCTGTCATCGGTCATCTGTCATCGGTCATCTGTCATCGGTCATTGGTCACTCGTCCCTCGTCACTCGTCACTCAAGAGCATCTTTGATCACCGCGGCCTGCTCGATCTCGTGCTTTTTGGCAGAGCCGGTGGCGGGGCTGGCAGCGGCATCACGGCCGGCGTAGCGAAGGCGCTGGTTTGCACCGAGCACGTCCAGAAGGTGCGGCTGTACGAAGGTCCAGGCGCCCATGTTCTTGGGTTCTTCCTGACACCACACAACATCGGTCGCGTTGCCGTAGCGGGCAAGCACGGAGGCCATCTTCTGCGAGTGGAACGGGTGGATCTGCTCAAGTCGCACAAGCGCCACATCGTTGCGGCCGAGTTCGGCACGGCGCTTGGCAAGCTCGTTGTGGATCTTGCCGGTGGTGATCACCACGCGGCTAACGGACGAGGCGTCCGCGATGGTAGCGTCGTCGATGATCTCCTGATAGGAACCGTTGACGAGTTCTTCCACGTCCGACTGGAAGATGCGCAGGTAGCCCTTAGGCGTCATGACGATAAGGGGCTTGCGCCATGCTGCCTTGACCTGACGTCTGAGGGCGTGGAAGTAGTTGGCCGGTGAGGTGAAGTTGCAGACGATCATGTTGTCCTGCGCACACAGCTGCAGGAATCGTTCGAGTCGGGCGCTGGAGTGCTCCGGACCCTGACCGTCATAGCCGTGCGGAAGAAGTACGGTAACGTTGCTGCGCTGCTGCCATTTCTCTTCGGCGCTCGAAATGAACTGATCGAACACGATCTGCGCGCCGTTGGCAAAGTCGCCAAACTGCGCCTCCCAGATCGTCAGCCCGTTCTTGGCAATAGTGCTGTAACCATACTCGTAGCCCAGAACGGCATACTCGGAAAGGGGCGAATCGTAGATGTGAAGTTTCTGCGGTGCGCCGAGTTCGTTCAGCGGAACATGGCGTTCCTCGGTGACGCTGTCGCGGTGCACAGCCTGACGGTGGTTGAAGGTGCCACGTCCGGAGTCCTGACCTGTGATGCGCACAACATGACCTTCCTTCAGCAGCGACCCGAAGGCCAGAGCCTCGGCCATGCCCCATTGCACGTGACCCTGATCGAAGGACACCTTGCGCTTGTCGGCCTCGGCCTTGACCTTCGCATGAATGTTGTAGCCCTCCGGAACCGAACAGATCACCTCGGCAATCGATAACAGCTGGTCGTGCGCAACGCCGGTAGTAACACCGCCGAACATGTCAACATGCTCATGCACGGCCGGAGCCGGAAGCGCACTGGCTCGGTTGTCGTAGGCGGCGTTCAGGAACGCAAGCTCCTCAGCGGCGATCGCCGCCAGCCCGCTGGCATCGGCAACACCCTCGATGGTCAGACGCTCTTCGTAGACCTTGCGGACCGTTGAGATGTTCTTGATCTTCTTGTACAGGAGCGGCTGCGTTGCCGTCGGATCATCCTGCTCGTTGTGTCCATACTTGCGATAGCACAGCATGTCGATCACAACGTCGTCGCCGAACCGCTCGCGGTAGGCTGAGGCAAAGACCGCCGCTGCGCGGCAGGCCTCCGGATCGCTTCCGTCCACATGAAGAATCGGTACCTGCAGGAGCTTGGCCACTCCGGTGCAATACGGCGATGAGCGCGAATCTTCAGGCGAGGTCGTAAAACCGATCTGGTTGTTGATCACAATGTGCATGGTACCGCCCGTGGCGTAGCCGCGCAGACGTGCCATGTTCAGGGTTTCGGGTACCACGCCCTGGCCGGCAAAGGCCGCGTCACCGTGGATCAGGATCGGCATCACGCGGCGATACGTCTCGTCGCCGATCTCATCATCAAGCGCTCGGGCCATGCCCTCGACTACGGGGTTTACGGCTTCGAGGTGACTCGGGTTGGGCGCAAGGACAAGTGAAAGCGTTGACCCGTCGTTTGCATGGTACGTGCCCTTGGCGCCGAGGTGGTACTTGACGTCGCCCGACCCCTGGTAGGAATCCGGATCGATCTTGCCCTCGAACTCGTTAAAGATCTTCTCAAGGGGCTTACCCATCATGTTTGCCAACACGTTGAGACGTCCTCGGTGGGCCATGCCAAGCACCGATGCGGCCAGACCGGCCCGCGCACCATCGGAGAGCATCTGGTCGAGAATGATCAGGGCACTTTCGCCCCCTTCAAGAGAGAATCGCTTTGCACCGAGGAACTTGGTGTGCAGGAAGTTCTCAAGTGTTTCGGCACGCACGAGCTTGCGATACGTGTCCAGCTTCTGCTCGGCCGAAAGCCTGGTCTTCAGATGCGTTGTTTCGACGTATTCGCGGATCCAGTTCTTCTGCTCCGGATCCTGAATGTACATGTACTCGATGCCGATGTGATCGCAATACGTATCACGCAGCATGTCGATGATGTCACGCAGAGTGGCGCGCTTTACGCCCCCAAGGCCGCCGGTGTCGAACTCGCGGTCGAGATCCCAGATCGTGAAGTTGTAATACCCGGGATCGAGCTCCGGATAGTAATACGCCTCGAGTCCGAGCGGATTCACATCTGCCAGAAGGTGACCGCGCACGCGGTAGGCATTGATGAGCTGAACAACACGCCCCTCTTTATCAATCTCCTCCGGCGTATCGGGCTGGGCAAAGGGGCTAGCCCCCTTCTCGTGCATCCAGCGCATCGGCTCGAATGGGATCTTGATAGCGGCGAAGATCTGCTCGTAGAAGCGGTGCTCACCCAGAAGAAGCTGGTGGATGTACTGCAGAAACTCGCCCGACTCGGCACCCTGGATGACGCGGTGGTCGTAGGTGGAGGTGATGGTGACGACCTTCGAGATGGCCAGCGTGGAGAGCACGTCGGGCATCATGGCCTGGAACTCGGCCGGGTACTCAATGGCGCCGGCGGCAACGATGGTGCCCTGACCCTCCATGAGGCGCGGCACGGACATCACGGTGCCGATACCACCCGGATTGGTGAGCGTGATGTTGGCCCCGGTGAGCTCTTCGGGTGTGAGCTTGTTGGTGCGCGCACGCTTGATGAGATCATCGTAAGCGGCGGCGTATTCCTCGAAGCTCAAACGCTCGGCGTTCTTGATGCTCGGAACCAGCAGAATCCGCGATCCGTCCTTGCGTGTGGTATCAACGGCCAGACCAAGGTTCACTCCCCCACGCTCGATGCGAACGGGTGTCCCGTCCTGCACGCCGTAGGAGTTCTTCATGTTCGGATACTTCTCGGCAGCGCGCACGATGGCCCAACCGAGGATGTGCGTAAAGGAGAGCTTGTTGCGACGCTTCTTGGCAAGAAAGGTATTGGCAATGCGGCGGTTCTCTTCGAGGGCCTTCACAGGGATGTTCCGCACGCTCGTGGCCGTTGGCACGTTCAGCGAGGCCTCCATGTTCTGGGCGATCTTTCCGCCGATCGACGACAGCGGAACGATGGTATCGCCAGCGGCCATCGCCGGAATGCGCGTGCCGTTGGAGGCAACAGGCGGCGCCGGCGACGCGGAGGGTGTAACGACCGGAGTGCTGATCACAGGGGGCTTCGGTGCGGATGTTCCATTGGTGATCGCTGCCGGAACTGCAGCCTCGGGGGTGTAGGTGGCAAAGAATGCCTGCCACTCGGGCGATACGGACGATGGATCTCGCAGATACTCGAAGTAGAGTTCGTCAACGTATGCGCTGTTCATCGACATCATAGTCGAATGACTTTCAAGGGTGAAAAAAGTGATGCAAAACTACGGTTTTTCACGCATCCCGATGAAGGCCAGCATCCGTCCGGAGCGCCCCCTGTCTCGTCGGTACGAGTGATACCGCGCATCGCTGATGGTGCACGCGGAATCGACGTCGATATTTTGCTCCTGAAGGCCTGCAGCATGGAGTTGATCTACGATCGCACGGTGGTTGTCAAACAGCCACTTTCCGCTTGAAAGGGGCTGGCAGTAGCCGCTCAGGACCTCATTCACGTCGGTGCCGACCTCATAGACGCGTCCGGAGGCGCACGGCGAAAGCCATGCCTGCAGATCCGAAGTGGCGCAGCCATAACGCCCGGCAAGCACCGCAACCGCGCGTGCCGTGATGTTAGCCGCCGTGCCGCGCCAGCCGCTATGGATCGCGGCCACGACCTCCCGCACGGGATCATAAAGCAACACACCGCAGCAGTCGGCAAGCTTCACGCCGAGAACGACGCCCCTGCATGAGGTGATGAGCGCATCGGCCTGAGGCTCTTGACTTACCACAAGAGAATCGGGATCATCGATACAGACCACCTCGGAGCCGTGGATCTGATGCACGGTTGCGATCCTCGGGCGCGGCACGTCAAGTGCTGAGGCGAGCAACTCGTACGAGCGCGCAACGACCGGTGCAGGGGCCGATTCGCCGGCTGAGAACGTTGCCCCCGGCCACGGCAGGTCGTGCGTATCAACCAGTGTCATGCCGGAGATCAGATCCGGATCAGAAAATGCCCGTGTGATATTCATTGTTGCGTAGTCGTATCGGTGTGGTGCAGGATCGCCCCCTTCATGCGGCGACCCCATGGGCCCAAACCTACGATGGAAGTCGGAGCGCGTGACTGCGCCCAGCGCAGAAGAGCTGGATCGATCGGGCCCGGGCGCGACCCTGCAATGGTGAGCTCGACGCGACCAGCCGATGTGCGTGCTGCGAGCAGACCGTTTCGGCGTTCGATGATCACCACGCGCGCCTGAGGGCCGGGCACACTCCTGAGCGTCAGCAGCAGCGCCAGCACCA
>Ga0102689_1153667_pt1 | contig 12549 bp, 8 predicted proteins | sample NOAtaT_7_FD_77365 | JGI IMG/M metagenome (GOLD analysis project Ga0102689, IMG submission 77365) | Metatranscriptome of freshwater lake microbial communities from Lake Erie, under a cyanobacterial bloom - NOAA_Erie_Diel1S_2200h metaT... | ecosystem: Environmental > Aquatic > Freshwater > Lake ...
GCCGGTCTTCTCCTCCGCGGTATCGACAAGGAGCAAATCCGTCGCGGTATGGTTATCTGCAAGCCAGGTTCCGTCAAGCCACACAAAAGCTTCAAGTGCTCTGTGTACGTCCTCTCCAAAGAAGAGGGTGGCCGTCACACTCCATTCTTCAATGGCTACCGCCCACAGTTCTACTTCCGTACAACTGACGTAACAGGCGACGTGAAGCTGCCTGTAAACGTTGAGATGGTAATGCCCGGTGATAACATTGAACTCGAGGTTAAGTTGCTGAATACTATCGCTATGGAAAAAGGTCTCCGTTTCGCTATCCGCGAAGGTGGCCGTACAGTAGGCGCTGGTCAGGTAACTGAAATCATCGACTAATTCCAACGTTCGTGTGGGTTCGGGTCAATCCCGAACCCACACTATCTTTTTTATTACACTCAGACTTAGGGGCATAGCTCAATTGGTAGAGTGGAGGTCTCCAAAACCTCAGGCTGCGGGTTCGAGCCCTGCTGCCCCTGCAAACAAACCGAACGTTCGTTAGCCGTCAAACGGATAGCGAACTTTTTTTAACAAGAGAGTACCCCGGTAACACACACTCTTTCTCCGATGGAAAAACTGACGCTCTACCTGAAAGAAAGCTATAATGAGCTTGTAAAGAATGTCTCCTGGCCAACTGCTGCTCAGTTACAGGAGAGTACGCTCGTTGTAATCGTAACAGCAGCTGTACTGACTCTGGTTGTTTTTGTGATGGACAGCGCATGCAGCGTCATCTTCAAGAATATCTACGGCGTCTGGAGCTAATCTCCTGATTGTTTGACTTTGCCCTGTATTCAGCCATGAGTAACGAAAAATTAGCCACCACAGCCACAGCCGGCGAGGAGAGAAAATGGTACTCTCTCCGTGTCATCAGTGGCAAGGAAAAGAAAATTCAGGAGCGAATCGTTCGTGAAATTGAACTCAATGGCTGGGAGCCCTTTATCTTCTCTGTGATAGTTCCTACCGAGAAGGTTTACAAGGTAAGAAATGGCAAAAAGGTCATGCAGGAACGAAACCTTCTGCCCGGCTATATTCTGGTCGAAGCCATAGGTTCCAAACTCAACGGTGACGTAGCCAAACTGATAGCTGATATCCCTAACGTGATTCATTTTTTGGGAAAGGAAGTTCCTATCCCAATGACTAATCCGGAAGCTAACAGGCTCCTCGGAAAGGTAGATGAAAGCTCAGAATCAGGAGAAACACTCAGCGAACCTTTCCTCATCAACGAAACCATCAAAATTATTGACGGACCGTTCGCCGAGTTTATCGGTGATATTCAGGAGGTAAATGATGAGAAAAAGAAGTTGAAGGTAATCGTTAAGATTTTTGGTCGTGGTACCGAGGTCGAACTGAATTTCCTCCAGGTTGAAAAAATAAGTTGAGTACTCATCAGAGCGCTCAGCCCAATGATAAATGAATGTTGCTTTTTGTTGCCTGTTCTCCCAGGCCCGCTTCCAACGGAAAAGCGTATTCAGGCTCATTTCAAACACTTGACAATCAAGCTTTAAAATGGCAAAAGAAGTTGACATTTATATCAAACTCCAGGTGAAAGGCGGTCAGGCAAACCCTGCACCACCAATCGGCCCGGCACTCGGTTCAAAGGGTGTCAATATCATGGAGTTCTGCAAGCGCTTCAACGCGCAGACAGGTGAGCAGATGGGTAAAATCCTTCCTGTTATCATCTCTGTTTACAAAGACAAAACATTCGATTTTGTTATCAAGACGCCCCCGGCAGCTATCCAGTTGTTCGAGGCATCCAAGCTGGCTCCCGGCAAAGGTTCCCCGGAACCCAACCGTAAAAAGGTTGGATCTGTAACCTGGGATCAGGTTCGTGATATCGCTACAAACAAAATGCCCGACCTCAACTGCTTCACGCTGGAATCAGCTATGAAGATGGTGGCAGGCACAGCTCGCAGCATGGGTCTTACCATTACTGGTCAGGCTCCCTGGGACGCAAACTGATTACCCTTTCGAAAAATCAAGCTACAACAGCTTCAGGGAGTTCCGCCCATCGGAACGCTATAACCTTTAATTTTTTTTGAAGTGGCTACAAAACTGACAAAAAAACGCAAAGCTGTCGACGGTAAGGTTGATCCTGACAAACTATATTCGCTTTCTGAAGCGATGTCGCTCGTCAAACAGGTCAATACTACCAAGTTCGATGCCTCTGTTGACGTCCACGTCCGCCTCGGTGTGGACCCCCGTAAAGCCGATCAGGCTCTCCGTGGAACTGTATCTCTTCCTCACGGTACTGGTAAAACTAAGCGAGTCCTTGTCTTCTGCCCGCCAGAAAAGGTGGAAGAAGCCAAAGCCGCCGGCGCAGATTACGCAGGTCTCGAAGAATTTATTCAGAAAGTCAGCGATGGCTGGATGGATATTGACGTGATCATTGCTACCCCAAACGTGATGGCTCAACTGGGTAAAGTTGCCCGTATCCTCGGTCCGCGCGGCCTTATGCCTAACCCTAAAACAGGTACCGTTACCGCAGATGTGGCCGGCGCTGTTCAGGAGGTCAAGAAAGGTAAAATCGCTTTCCGTGTTGACAAGTTCGGTATCGTACACTCTTCTGTAGGCCGTGTTTCGTTCACGCCCGAACAGTTGGCTGAAAACGCCCACGAACTTGTTTCTACCCTGGTCAGAATGAAACCGTCTAGTGCAAAGGGTATCTATATGAAGACAGTATCCGTTGCCAGCACTATGAGCCCGGGTATTGCTGTTGATCCAAAGTCTTTCAAAGTCTAAGGCACGGCAATCACAACATCCACGAATTCTTTCATTGTCAAATTCATAAGTAATGACTAGAGAAGAAAAAACGGCGGCCATCGAGGTGCTCAGGGAAGAACTGGCAAATACGCCTTTCTTTTATTTCGCAGACGCCTCTACGCTGACTGTTGCCAAAATCAACCAACTCCGCCGTAAATGTTTCGAGCAGGGTATCAAGATGAAGGTGGCCAAAAACACTCTCATCCGTAAAGCCCTCGAAAGTGAGCCGGAAGCAAAAGGCTTCGCAGCACTCTTCGAATCTCTCCACGGCCCAACTACGATCATGATCTCCGATAATCCAAAGGCCCCGGCCAAGATTATCGAAGAGTTCCGTAAAACCAATGAGCGCCCGCTCCTGAAAGCAGCCTATATTGATACCTCGGTTTATCTCGGCGATGATCAGCTTAAAACCCTGACTGAACTGAAATCCAAGGAAGAAATGGTCGGTGAAATCATCGGCCTGCTGCAATCTCCTGGACGCACACTCGCAAGCCAGCTCAAGGCATCCGGTTCAAAAGTGGCCGGTATCCTCAAGACGCTGGAAGAGCGCGGTCAGTAATTTTCGGCTTCCAAGTTCGCACCATAGCCCCGATTACCCGATTACCCCCGCTAAACCCAACTCATTCACACATTCGCAAACAAGTTTTAAATTTCTATTACAATGGCAGATTTGAAAGCACTGGCTGAAACGCTTGTGAACCTGACGATTAAAGAGGCCAATGAACTGGCTGGCATTCTGAAAGATGAGTATGGCATTGAGCCTGCTGCATCTGCTGTAGCTGTAGCTGCCGCTCCGGCCGCTGCTGCTGAAGCCGCTGCTGAGCAAACAGCCTTCGATGTGTTCCTGAAGGATGCCGGCGCAAACAAACTGAATGTCGTTAAAGAGGTTAAAAATATCCTCGGTCTCGGCCTGAAAGAAGCTAAAGACCTCGTTGACGGCGCTCCAAGCCAGCTGAAAGCCGGCGTTAACAAGGCAGAAGCTGAATCTATTAAGTCAGCACTCGAAGGCGCAGGCGCTGTTATCGAAGTGAAGTAAGCCAGGCGTTACTGAATATGACACCTGAACTTTTCGGTGCCATAACAGTTTAACTCACCACTTACTTATTTCGAGACAATGCACAGCTCCTTCCACCAATATTAAACCGACAATCAGGCTTAGCGTGTTTTCACAGCAGTGAAACATGCTAAGCCTATTGTTGTCTGTAAAATATCGGTTTTTCTGTGTTAATCCTGTCAGGAGCAGGTCTGTAGGGCATCCGGCCCCGAACAGGCCGCCCCGAAAAACAATCACCTGCCCATCAGCATTTCAAGCAATCAATTGCAAAATGACCAATAACGGCACTTCAAACGGGGTCTCTCCCAAGCCTGGCGTACAGGAACGCGTCAACTTCGGGAAAATTCGCCTCGCCGGTCACTATCCCGACCTGCTAGAGATACAACTAAAATCGTTCCAGGAATATTTCCAGCTGGAAACTACTCCGGAAAACAGGATCAATGAAGGCCTGTACCGCGTTTTTCAGGAAAATTTTCCTATCACAGACGCCAGGAGTATTTTCAACCTGGAATTTCTGGATTATTTCATCGACCCGCCTCGCTACACCATCGAAGAGTGTATGCAGCGCGGTCTAACCTATTCCGTGCCCCTCAAGGCAAAACTTAAACTCTCCTGTAACGATCCGGAACACATTGATTTCCAGACTATCGTTCAGGATGTATTCCTGGGTAATATCCCTTACATGACCCCCAAAGGAACCTTCGTTATCAACGGAGCCGAACGGGTTATTGTATCTCAGCTCCACCGGTCTCCGGGCGTTTTCTTCGGACAGTCATTCCACCCGAATGGCACCAAGATTTACTCCGCCCGCGTAATCCCTTTCAAGGGAGCATGGATGGAATTTGCCACGGATATCAACCTGGTCATGTATGCCTACATCGACCGTAAAAAGAAGTTCCCCGTCACCACGCTCCTGCGCGCTATCGGTTTCGATACAGACAAGGCTATCCTCGATCTGTTCAATCTGGCAGATGAGGTAACTTGCACCCGCGAAAATCTTGAAGCAGCTATCGGACGGAAACTCGCCGCACGGGTACTCAAATCCTGGACGGAAGACTTCGTGGATGAAGATACCGGCGAGGTGGTTTCCATCGCCCGTAACGAGATTATCATGGAACGCGATGCTATCATTGATGAGGAAAGCATCGAACTTATTCTCGACCCGGATACGAACGTGACTACGATTATCCTCCAGCGCTCCGACGTGGAAGAGGACTACTCGATTATCTATAACACGCTCTCCAAAGACCCGACTTCCAGCGAAATCGAAGCCGTAACCTATATTTATCGTCAGCTCCGCGGCTCCGATCCCCCGGATGACGAAACGGCTCGCGGTATCATCGAAAAGCTCTTCTTCTCCGATAAAAGATACAATCTCGGTGAAGTAGGTCGCTTCAAAATCAATCGCAAACTGGGCCACGATGTGGCCGAAAGTGAACTCGTTCTGACGAAGGAGGACATCATTTCTATCGTCCGCTATATCGTCATGCTCGTCAATAACAAGGCTGAAATTGATGATATTGACCACCTCTCGAACCGTCGTGTCCGTACGGTAGGCGAACAGCTCTATGCACAGTTCGGTGTGGGCCTCGCACGTATGGCCCGCACAATCCGCGAGCGCATGAACGTACGCGATAACGAGGTGTTCACACCGGTTGATCTGATTAACGCCCGCACGCTTTCGTCGGTGATCAACTCCTTCTTCGGTACCAGCCAGCTCTCGCAGTTCCTCGATCAAACGAACCCGCTCTCGGAAATTACGCACAAACGCCGTATCTCCGCACTGGGTCCGGGAGGTCTGTCGCGTGAGCGCGCAGGTTTTGAGGTGCGCGACGTTCACTACTCGCACTACGGCCGTCTGTGTACAATCGAAACGCCGGAAGGACCCAACATTGGTCTTATCTCTACGCTTTGTACCCACGCCAAAATTAACAAAATGGGCTTCCTCGAAACCCCTTACCGCCGCGTTGACAGCGGAAAGGTGGTCATGGTCGGCGATGTAGAGTACCTGTCGGCAGAGGCAGAAGATAAAATGAAAATCGCTCAGGCAAACACGCCTGTAAGTGAACAGGGTGCTTTCACCAATGATCGTGTAAAGGCTCGCGAAAGCGGTGACTTCCCTATTCTTACTCCGGAAGAACTCGATTATATTGACGTGGCACCAAACCAGATCGTGGGTGTTTCGGCTTCGCTGATTCCGTTCCTGGAAAATGATGACGCTAACCGCGCACTCATGGGATCAAACATGCAACGTCAGGCCGTTCCGCTCATCCGCCCCCACTCTCCAATCGTGGGCACCGGCCTCGAAGCCAAGGTGGCACGTGATAGTCGTATGCTGATCAATGCTGAAGGTAGCGGTGTAGTGGAATATGTTGATGCTAACGAAATTATCATCAACTACGACCGCACAGAGGAGGATCAACTTGTTTCTTTCGAAGAATCACGAAAAACATACCACCTCACCAAGTTCATGCGTACCAACCAGGGTACCTGCATTAACCTGAAACCTATCGTCCGCCGCGGCCAGCGCGTCGAGGAAGGCGATATTCTGTGCGAAGGTTATGCTACAGAAAATGGTGAGCTGGCACTCGGGCAAAACCTCAAGGTGGCATTCATGCCCTGGAAAGGCTACAACTTCGAGGATGCTATCGTAATCTCCGAAAGGGTGGTGCAGGAAGATATCTTCAGCTCTATTCACATCGAACACTTCGAACTGGATGTCCGCGACACCAAACTGGGTGAGGAAGAACTCACACAGGATATTCCAAACGTAAGTGAGGAAGCAACGCGGGATCTCGACGAAAACGGTATCATCCGTATCGGTGCATGGGCGAAGGAAGGTGATATCCTGATCGGTAAAATCACTCCAAAAGGTGAAACTGACCCGACTCCCGAAGAAAAACTGCTCCGTGCTATTTTCGGCGACAAGGCTGGTGATGTGAAGGATGCCTCTCTGAAGGTACCCCCAAGTATCAACGGTGTGGTCATTGACAAGCAACTCTTCGCCCGCGCCAAAAAGGACAAGGTGCAGAAGGAGTCAGAAAAAGCGCTGCTCGACAAACTCGACGACGATCATGAAGTGGCACTGAATAAACTGAAGACAGTCCTCATAGACAAGCTTCAGTTGCTCGTAAAAGACAAGGTTACCAATGGTATCCGGTCTATTTACGGCGAGGAAATGCTCTCAAAAGGCTCCAAACTCTCTGTAAGTGTACTTCGCGATCAGATAGATTACAGCCAGGTTGATTACACAAACTGGACGAACGACAAGCATACCAACTCACTTATCGCCCGACTGCTGCACAACTACAGTATCAAGGTAAATGAAGAGGTTGGTCGCTACAAACGAGAGAAGTTCAATATCAGTATCGGTGACGAACTCCCCGCTGGCGTTCTCAAACTGGCAAAAGTTTACCTGGCCAAGAAACGCAAGCTGCGTGTGGGTGACAAGCTCGCGGGTCGCCACGGTAACAAGGGTATCGTAAGCCGTATCGTTCGTATCGAAGATATGCCGTTCCTCGAAGACGGAACTGCGGTGGATATCGTTCTGAACCCGCTGGGTGTACCTTCTCGTATGAACCTGGGTCAGATCTTCGAAACGGTACTCGGATGGTCGGGTGAACGCCTCGGTGTCAAATTCGCAACACCAATTTTCGACGGTGCCAAAACCGACGAAATTGGCGAGTGGGTAGCCAAAGCCGGTTTGCCTGATCTCGGCCAGACGTTCCTCCACGACGGAGAAACAGGTGATCGCTTCCACCAGAAAGCAACAGTAGGCATTATCTATATGCTTAAACTGAGCCACATGGTTGACGACAAGATGCACGCCCGTTCTATCGGTCCATACTCGCTCATCACGCAGCAACCACTTGGCGGTAAGGCCCAGTTCGGTGGCCAGCGCTTCGGTGAGATGGAGGTGTGGGCACTGGAAGCCTACGGAGCATCCAATATCCTGCAGGAGCTCCTCACATTCAAATCGGATGATATTCAGGGCCGCGCCAAAGCATACGAGTCAATCGTTAAAGGCGATAACCTGCCGGATGCAAATATTCCGGAGTCATTCAATGTACTGGTTCACGAACTCCGCGGACTCGCACTCGATGTGAAATTTGAATAAAATTGTGTCGGGAAGGAAGGGGACATCACACCCTTCCTTCCTGAATAAGTGACTGAAAAGTGATTCATTTCGATCATTTCTGAACTTTTCAATATGCCTTTCAAAAAGAAAAGCAATAAAACTGATCAGGGCTTCGACAGCATAACGCTGGCACTGGCTAGCCCCGATGAAATCCTTGAGCGCAGCTATGGCGAAGTGCTCAAGCCCGAAACTATTAACTATCGCTCTTACAAACCCGAGCGCGACGGTCTTTTCTGCGAACGTATCTTCGGTCCCGTAAAGGACTATGAGTGCTACTGCGGAAAGTATAAGCGTATCCGATATAAAGGTATCGTATGCGATCGCTGTGGTGTGGAAGTAACGGAGAAAAAGGTGCGCCGCGAACGTATGGGCCATATCCGCCTCGTAGTTCCGGTAGTACATATCTGGTTCTTCAAGAGTCTGCCTAACAAAATCGGCTATATTCTCGGCCTCTCTTCCAAGAAGCTGGAGAGTATCATTTATTACGAACGCTATGTAGTTGTTCAACCCGGTGTCAAGGCAGAGGAAGGTATCAGCCGTATGGATCTCCTCACGGAAGAGGAATACATGGAAATCATGGATACGCTTCCAAAGGACAACCATATCCTCGATGAATCGAACCCCGACAAATTCGTAGCCAAAATGGGCGCCGAAGCTGTGTTCACACTGCTCAGCACCCTTAACCTCGACGATCTGTCGGCCCAGTTACGCCACGAATCGCACAACGAAAGCAGCCAGGCCAAGAAAACAGAAGCTAACAAGCGCTTGCGCGTGGTGGAAGCTTTCCGTGAGGGCCTCGAACTGGCAGGACAGCGCCCCGAATGGACGGTTATTCAGTATCTTCCGGTAGTACCTCCGGAACTCCGCCCGCTCGTTCCACTCGATGGCGGCCGTTTCGCATCCTCCGATCTGAACGACCTTTATCGCCGCGTAATTATCCGCAATAACCGCCTCAAACGCCTGCTCGAAATCAAGGCACCCGAGGTAATTCTCCGTAACGAGAAGCGTATGCTCCAGGAGGCTGTCGATTCACTGTTCGACAACTCCCGCAAGTCCAACGCCGTGAAGGCTGAGGGCGGACGCGCACTCAAATCGCTCTCTGATATCCTGAAGGGCAAGCAAGGCCGTTTCCGTCAGAACCTGCTCGGTAAACGTGTGGATTACTCCGGCCGTTCTGTTATCGTGGTAGGACCAACGCTCAAACTGCACGAGTGTGGTATCCCCAAGGCAATGGCTGCCGAACTCTTCAAGCCGTTCATTATCCGGAAACTCATCGAGCGGGGTATTGTCAAAACGGTTAAATCGGCAAAAAAACTCGTTGACCGCAAGGATCAGGTCATTTGGGAAATTCTCGAGAATATTCTCCGCGGACACCCGGTTATGCTTAACCGTGCTCCAACGCTGCACCGCCTCTCTATACAGGCTTTCCAGCCCCGTATCATTGAGGGCAAGGCAATCCAGCTTCACCCTCTCGTTTGTACGGCATTCAACGCCGACTTCGACGGTGACCAGATGGCCGTGCACGTGCCGCTTAGCCACGCTGCTATTCTGGAAGCTCAGATTCTGATGCTCTCCAGCCACAATATGCTTAACCCGCAGGATGGTTCTCCGATTACACTGCCCTCTCAGGACATGGTACTCGGTCTGTACTATCTTACCAAAGAGCGGAAAAGCATTGATGATAACCCGGTTAAGGGAGAAGGACGCCGCTTCTACTCCGCTGAAGAGGTTATTATCGCGTACAACGAAGGACAGCTCGACCTGCACGCAGGTATCGAATGTCGCGTTCGCTCCGAAGAAAATGGTGAAAAGACAGCTAAACGTATCAAAACAACTGTCGGACGTGTTCTCTTCAATCAGGCCGTACCCGAAGAAGTACCTTATATCAACGAGTTGCTCACCAAGCGTAACCTGAAAGGTATCATCGGTGACATTCTGAATCGTACAAGCTTCCGGAAAACAGCCGAGTTCCTCGACGGAATCAAGGAACTGGGCTTCGGATGGGCGTTCAAGGCGGGCCTTTCGTTCAACCTCGGTGATCTCATTATCCCCGACCTGAAGAAGAAGGCACTCGTTGCTGCCCAGACGGAAGTTGATGAGGTGTGGGATAACTACAACATGGGTCTCATCACCAACAACGAACGCTACAACCAGATCATTGACAAGTGGACTTTCGCCGATAACCGTATCACCGACCAGCTGATGCGCGAACTCAGCAGCCACAAGCAGGGCTTTAACTCTGTGTTCATGATGCTTGATTCCGGTGCGCGTGGTTCCAAACAGCAAATCAAACAGCTGTGCGGTCTTCGCGGACTGATGGCCAAGCCGCGTAAATCCGGCGATACCGGTGGTGCAATTATCGAGAACCCGATTCTCTCCAACTTCCTTGAGGGACTATCGGTTCAGGAGTTCTTCATCTCCACGCACGGTGCGCGCAAGGGTCTGGCCGATACGGCTCTTAAAACGGCCGATGCGGGTTACCTCACACGCCGTCTGGTTGACGTATCTCAGGACGTAGTAGTACGTGAAGTTGACTGTAACACGCTGCGCGGTATTGATACAACAGCTTTCAAAGAGGGCGACAAGATTATCGTTAGCCTGAAAGACCGTATCAAGGGCCGCTATAGCCTGCACGATGTCTATAATCCGGAAACAGACGAACTTATCGTTGCCGCCGGTGAATATATCAGCGATGCTGTTGCAGCTGCAGTAGAAACTGCTGACATCGAGATGGTCTCAATTCGTTCGGTACTTACCTGCGAAAGCCGTCACGGGGTTTGTGGTAAATGCTATGGCAAGAACCTTGCAACAGGCCGTGTGGCCGAGATGGGCGATGCCGTTGGTATTATCGCGGCACAGTCAATCGGTGAGCCGGGCACTCAGCTTACACTTCGTACCTTCCACACAGGTGGTACGGCTATGCTCTCACAGACTGAAAACAGCCTGACAGTGCGTAGCAGCGGTAAAGTCGAGTTCGACACTATTCGTACAGTTGACGGTACCGACAGCGAAGGCAAAGCCGTCAGAGTGGTTGTTTCGCGTACGGGTGAAATACGTGTAATTGATCCGAAGAACAACCGTGTTCTTTCCAGCAACTATATTCCTTACGGTGCCTATCTCTTCGTCACTGATGGTCAGGAGGTACAGCGTGGCGACAAGGTCTGCGAATGGGATCCGTTCAACGCCGTTATCGTAAGTGATTACGCCGGTGTGGTCCGCTTCAATAACCTGGAAGAAGGAACCAACTACCGCTTCGAGCGCGATGATCAGACCGGTTTTGCCGAGAAGATTGTTATCGAGAGCAAGAACAAGAAGAAGATCCCTTCCATGTCGGTGCTGGATGCCCGTACCGGTGAAGAGTTGAAAACATACTCACTGCCGGTAGGTGCCTATATATCCGTCGAAGATAACCAGGAAGTAAAATCTGGTCAGCAACTCGTGAAGATTCCTCGCAAGCTCGGCAAGATTGCCGATATCACGGGTGGTCTGCCGCGTGTAACCGAACTTTTCGAGGCACGTAACCCGTCTAACCCGGCTATCGTTGCCGAACTCGATGGTGTAATCACTTTCGGCGCTATCAAGCGTGGTAACCGCGAAGCATTCATTCGCGCCAAGGATGGTCAGGAGTGCAAATACCTGATTCCGCTGACCAAGCACATTCTTGTACAGAACGAAGACTTCGTGCGCGCAGGTACAGCTCTGACGGAAGGAACAATTTCAGTGAAGGATATCCTTTCTGTAAAAGGTCCGTTCGCAGCCTCGTTCTACCTCGTAAATGGCGTTCAGGAGGTATATCGCTCACAGGGTATCAATATCAACGACAAGCATATCGAGGTGATTGTACGCCAGATGCTGCGCCGTGTCGAAATCGTTGATGCCGGCGATACGCACTTCCTCGAAGGAGAACCGGTTGATCGCAATGAATTTGTGGATTACAACGACTGGATCTACGACAAGAAGTATGTACTCGACGCAGGAGACAGTTCCAAACTGAAACCCGGTGCACTGGTAACACTTCGTCAGATTCGTGAGGAGAACTCTTTCCTGAAGCGCAACGACAAGAAACTGGTCGAATACCGCGATGCTATTCCGGCAACGGCTATCCCGATGCTGCTTGGTATCACGAAGGCTTCTCTGGGTACAGAGTCATGGATCTCGGCAGCTTCGTTCCAGGAAACTACCAAGGTGCTCAGTACGGCCGCCATCGCTGCCAAGAAGGATATGTTGATGGGCCTGAAGGAAAATGTTATCGTGGGCAAGAAGATTCCCGCGGGCACAGGTATGCGCAAGTACGAACACCTCCAGGTAACAGGCTCGGGTCGTCCGTTCCGCGATCAGCCGCAGGAAACGATCGAAACAGAAGGCTAATCGGTAAGCCGTTACTACGGCTGTGTTTTATAATCCCGGGTTCTTTAAACAGAGAACCCGGGATTTTTTATTTTTCCTCCAGCAACCGGCTGATATCGGCAGCCAGACCGGCATTGTTCAGTACAAGGCGAATATTGGATTCCAGACTTTTCCCTTCAGTAAGTTCTTCAATTCTGGCCAGCAGAAAAGGTGTGATACGTTTTCC
>Ga0102689_1166613_pt1 | contig 12436 bp, 12 predicted proteins | sample NOAtaT_7_FD_77365 | JGI IMG/M metagenome (GOLD analysis project Ga0102689, IMG submission 77365) | Metatranscriptome of freshwater lake microbial communities from Lake Erie, under a cyanobacterial bloom - NOAA_Erie_Diel1S_2200h metaT... | ecosystem: Environmental > Aquatic > Freshwater > Lake ...
TTTTTACCTTCTTTTAATTTTAATACAACGCCATCAATATGAATTCCTTTACCTTTATATGAGTCTGGGTATTTTAAAGTTTGTATTTGCTGCGCGATTGTTGAAATACGTACTTTACTTGAATTTGTAATTTTTAACATCGTATTTTTTTCATTACGTATTTGGAAAAAAGTATTAAAGGGTATTTTTATGGCTTTTAGGTGGCTAAAACCAGCGTTAACAATAAGATAATTTTTCTCCTTGTTAAAAAAAAATTTAAACCCGACCCCTTTTAAAAAAAGACGACGTACTGACATTAATAGAGTCGTCTTTAAAACTTGTTTTAGCTGTAATACAAATAATTGAAAAATTTCAAAGCACTCATTGGGTGCTTCAACAATACACTTATCTTTTTCAAGAGTAATTTTTAAAAAAATGGGTATTCTCAAAAAAAAAATTGCATAAGGACCTTGTATATAAATGTTGGGTAGCGAACATTCATTTTGTATAATACTACAATTTGCTTGATTAGGTAAATTAAGTAAAATTTTCATCGTACAAAAAATAAAAGTGTTCCATTAATATGCGCGTTTATAGCAGTTTTATGAGTTATAAAACCTACAGGTGTTGATAAAATAAAAATCCCATATTGATGTTTATTCTGTTGTAATTTTTCAAGACAAGCCGTAACGCGGCGCCTGTTTGTAGATAATTTTTTTAACTCTTTTATAACCGGTGAGCCATTGAAATTATATTTTAGGAATACAGTTATTTTTGTTTCTTCCACAGAAAAACCATTTATTAAACCTTCAGAAATTAAAAAATTTAAAAAAACAATAGCAATACTACTATAAGTGATGACAACCATTTGTCGTTTTAGTTTTTGGTAATAATATATTAATGACATTATAATGGTTAACTTTGTTATATTTTTCATTACCAACTAGTTTTTTTCATACCAAAGAGAGAGCCTGTTTCAATAAAATTTTTTAGCGTTACACGTGATAATTTAAATTTCCGAAAAACACCACGGTCTCTACCAGTAATAATACAACGGTTTACTAAAAAAGTTTTACCAATTTTTTTTATAGGCATTAATTTCTTTAAAAATATCTTTTTTTTTAGAAGTGCATCAATACGAGCATTTTTAATAATATATTTATTAATATTAAGATTAAACTCTGTATTACGAAATTTTAAACGATTTTTAATATCTTTGTGGATAAACTTATTTAACATACAAAAAGAGTGGAGATAACCGGACTTGAACCGATAACTTTATGCTTGCAAAGCATACACTCTACCAATTAAGTTATACCCCCGTTTTACAAGGTTTTATCGTACTAATTAAATTCCATGTACTTATCTACAGTATTTATACCACTGTTTAATGCCATAATTTGCGGTTTTTTAATGACCTTCCAGAATCAACGAAAAGTTTTAATATTTAGTATAACCATGATGTTTATCAATACTTTCACTGCTTTAAACCTTCTTTTTAATAATTCTTTACTGGGTAAAGTAAAAGAAATAAATGTTGGGCGTTGGATCGAAACCGATTTATTGTTGATAAGTTGGAACTTCCATTTTGATAATGCTTCTCTTGTTATGATAAGTTTAGTAAGTTTCATTTCATCTTTGGTACACTTGTACTCATATGAATACATGAAAAATGATCCCCATATAATCAGATTTTTTTCTTATCTGTCATTTTTTACATTTTTTATGTTACTACTTGTTAGCTCAAGCAATTTAGTTCAATTATTTGTTGGTTGGGAAGGTGTAGGGTTATGCTCTTATTTATTGATAAATTTTTGGTTTACACGTGTTCAAGCTAATAAAGCTGCGTTGAAAGCGCTCATAATGAACAGAATTGGGGATTTTTTTTTTATACTTGCCCTTGTTTTTATCTACAAAAATTTTAAAAGTTTCGATTTTGGTGTTATTTTAGACCCAAACATCATTGAGTATTTACTAGCAGCAACTACATGCCACTGTATGTGGGATACGCCAATAGCTATAATAACGTTTTTATTATTTTTTGCCGCTGTTGGTAAATCAGCACAGTTAGGTTTACACACTTGGCTACCCGATGCGATGGAAGGTCCGACGCCGGTGTCTGCTTTAATACATGCAGCCACAATGGTTACAGCTGGAGTTTTCTTGATTATTAGGTGTTCAACGTTATTTAATTATGCACCTTCTACATGTTTGGTTATGAGTGTTTTCGGGGTATTAACAGCTGTTATCGCGGGCTTTATTGGGTTAGTTCAGTACGATATAAAAAAAGTTATTGCTTACTCAACATGCAGCCAATTAGGTTATATGGTTTTTGCTTGTGGGTTAAATCAATACTCAATTAGTTTTTTCCATCTTATTAACCATGCTTTTTTTAAAGCATTACTATTTTTAGGCGCTGGGGCTATAATTCATGCGTTAAATGATGAACAAGACATTAGAAAAATGGGAGGTTTACAAAAAATTTTACCATTTTTATATCAAATTTTTTTGATCGGGTCCCTAGCACTAGCAGGAATACCTTTTTTAACAGGTTTTTATTCAAAAGACCTTCTTTTAGAGGTAGCATATGGTAATTCAACAAATATGAGTCAATATTTATTTTGGTTGGGGACTTTTGGTGCTTTTTTAACTGCTTACTACTCAACGCGATTGATTTATTACGTTTTTTGGGCCGACGTGAACGGATATAAAAGTGTGTATAAAATGATTCACGAGCCGGGTTTACCAATTACCGTTGTTTTAATGTTGTTAGCAATTGGAAGTATTTTTTTTGGGTATTATGCCCACGATTTATTTGTTGGTACGGCCTCAACATTCTTTTCAACTTCTTTTACTAATGGTTTACAAAATAATAACTATGATGTTTTTTATGACATACCTTTATTTTATAAATTTTTACCTTTGTTTGTAACAATTTTGGCTATTATTGCCTCAATATTTTTAGCTGGCCCTTTTAATCTTTTTTTAACAAAACTACAGTTAAATAAGAAAACTCGTTTTATTTATGTTTTTTTTAACAAAAAGTGGTTTTTTGATACATTGTATAACATAGTTGCGTACATTAACATTAATCAAGGTTTTAAAATCTCATATGAATTCTTCGATAAAGGGTTTTTAGAATTATTTGGTCCAATGGGAGCAACAAACATTATTTATAAATGTGGTAAAATAATGAGTAGTTTTCATAATGGGTTTATTAATAATTTAATGCAAATATTTTTTATTGGATTTTTTATATTTTTAAATCTTGTTTTTTTATCATTATAATATCATTTTAGGTGTATAACTCAGTTGGTAGAGTAGTGGACTTTTAATTCATTAGTCTTGGGTTCGAATCCCAATACACCTATAAAACTATTTTTTTTGTTAAAATAATTGTTTCATTTCACTAATTTGTTCATTTTTTGCTAACTGTGTATGCTCAATAATTTGGCTTTCCTTAATATTTGATATTGATGAATCAGTTGTCCAATTGATTACAGAATTCCGCGTTACGTCGATATTTAATAGTATAAAATTTTGAAAAATTTTTTCATTTGCATTAGCATTTTCAAAATTTTTTAATTGTAAATTGTAGTAAATCGTTTCTTTCATTTTAACATTGTCTAAATAATAGTGAAACCGACTGCGCGAAACAGCTAAAATTAAAGGGGCAGAGTTTCGTAATAAAAAAACAAAAAACGCCGCAAACAAGGTTGTAAAACCCATTACTTGTGGATAAAAAATAACAATATCTACTTGTGGCATAAGGAGTACTACTTCCAAATCAAAGCGTCTTTATTCCATTCGTATACAAGTCCGACTGTGAGTAGTACTAAAAATAAAAACATTGACCAATAACCGTTTATGGGTAAAACACCTACGGACATACACCAGGGAAATAAAAAAGCAATTTCTACATCGAATAATACAAATAAAATTGCCACTAAATAAAAATGCACATCGAATTTAACCCGAGCAGATTCAAATGGCTCAAAACCGCATTCGTATGCCGATTGTTTTTCAGTGTTACCTCTTTTCGGGCTTAGTAGATAAGCAATAGCTGCTAAAGCAGTAGAAAGTATCGCGCAAATTATGAAAAATATAAACAAAGCAATATAATCAGACTCTATTGGTGCAAGCATTAAGAATATAAAAATAAATATTGGTAAAAAAGAGCATGCGTTAACGACATTACGCGCTCTGCTATAAATACATAACTTATAATTGGAATAACAGTCCAAAATATAATGGCTTCTTTCAAGCGGTCATAAGCAACTAAAAAAAATGGCTGATGGGCTGGGACAAAAAATGATGCTTTTATAAGTTTTAAATAATAAAAACAACTAATTGCGGTACCGACAAAAGCAACTAAAACTACAAAACCATAACCTTGACTTAATAACGAATAAAAAATACCTAATTTTGCAAAAAATCCTGCAAATGGTGGTATACCTGCAAAAGAAAAAAGAGAGCAAGAAAAAAAAATTCCTAATAAGGGTGAACTAATTCCTATTTTTGCGAGATCCGAAACTTCAGCAACATACGATTCTTCTTCATCTGCTATTAACTTACTCGTTGATAATAAAAAATTAAATAAAATGACATTACCAATTATATAAATGAATACATATACTAGGGATGCTATAAAACCGGTTTCTGTTCCAGGAATTAAACCCATAACAACGTAACCTATATGACTAATTGAACTATAAGCAAATACGCGTTTTAATTTATCTTGAAATGCAGCGCCTATTGAACCCATTAAAACGGAAATTACACTAACAAAAATAAAAGCTGGTCTAAATATTTCAATAAAATCGGGCAAAATAAAATAGACGATTTTTAAAAATGTTATAAGCATAACAAATTTAATTACAATGGAGTAATACGCCGTAACAATCATTGGAACACCCTCGTAAACGTCAGGACTCCAAACATGAAATGGTGCCGCCGCAATTTTAAACAACAGTAATACCAAAATAAGTGTTAATCCAAATACTAGTAATGTGTAATCATCACCAGTGAAATCAAATTTATTCATAATTATATCGTATCGCGTTTCATAAAAAAAAATTTTTTGGTTATATATATATAACTGTAAAACAAAGAAATTTAGCGTTTTTGTTTGTAAGTATACGAGACTTGCACCGTATGCATAAAATCCTGTTGCAAGCATTCCAGTAACATAGTATTTTAATGAGGCCTCTGCGCCATATGTAGAATCACGTTTTAAATTAGCTAATGTATACAACCCGTACCCAACTAATTCAATTGCTAAGAATAAAGACATAAAATCATGAGCAGATAAAATCATAAATAAACCAATAGTCACAAAGCCAAGAATTACTAAATAATCGTAGTCATAAATTCGATTGATTTGCATATAATCTTTTCCGCTTAAAACTATAAGTGTCGTTAGCAATAATACAACAAGCTTAATAACAGTTGAGAAGTTTTCAATAGCCAGAAATTCATAAAAAATAATTGCTGTTGTGTTTAAATAAAGATTATTTAATAGTAAAAGAAAAGTTAAACCGAATATAACTAGTAATACTTTGGCTGTTAGTATAACATTCGATTCATTTTTTGTGTTTTTAAAATATAAGCTTCCAAAAAATAGCAGAAGCAAAAGACTTATAAATAAAAAGCATTCTGGTACTATATATTTAAAATCATACAAATCGTAAAAATAAAGAGGACGAGCCTCATTATAAGGTGTTATAAAAAATTGAAATGGATCGTTATAAGGTATATATTTTTGTGGTCTCATAATACAAAATGGTTGGGATAAGAGGGATCGAACCTCTGTATGCTAGTATCAAAAACTAGTGCCTTGCCACTTGGCTATATCCCAGTAATTTTCGATAACCCAGATAGCTCAGTTGGTAGAGCATAGGACTGAAAATCCTTGTGTGGTGGTTCGATTCCTCCTCTGGGTAATAATTAAGATAGCTGATATAGCTATGCGAATTAAGCCAATTTCAATAAATTTTGGTCCACAGCATCCGGCAGCTCATGGCGTACTACGTCTTATTTTAACTTTAGACGGGGAAGTTGTTATTAAAGCGGATCCCCATATTGGTTTGTTACACCGAGGAACGGAAAAATTAATTGAATATAAAACATATTTACAGGCATTACCATATTTTGATCGTTTAGATTATGTTTCTATGATGGCTCAAGAGCATTGTTATTCTTCCGCTGTAGAAAAATTATTAAAAACAGATGTTCCAATTCGAGCCCAGTATATTCGAGTTATTTTTTTAGAAATTACGCGCATATTAAATCATTTACTTGCTGTAACAACGCATGCTCTTGATGTTGGTGCTTTTACTCCTTTTTTATGGGGGTTTGAAGAACGGGAAAAACTGATGGAGTTTTACGAACGCGTATCAGGGGCGCGTATGCACGCTGCTTACATAAGAGCAGGGGGGGTTCACCAAGATATTCCTTTAGGGTTACTTGATGATATATATTTATTTTGCCAGCAATTTGCGTCTCGAATAGACGAAATTGAAGAGTTATTAACAAACAATAGAATATGGAAACAACGCTTAGTTAATATTGGAATCGTTACAAGGGATGAAGCTTTTAACTGGGGTTTCAGTGGAGTTATGCTACGGGGTTCAGGTGTAAACTGGGATTTAAGAGTTTCTCAACCTTATGAAATTTATGACGAATTGGACTTTGATATTCCTACGGGTCATCATGGTGATTGTTATGACCGCTATTTAATTAGAATTGAAGAAATGAGGCAAAGTTTAAATATTATTTATCAATGTATAAACGGTATTCCTGAGGGGCCAATCAAAATAGATGATAATAAAATAGTACCACCAAGCCGCCGTTTAATGAAAAACTCCATGGAAGCACTAATACATCATTTTAAATTGTACAGTGAGGGTTTTACTATTAAAAAAAACGCAGTTTACGCTGCAACCGAAGCCCCCAAAGGTGAATTTGGTGTTTATCTTGTTTCAAATAATACGAACAGGCCTAGTCGTTGTAAAATAAAGGCGCCTGGGTTTTTACATTTACAAGGCTTAACTTTTATGGCTAAAAATCATTTATTAGCAGATGTTGTTACAATTATAGGTACTCAAGATATTGTTTTTGGTGAAGTTGATCGTTAATAAATAAAATGCGTGTAAAACTTTTTCAAATAAAAAAATATGTTGAATTAAAAAAACTAAAAAATATTTTAGCAAAGGCCGGTTTTTTCTCTATAATAAATGTTTTTGACGAGTGTTCTGCTGAATTTTTTATTTTTAAAAATGATTTAAATACTATAAATCTTAAAGTTATAAAATTTAAAAAAAACTATTACAACTCTCTATTAGGTAAACAAACATGTAAAATGCTACCAAAAATGCATGGTACAAATATGTTAATTTATTCTGATGACGTGGATTTTTGCAATTTTAATCAATATTTTGCAATTTTAATCAAATATAAAACACAAATTACTCATATTTACACATATTTATGGCCTTTTGTGTGTGGTCTTGAAAGATTACAAGCAATTTATTTTTGTTACAAAGAAAATAATTTTTGTGCGCTTTCCGCTGATTTACAATTCAATTTATTGCTTCCCAATTTACTAATACGCGAAGTGTTATCCACCTTTTACAGTTTAATTGATATTACACTTAGAAAAGGGCGAGTCTAGCTTAACGGTAAAGTAAAGGTTTGTGATATCTTGAATAAGGGTTCGATCCCCTTGATTCGCCTTACATAACAGCTATGCATATATAAATATTTTACAATTTTTTTTGTAAAAACAACTTATAATTTTATGATTTCCGGGTTATTAAGCGTTCCTCTTTTAGGTATACTCTTTATATTATTGCTTACACCGACTAAACCTCATTTCGGTCGTCAACAAAAAACTGTTTCATTTATTAGCTTTATGACAGCGGCATACACCTTTTTTTATTCATTTATTTTTTTAAAAGAGATTTATAAAATTGATAGTTTCTACGGGCCAGAGCCTGAAGTGATTGAATGGTTAAATCATTATGTTAGCCCACTTGCATTTCGTATGGATGGTTTATCTTCTGTTTTTGTTTTATTAACTACCTTTATTATTCTTTTAGTAGTGATTTCACTTTGTTTTAATACAAAAGTTTTAAGTCATCAGTTCTATAAAGGTTATTTTATATCTGTTTTATTAATTGAATTTTTATTATTAGGCGCTTTCACTGTTGACGATATTCTATTTTTTTATATTTTTTTTGAAAGTGTTTTAATTCCGATGTACTTTATTATTGGTATTTGGGGTTCTGGCTTTCGGAAAATTAAAGCAGGTTATTATTTTTTTTTGTTTACACTTATAGGTTCGTTGTTTATGCTTTTATCAATTATTTTATTAACTATGGCAACTGGACACACTTCATTACAAATCTATCTTTTTTATTCTATACCTACAGAAATACAGCACCTATTATGGTTATTTTTTTTTTTAGCATTTAGTGTTAAAATTCCGCTGTTTCCCTTTCATATATGGTTACCTGAAGCCCACGTAGAAGCTCCAACTGAGGGCTCCGTAATTTTAGCCGCGCTTCTTTTAAAACTGGGTGGTTACGGATTTATTAGATTTACATTGCAGTTATTACCTGATGCAAGTATATATTTTTCGCCATTTATTTATACTCTTAGTATTTTAGGCGTAACCTACGCTTCATTTACTGCTGTACGGCAAACTGATATGAAGCGAATTATCGCATACGCCTCAGTTGCCCATATGAATTTCGCTGTTTTAGGAATTTTTGCCATGAATAGTGATGCATTATCGGGTGCTATTTTTTTAATGATTGGTCATGGTATTGTTTCTAGCGCACTTTTTTTTTTGGTTGGGGTTTTATATAAAATTTACGGTACAAGATTAATCCATTATTACGGCGGATTAGCTCACGTTATGCCTATTTTTTCTGCGTTTTTCTTATTTTTTAGCTTCGCAAATATTGGATTACCGGGCACATCAAATTTTGTTGGTGAATTATTAATTTTTTTAGGGGTTGGTTCTTGGTCGCCCGTGGCAGCCATCTGCTGTAGTTTTGGGTTTATTCTCAGTGTTGCTTATTCTATTTGGTTGTATAATCGTATTTGTTTTGGTTCTTTAAGAACACTTTACGTGATCTCATTTAAAGATATTGCACCTTCAGATATCGCTATTTTAATACCTTTAACTTTAGTTACATTATTATTGGGTATTTGCCCCAGCCTTTTACTTGATACTTTTAGTAGAAGTTCAACCTTTTTAATTCTTAAACAAGTTGATTTACATTTCCGTTTATGCAATATAGGGCCCCTTTAGAGCAATTTGAAGTTTACGATTTAATTGGTAGCAGTAATAGTTTTATAAGGGCTGTAACGGGGTTTTATTTCACTAATTCCGTGTTTTTTGTACTATTAGCTTTTATTCTGTTATTTATTTTTGTTGATCAAATTGCAATTTATAAGCGCATTGTCCCAACAAAAGTTCAGCTATTTGTAGAAACTATTTTTAATTTTACAACAACATTAGTACGTGAAAACGTTGGTGTGCTTAATTTAAACAATGTTATTACTATTATCTGGTTTTTATTTATAACGCTTTTAACTTTAAATTTACTTGGTATGGTTCCTTATAGTTTTACAGTAACTAGTCATTTTATTATAACGCTGACTTTATCCTTATCTTTTTTTATTGGATTGAATATAGTAGGGCTACGCAAACATGGTTCTCATATGATTGGTCTTTTTTTACCTCAAGGTGCCCCTAAACAGTTGTTACCTTTACTTTTTGTTATTGAAATTATTTCTTATTTAGCTAGAATTTTTAGTCTAGCCATTCGATTATTTGCAAATTTAATGTCGGGCCATACTTTGTTAAAAATATTAGCTGGTTTCGCTTGGTTGATGTTTTTAAATGGGGGGGTTGCAACGTTTGGTGCGCTATTCCCATTTTTGATTATTTTTTTGGTTACTGGTTTAGAACTAGCGATAGGGGCTTTACAAGCTTATGTTTTTTGTATGTTACTATGCCTGTATTATAATGATGTTATTCATTTACATTAATGGTTTTATTTAATAACATTTTTTATATATTAGAGCAACAACAATCATCAATACAAAATCATTTATTAAATCTGCATACATTATTTTTTTGTAAAACAGTAACACCTCAATTTTTTATTCGATTAAGTACGCAAAATGATATAAATACTATTTTTATTAAAAAAAAATATTTACTTGCCACACTATTTTTTTTACGTTGGCACACAAATACACAGTATAAAATATTAACAGATTTAACGGCCCTCGATAGTTTGTTACCGAGTGTACGTTTTAAAGTTATTTATAATTTGTTAAGTATTACTTATAATAGTAGGGTTTTAATTTTGTTGAAAACGAATGAAATAAGCCCTGTTCATTCAGTAACACCAATTTTTCATAATGCTAATTGGTTGGAACGTGAAGTTTGGGATATGTTTGGGGTACTTTTTTTTAATCATCCAGATTTGCGTAGAATATTGACAGATTACGGTTTTGAGGGCCATCCTTTAAGAAAAGATTTTCCGTTGACAGGATTTACGGAAGTTTATTATAGTGATACAAAAAAGACATTGTGTTACACTAAGGTTTCTCTTGCTCAAGAATATCGTGTTTTTGAATTTAATAATCCTTGGTTAAAATAATTTTATGGTAAATACCGATACACATGAGACCTTAACAAATATTTTGCAGAGCAATACTGATTCTGAAGGGTTAGAATTGTTTACAAATGAAATAGAGACGGGTTTAAATTTAGAATTTTCTGATCAAGGTGTTGTACAAACAATTGGTGATGGTATTGCACGAGTTTCTGGTTTATTAAATGTTAAAGCTGGTGAAATGGTAACTTTTTCGAATGATATAAAAGGAATGGCTTTAAACTTAGAAAATGAAGCAGTTGGTATTGTGATATTTGGAAATGATAAATTTATTAAAGAGGGTGATGTTGTTAACAGAACAGGTAATATTGTATCTGTTCCAGTAGGGCCCGAGTTACTTGGTCGTGTTGTTGATGCACTAGGAAACCCTATTGACACGGATAATCCAATTACAGCTACGGAGTACACAAGAATTGAAAAAAAAGCTCCTGGCATTATACCCAGGCAATCAGTTCGAGAACCAATGCAGACTGGATTAAAAGCAGTTGATAGCATGGTACCGATTGGTCGTGGACAACGTGAGCTTATTATTGGTGATCGCCAAACTGGTAAGACCGCTATCGTCATTGACACTATTATTAATCAAAAAAGTGATCACACTGCACTCGATCCAGTTATAAAAACTAAAGCTTTAAATTGTATTTACGTTGCTGTAGGACAAAAAAAATCCACTGTTGTGAAAATTGTGGATATTTTGAAACAACAGGATGCTTTAAATTATACTTGTATAGTATCCGCTACTGCTTCTGATTCTGCTCCTTTACAATTTTTAGCTCCTTATTCTGGCTGTTCAATTGGGGAATGGTTTCGTGATAATAAACAGCATGCGTTAATTATTTACGACGATTTAAGTAAGCAGGCTGTAGCTTATAGACAAATGTCATTATTATTAAGACGCCCACCTGGTCGAGAAGCGTACCCTGGTGATGTTTTTTATTTACATTCTCGTTTATTAGAGCGCTCGGCAAAAATGAATCAAACATTTGGTGGTGGTTCGTTAACTGCACTACCAATTATTGAAACTCAAGCTGGGGATGTATCGGCATATATTCCTACTAATGTTATTTCAATCACAGATGGTCAAATTTTTTTAGAAGCTGAACTATTTTATAAAGGGATACGTCCGGCGATAAACGTAGGGTTATCTGTTAGCCGAGTAGGTTCTGCAGCTCAAGTTGTTGCGATGAAAAATATTGCAGGGTCGTTGAAATTAGAGTTAGCACAATACCGAGAAGTGGAGGCATTTGCTCAATTTGGATCGGATCTTGATCCAGTGACTCAACAGGTAATCAGAAGGGGTTCACGTTTGATCGAATTGTTAAAACAAAGGCAATACGAACCTTTAAATATTGAAACACAAGTTACCATTTTATTTATTGGAATGCGTGGATTATTAGATGAATTGCCAGTTAGTTCTATTGTTTTGTTTGTGGATTATATGTTAGAACAAGCTCTTGATGAGTCAAATAAAAAAATTTTTAAAGACGTTACTTCTTTCGTAACTAAGAAATCTTATACTGACGCTTTGTTGTTAGTTAAACAGTATGTAGATGGATTTAAGGCAAAATAGTTTAACGGTAGAACAGTAGTTTCATACGCTATGAATATGGGTTCGAGCCCCATTTTTGCCTGTCGTATCAACTTTATTTTATTTTATACAAAATGGTAGTGAACAATTCTAGTAACTTTGTGATAAATATAAAAGAAAATGATCGGATAACACAAACGACCCGGCACCCGTTTCACATGGTTAAAGCAAG
>Ga0102689_1193288_pt1 | contig 12243 bp, 9 predicted proteins | sample NOAtaT_7_FD_77365 | JGI IMG/M metagenome (GOLD analysis project Ga0102689, IMG submission 77365) | Metatranscriptome of freshwater lake microbial communities from Lake Erie, under a cyanobacterial bloom - NOAA_Erie_Diel1S_2200h metaT... | ecosystem: Environmental > Aquatic > Freshwater > Lake ...
ATCACTCCTCACAAATCATTCAAGGCAGAAGTATATGTGTTGAAAAAAGAAGAAGGTGGTCGTCATACCCCATTCCACAACAAATATAGGCCTCAGTTTTATCTTCGTACAACCGATGTAACCGGCGAAATCACACTTCCTGAAGGTCGTGACATGGTAATGCCTGGTGACAACCTTACTATTACTGTAGACCTCATCATGCCTGTTGCAATGGATAAAGGACTTAGGTTCGCTATCCGTGAAGGCGGCAGAACAGTTGGTGCCGGTCAGGTAACTGAAATTATCTCTTAAAGATAAAACCAAAACAAGCGCAAAAAGGTATCCCAAACCGGGATACCTTTTGCCCTATACAAAAAGGAAAGATTTTAACCACATGAACGGGTGTAGTTCAAGGGTAGAATAGCGGTCTCCAAAACCGTTGATGGGAGTTCGAATCTCTCCACCCGTGCCAACGATAAACACAATGATTGAGAAAATAAAAACATACTTCGAAGAGACCTACCATGAACTGGTAGAAAAGGTGTCTTGGCCTACCTGGTCAGAATTGCAAGGCAGCGCTGTGGTGGTAATGGTAGCTAGCCTCATCATCGCAGTGATGATCCTTGCCATGGACTCAAGTTTCAAGTTCATCATGGAAAACCTTTACAAACTGGCAAGTTGATGACAGTCATGAGCGATCAGCAGGTAAAAAAATGGTATGTCGTAAGGGCGATCAGCGGCAAGGAGAAAAAGGTCAAGCAGCAGATTGAGCTCGAAGTTTCCCGTGTGGGCATGTCGGGCCTTATTTCACAAGTGTTGATTCCCACTGAAAAGATTTTCCAGATTAAAAACGGAAAAAAAATCAGCAAGGAGCGTACTTTTTTTCCCGGTTACATCCTCATCGAGGCTGCCCTTGTTGGAGAACTCGTGCATACCATCAAAAATATCAACGGTGTAATCGGATTCCTTGGCGACAAAAGCGGAGATCCTACTCCTCTGAGGATACAAGAAGTAAACCGTATTCTCGGCAAAGTTGATCAGCTGGCAGAGCAGGACCAGGAATACAGCCATCCTTTTGTGGTGGGTGAACCAGTTAAAGTAATTGATGGTCCTTTCAACAGTTTCAGTGGAATCATCGAAGAAATCAATGAAGAAAAGAAAAAGCTCAAGGTAATGGTGAAAATTTTCGGTAGAAAAACACCATTGGAATTGGGTTACATGCAAGTAGAAAAAGAGATTGGATAAGGAACCCAAAGTTCTGATGCAGCCGGAATTGCTTCCAACATTTATTTCGGTAGAATCACGGGCAACTTTTCAATATATAAACAAACAACATGGCAAAAGAAATCACAGGATTCGTTAAACTACAGGTTAAAGGTGGCGCTGCCAACCCTTCACCTCCGATTGGTCCCGCACTGGGTTCAAAAGGGGTGAACATCATGGAGTTCTGTAAGCAATTCAATGCCCGCACCCAGGAACTAGCCGGTAAAATTCTTCCGGTTATTATTACGGTTTATTCTGATAAGTCATTTGAATTTATCATTAAGAAACCACCTGTGGCTGTGTCCTTGCTGGAAGCTGCAAAGATTAAGTCGGGATCGGCTGAATCAAATCGGAAAAAAGCAGGACAAGTATCATGGGACCAGGTGCGAACCATAGCTGAGGAAAAAATGGTTGATATGAACTGTTTTACCATTGAATCAGCCATGAGCATGGTTGCCGGAACAGCACGAAGCATGGGATTGGCCATCACAGGCGAATCACCAATTAAACCTAAAATGTAAGCAATATGGCAAAAATCAGCAAAAAAAGAAAAGCTTCGCTTGCCAGGATTGATCAAAACAAGACCTACTCCCTGCAGGAAGCCTCAAAGTTGGTGAAGGAAATAACCACCACCCGCTTTGATGCATCTGTTGACCTGGCAGTACGCCTGGGCGTGGATCCCCGTAAAGCCAATCAAATGGTTAGGGGAACCGTAACCCTTCCTCACGGAACCGGTAAAACGGTGCGTGTACTGGCATTGGTTACTCCCGACAAAGAAGCAGAAGCAAAGGAAGCAGGCGCCGATTTTGTTGGACTCGATGAGTTCATCACTAAAATCAAAGGCGGCTGGACCGATGTGGATGTAATTATCACCGTTCCTGCTGCCATGGGCAAAGTAGGTGCATTGGGTAAAATCCTCGGTCCTCGCGGACTGATGCCAAACCCTAAAACAGGCACCGTTACCATGGAAGTGGGCAAAGCCGTGAGAGAAGTGAAAGCCGGTAAAATCGACTTCAAAGTTGACAAAGCCGGAATCATTCATTCTTCGGTTGGAAAAGTATCCTTCGACGACAAAAAGATCGCAGAAAATGCCTCCGAACTTATCAATACCATTGTTAAGCTCAAGCCTTCGGCTGCCAAAGGCACTTATGTAAAAAGTATCTCTTTGTCGAGCACAATGAGTCCGGGTATCATGGTAGACACACGCGTAGAATAATCAACTGTCAAAAACAAGCACTATGACAAGAGAAGAAAAAAACAAAGCCATCGACGCGTTGGTAGAACAACTGAATAACACAGCCCATTTCTACCTCACCGACACCTCGAGCCTCACCGTTGAAAAAACCAATCAGTTAAGGCGTAAATGCTTCGAAAATTCGATTTCCCTGCAGGTGGTAAAAAACACCCTGCTCGAAAAGGCCATGGAAAAAACCGGCAAGAATTACGAAGGATTGAACACTTGTCTGAAAGGTACCACAGCAGTGATGTTCTGCGAAACAGCTAACACTCCGGCGAAGCTGATCAAAGAATTTAGAAAAACAAACGAAAAGCCAGTGCTGAAGGGAGCATATGTTGAAGAGTCTGTTTACATCGGCGATAACATGGTTGATACACTCGCAACCATCAAGTCGAAAAATGAACTCATCGGCGATATCATTGCCCTGCTTCAGTCTCCCGCCAAAAATGTGGTTTCAGCCCTTTCATCTGGAGGAAACAAATTGGCAGGCATCGTTAAAACACTTTCTGAAAAACCGGAATAACAAACAACAATTCAACAAAGAAAAAACAACTCAAAAACAAATACAATGGCAGACTTAAAAGCTTTTGCTGAACAACTGGTAAACCTCACTGTTAAAGAGGTAAACGAACTTGCTCAAATCCTCAAGGATGAGTATGGTATTGAACCCGCTGCGGCAGCAGTGGCTGTGGCAGCCGGACCCGGAGGAGGTGCACCTGCAGCAGCAGAACAAACCGCGTTTGATGTAATCCTCAAAAGTGGCGGTGCCAATAAACTCGCAGTGGTTAAACTTGTGAAGGATCTCACTGGTCTAGGTTTGAAAGAAGCCAAAGACCTCGTTGACGGTGCTCCAAAACCAATCAAAGAAGGAATCGCGAAGGAAGAGGCCGAACAACTTAAAGCCCAGCTTACTGAAGCCGGCGCTGAAGTTGAGGTTAAATAAGCCTCGGCCCACAGGCCTGTACAGCAGGTTTGGCCCCAATTTAGGGGCTAAACCTGTTTGTCATGAAAAGTAAACCGATTTCTTCACCTTTAACAAAACAACACCTTGGTTCAGCAAAAAAAAGCGGAGAGACTCAATTTCTCCACCATCAAAAATCAGGTTCCATATCCTGATTTCCTGGATATTCAGTTGCAATCTTTCCAGGATTTTTTTCAATTGGAAACTACTCCAGAAAACCGTCAGAATGAAGGACTCTTCAAGGTTTTTGCGGAAAATTTCCCCATCTCGGATGCCAGAAATAATTTCGTTCTGGAATTCTTGGATTATTTTATTGATCCCCCCCGTTACACCATCGATGAGTGTATCGAGAGAGGATTGACATATTCTGTGCCACTCAAAGCCAAATTGAAGCTTTACTGCACCGATCCTGAGCACGAGGATTTTGAAACCATCATCCAGGATGTTTACTTGGGTACGATCCCCTACATGACGCCCAAAGGTACTTTCGTTATCAATGGAGCAGAAAGGGTGATTGTTTCCCAATTGCACCGTTCACCCGGTGTATTCTTCGGCCAAACTCGTCACGCAAACGGCACCAAACTTTATTCCGCCCGCGTCATTCCATTTAAAGGATCATGGATTGAATTTGCTACCGACATTAACAATGTGATGTATGCATACATCGACCGCAAGAAAAAGCTTCCGGTAACTACATTGCTGCGTGCCATCGGATTTGAAAGCGACAAAGACATACTCGAAATATTTAACCTTGCCGATGAGTTCAAGGTGACCAAAACCGCTATAAAAAATGCAACCGGCCGCAAACTTGCTGCAAGGGTACTCAAGACCTGGGTTGAAGATTTTGTGGATGAAACAACCGGTGAGGTCGTATCTATCGAACGAAACGAGGTGTTGATTGACCGCGAGACCGTTCTTGAAAAGGAACACCTCGATGTCATTATCGACAATGATATTAAAACCATTATTCTGAACAGGGAAGATGCAAGCATGGCAGATTACGCCATCATCTATAATACCCTTCAGAAAGATCCCTCCAACTCTGAAAAAGAAGCTGTTGAACACATCTACCGCCAACTCCGGAATGCTGAACCACCGGACGAGGAAACAGCAAGAGGAATTATTGAAAAATTGTTTTTCTCCGACAAACGCTACGATCTCGGTGAAGTTGGCCGCTACAGAATCAATAAAAAACTTGTTCGTAATACCCCTGATGATGTAAGGGTACTTACCAAAGATGATATCATTGCCATCATTAAATACCTCATCGAACTGATTAATTCTAAAGCTGAGGTTGATGATATTGATCACCTCAGTAACAGAAGGGTGAGAACCGTTGGAGAGCAATTGTATGCCCAGTTTGGTGTGGGGCTTTCCCGCATGGCGCGTACCATCCGTGAGCGGATGAATGTGCGCGACAACGAAGTATTTACTCCTACCGATTTGATCAACGCCAAGACACTGTCATCCGTCATCAATTCCTTTTTTGGTACGAATCAGTTGTCTCAATTTATGGACCAAACCAACCCGCTTGCTGAAATAACGCACAAGCGTAGGTTGTCGGCACTCGGTCCCGGTGGTCTCTCCAGGGAGCGTGCAGGGTTTGAAGTTCGGGATGTGCACTATACTCACTATGGAAGGCTTTGTACCATTGAAACACCTGAAGGACCAAACATCGGTTTGATTTCTTCTTTGTGTGTGTTCGCCAAAGTAAATAAGCTTGGTTTCATTGAAACGCCCTACAAAAAAGTAAATAACGGAAAAGTAGATTCTCAGGGTGATGTGATCTATCTCTCAGCGGAACAGGAGACGAATCTTGTTATCGCGCAAGCCAATACGGAGATGGATCCTCATGGGAAAATTATTACCAACCGTGTAAAGGCCCGCGTAATGGGTGACTTGCCCGTGGTTGAGCCCGATCGCGTAAATCTGATAGATGTTGCACCAAACCAAATTTCATCAATTGCCGCTTCTCTTATTCCTTTCCTTGAGCACGACGATGCAAACCGCGCCCTGATGGGTTCGAACATGCAGCGTCAGGCTGTTCCTCTGCTTCGCCCGCAGGCGCCAATAGTTGGAACAGGTTTGGAAGGACCTGTGGCCAGAGATTCCAGGGTGCTGATTAATGCAGAAAGAGACGGGGTTGTTGAATATGTGGATGCCAACCAGATTACCATCCGATACAACCGTAACGAGCATGATAAACTCATCAGTTTTGATGATGATGTAAAGACATACAAACTCACCAAATTCCGCAAGACCAACCAAAGTACTTGTATCAATTTGAGGCCTATTGTGCGCAAAGGCGAGAAAGTTAACCGTGGTCAGGTGCTTTGCGAAGGATATGCAACCCAAAGCGGTGAGCTGGCGCTTGGAAGAAACCTGAAGGTGGCATTTATGCCTTGGAAAGGATACAATTTTGAGGATGCCATCGTAATCTCTGAACGCGTAGCCCGTGAAGATATTTTCACTTCTCTGCACATAGATGAATACTCACTGGAAGTAAGAGATACCAAGCGAGGTGTGGAAGAACTTACTGCCGATATCCCAAATGTAAGTGAAGAGGCTACCAAGGACTTGGATTCTAACGGTCTCATTCGCGTTGGTGCGGAAGTAAAAGAAGGAGATATCCTCATTGGAAAGATTACACCTAAAGGTGAAACCGATCCATCGCCGGAAGAGAAACTTCTGCGTGCCATCTTTGGTGACAAAGCAGGAGATGTAAAAGATGCATCGCTTAAAGTTCCTCCAAGTGTGAAAGGGGTAGTTATCGATACCAAACTCTTCTCTCGTATCATCAAGGAAAGAAAAACCAAAAACGAGGAAAAGGCCATCATGACCAGCCTCGATGATGAATACGGAAAAGAAAGTGCTGCGCTCAAAGACAAACTGATCGAAAAACTACTTGTTCTTCTTGAAGGAAAAGTGTCTCAAGGCGTGAGCAACAATTTCAAAGAAATTCTTATCGCTAAAGGCGCCAAGTTCACTGCGAAAATTCTTTCCGCCATTGACTACACGGTGGTTAATCCTGCCAAGTGGACAGCAGACAAGGATACCAACGAAGACATCAAGGTGTTGTTGCATAACTACAACATCAAGACAAATGATCTTCTTGGAAATTATAAGCGTAAAAAGTTTGCACTAACAGTTGGTGATGAACTGCCAACCGGAATTGTTCAACTTGCCAAAGTGTATATCGCCAAGAAGCGTAAACTCAAGGTGGGTGATAAAATGGCCGGTCGTCACGGTAACAAAGGCATAGTAGCCAAAATTGTACGCGATGAAGACATGCCATTCCTAGAAGACGGAACACCCGTTGACATTGTACTCAATCCCTTGGGTGTGCCTTCAAGGATGAACCTGGGTCAGATTTATGAAACTGTATTGGCCTGGGCAGGAGAGAAACTGGGAATGAAATTCGCCACGCCAATCTTTGACGGTGCCACCATCGACCAGATTCACGAGTATACCGACAAGGCAGGTCTGCCTCGTTTTGGCAGAACATACTTATATGATGGCGGAACCGGTGAGAAGTTTGATCAGCCTGCAACTGTTGGTATCATTTATATGCTCAAGCTTGGTCACATGGTTGATGATAAAATGCATGCCAGGTCTATCGGTCCATATTCACTGATTACTCAGCAGCCGCTTGGAGGTAAAGCACAGTTTGGTGGTCAGCGCTTCGGAGAAATGGAAGTGTGGGCACTCGAAGCATTCGGTGCTGCCAACATTCTCCAAGAAATCCTTACCATCAAATCTGACGATGTGGTTGGTCGTGCCAAGGCATACGAATCCATCGTAAAAGGTGAAAACCTTCCAACACCCGGCATTCCGGAATCATTCAATGTGTTGTTACACGAATTAAGGGGTCTTGCACTCGACATCAAACTGACTTAATCATTCCATCATCCAGCAAACCAAAAAATGGATATCAAAAAAGAAAATAAACTCAGAAGCAACTTCACCAGGATTACGATTGGTCTTGCCTCACCGGAAAACATTCTGGAAAATTCCAGTGGTGAAATCCTTAAGCCTGAAACCATCAATTACCGCACCTACAAGCCCGAAATGAGCGGTTTGTTCTGCGAGCGTATTTTTGGTCCTGTAAAGGATTGGGAATGTGCATGTGGAAAATACAAGCGAATTCGCTACAAAGGCATCGTTTGTGACCGTTGCGGGGTTGAAGTAACAGAGAAAAAAGTGCGTCGCGAACGAATGGGACATATCTCCCTTGTGGTTCCCGTTGCCCACATCTGGTACTTCCGTTCCCTTCCGAATAAAATTGGATATCTTCTGGGATTGCCAACCAAAAAATTAGATTCAATTATCTACTACGAAAGGTATGTAGTAATACAAGCCGGTATAAAAGGTGATGGAGATAATCCACTTAAGTATCTTGATTTTCTTTCAGAAGAAGAATACCTTGCTGTACTTGATACACTGCCAAAAGACAATCAATATCTCGATGACCGGGATCCCAACAAGTTCATTGCAAAGATGGGAGCAGAGGCACTGTATGATTTGCTTCAGCGCTTGAAACTCGATGAATTGTCTTACGAACTCCGTAACAAAGCCAATACTGAAACTTCTCAGCAACGCAAAACTGAAGCACTTAAAAGACTTCAGGTTGTGGAGGCATTTCGTCATGCCAATACACACATGAAGAATGCACCCGAATGGATGATTGTGAAAGTGGTTCCTGTGATTCCACCCGAACTACGCCCACTCGTTCCTCTCGACGGAGGTCGTTTTGCAACCTCTGATCTTAATGATCTTTATCGCAGGGTAATCATCCGTAATAATCGATTGAAGCGTTTGATTGAAATCAAAGCCCCTGAAGTTATTCTCCGCAATGAGAAGAGGATGCTGCAGGAATCTGTTGATTCTCTCTTCGACAATTCACGCAAATCAAATGCAGTAAAAACAGAATCCAACCGTGCACTTAAGTCCTTGTCAGATAGTTTGAAAGGAAAGCAAGGAAGGTTCCGTCAGAACCTTCTTGGTAAGCGTGTAGACTACTCAGCGCGTTCGGTAATTGTTGTTGGACCAGAGCTAAAGCTCCATGAGTGCGGAATTCCGAAAGATATGGCGGCCGAACTTTATAAGCCGTTTATCATTCGTAAACTGATTGAAAGGGGTGTTGTAAAGACAGTTAAATCAGCGAAAAAAATCGTTGACCGCAAGGATGCGATAGTATGGGATATTCTTGAAAATGCCCTCAAAGGGCACCCTGTGCTGCTGAACCGTGCCCCCACGCTTCACCGCTTGGGTATCCAAGCATTTCAGCCCAAACTGATAGAAGGTAAGGCAATTCAGTTGCATCCATTGGTTTGTACAGCATTCAATGCAGACTTTGATGGTGACCAAATGGCTGTTCACCTCCCATTGGGGCATGCCGCAATTCTGGAAGCACAATTGCTCATGCTGGCATCACACAACATTCTTAATCCTGCTAATGGCGCTCCCATCACCGTTCCATCACAGGATATGGTGCTTGGTTTGTATTACATGACTAAAGGGCTCAAAGGAACACCGGAAAGAAAAGTAAAAGGAGAAGGTTTGAGTTTCTACTCATCGGAAGAAGTTATTATCGCCTATAATGAGAAGCGTGTTGAATTGCATGCATTTATCAAGGTAAAAGTGAATGTAAAAGAAAGTGATGAACTCAAGAACAAACTCATCGAGACCACTGTAGGTCGCGTTCTTTTCAATCAGGTTGTGCCTTATGAGGTAGGGTATATCAATGAACTCCTCACCAAAAAATCCTTGCGTGATATCATCGGTAACATCCTCAAAATTTCAGGTGTTTCCAAAACTGCCCGTTTCCTAGACGACATGAAGGAGCTTGGATTTACCATGGCTTTCCGTGGAGGCTTGTCATTTAATTTAGGTGATGTAATTATTCCTATTGACAAAGAGGAAATGATTAAAAAGGCCCTTGAAGAAGTTGAAGAAGTATCTGCCAATTACAACATGGGTATCATCACCGATAGGGAAAGATACAACCAGGTAATTGACATATGGACGCATACAAATGCCCGCCTCACCCAAAAAGTGATGCATCAATTGTCATCAGATAAAGGAGGTTTCAATTCCATCTACATGATGCTTGACTCCGGAGCCCGTGGTTCTAAAGAGCAGATTCGTCAGCTCTCAGGAATGCGTGGTTTGATGGCAAAACCACAAAAATCTGGTTCAGGTGGGGGTGAGATTATCGAAAATCCCATCATTTCTAATTTCAAGGAAGGTCTCTCCATCCTTGAGTACTTCATTTCCACACACGGTGCCCGTAAGGGTCTTGCAGATACCGCTCTTAAAACAGCGGATGCGGGATATCTTACCCGTCGTTTGGTGGATGTATCACAGGATGTTATCATCACACAGGAAGATTGCGGAACATTGCGCGGTCTTATTGCCAGCTCCCTCAAAAAGAATGAAGAAGTTGTGGAATCATTGTATGATCGCATACTCGGACGCACTGCAGTGAACGATGTATTCCATCCAAATACCGGAGAACTTCTTATCGCCGGTGGTCAGGAAATCAAGGAAGATGAAGCACGCAAAATCCAGGAATCTCCCATTGAGCAGGTAGAAATCCGCTCAGTACTTACTTGTGAGAGCAAGCAAGGTGTTTGCGGAAAGTGTTATGGTCGTAACCTTGCTACAGCGCGCATGGTTCAGATGGGTGAAGCAGTAGGTGTAATAGCTGCACAATCCATCGGTGAACCTGGTACACAGCTTACGCTTCGTACATTCCATGTGGGTGGTGTTGCCGGTACCATTGCCAGTGAATCTTCCATCAAAGCAAAATACTCAGGTAAAATTGAGATTGACGAACTGCGTACGGTAGAGCGTCTGAATAACGACGGTACCAAGGTGCAGGTAGTGATTGGACGATCAGCAGAAATGCGCATCGTAGATCTTAATACCCGCATTGTACTTACAACCTCAAATATTCCATATGGCGCTCAGTTGTATGTGAAAAACGGAGAAGAAGTAAATGCAGGTCATCTCATCTGCGATTGGGATCCGTTTAATGCTGTAATCCTTTCAGAAATTTCCGGTAAGATTGAATTTGAATCTCTCGAAGAAGGTATAACTTATCGTGAGGAAGCAGATGAGCAAACCGGATTTGCCGAAAAAGTGGTAATAGATTCAAGGGATAAAACTAAGAACCCAGCCATTCGTATTGTTGACAAAAAGGGAGATGTTATTAAAACTTACAATATCCCTGTTACGGCACATATCATTGTGGATGAAGCCCAGAGCATCACAGCCGGTCAGATTCTCGTGAAAATTCCTCGTTCTTCCGGAAAAGGTGGTGATATCACCGGTGGTCTGCCAAGGGTAACCGAACTCTTCGAAGCCCGCAATCCAAGCAACCCCGCAGTGGTAAGTGAAATTGACGGAATTGTAACTTTTGGTAAAATCAAGCGTGGAAACCGTGAAGTAGAGGTTGAATCCAAAACAGGTGAAAAGAAGAAGTACATTGTTCCTTTATCAAAACACATCCTTGTTCAAGAGAATGATTTTGTGAAAGCAGGTATGCCACTTTCCGACGGAGCAGTTTCTCCTGATGATATCCTTTCCATTAAAGGCCCAACGGCTGTTCAGGAATACCTGGTAAACGAAATTCAGGAAGTATACCGACTGCAGGGTGTGAAAATAAACGACAAGCACTTTGAGGTGATTGTTCGCCAGATGATGCGTAAGGTTGAAATTGCCGATCCCGGTGATACTCGATTCCTGCAGAAACAATTGGTGAACAAGAGTGATTTCATGGATGAGAATGACGCCTTGTTCGGAAAGGTAGTGGTGTTGGAATCTGGTGATTCTGCCACGCTCAAAGCCGGACAAATAATCACATCTCGTAAACTCAGAGACGAAAATTCAATGCTTAAGCGCAAGGACATGAAGCCTGTTGAAGCCAGAGAGGCCACACCTGCCACCTCCATTTCGGTGTTGCAAGGTATTACTCGCGCCTCACTGCAAACCAATAGCTTTATATCTGCAGCTTCCTTCCAGGAAACAACAAAAGTGCTCAATGAGGCAGCTGTAAATGGTAAGGTTGACGACTTGCTCGGGTTGAAAGAAAATGTGATCGTAGGGCACTTGATTCCTGCCGGTACGGGTCTTCGCGAATACGAGAAGATTATTGTAGGTTCTAAGGAGGAATACGAAGCTTTGCAGCTTTCTAAAAAGGAAAAAGTAAAGCAAGAAATCGATTGACATTGAAAGCATAAACCAATGCCCCCTGAAAAGGGGGCATTTTAGTATTACAAGCATGGAAAATCAAAACAATCAGGAAAACCAAATCAATATTGAATTGAACGAAGATGTGGCGGAAGGGCATTATTCCAATCTTGCCATTATCAGTCATTCTGCCTCTGAGTTTGTTATCGACTTCATAAGGATTTTACCGAATGTGCCGAAGGCCAAGGTGAAATCGCGAATCATACTGACCCCTCAGCATGCCAAGCGTTTGATGAATGCCATCAAGGACAACCTGCACAAATATGAGTCGCAGTTCGGCAAAATTGAGGAGTATGATATGCCTGCCTTGCCGATGAACTTTGGCGGACCCACTGCACAGGCTTAATAGTAGCCGACATTTTTGTTTTGTTAAACGATGTCTCAGGCAAAGTCAACCTTCACTAAAGGTGTAATATGGAATTTTGCTGATACAATAGGAAGTCAGATTGTTGGCTTTATTGTTTCTCTCTTTCTGGCTAGACTTGTCAGTCCCGAGCACTTTGGAACATTCGCTACCATATTCGTCTTTACCGGTTTTCTTCAATTACTT
>Ga0102689_1069698_pt1 | contig 12215 bp, 8 predicted proteins | sample NOAtaT_7_FD_77365 | JGI IMG/M metagenome (GOLD analysis project Ga0102689, IMG submission 77365) | Metatranscriptome of freshwater lake microbial communities from Lake Erie, under a cyanobacterial bloom - NOAA_Erie_Diel1S_2200h metaT... | ecosystem: Environmental > Aquatic > Freshwater > Lake ...
GAAAGCCCGTGTAGCGATGGAAACGCGAGACCCATCCAGCGAAGTTACCCGCACCGTTGGCAATGATGGCGTCTTCGGGCAGGTGGGTATCGAGCCAATGCACCACCTCGCTCAGATTGAGCGCACCCGGCACTGACACGGGCGCCACGTTCTCCAGGTAGTCCGTATTCGCCCCATCGCTCCAGTCCTGCCAGCGTTCAGACTCGGCGGCACCGAGTTGCGCAGCCCATTCGGCGAACTCCGGCATTCCCGAGTTGATCATCAGGCTTGCCTGATACACCCGGCCGAGTTCCTCGGCGCCGGGATGCACGTGTACCACACGCTGCTCCGGTCTTGGAACTGACAGCAGCGTGTAGCCACCTGTGGTCATCTCGCCCAAGCGCGCCCCGGCGACGATGAGCAGGTCAGCCTCGGCAATGCGCTTTTGCAGCTTAGGATTGATGCCAATACCCACGTCGCCGCAATACAGGCCGTGGCGGTTGTCGAACAGATCCTGGCGGCGAAACGTACAGGCGACCGGAAGGTAGTTCTTTTCAGCGAACCGCTGGATGTCTTTGCAGGCCTGTACGTTCCAGTCGCCCCCGCCGAGGATGAGCATCGGCCGGTTGCATTGGATGAGGTGGTTGCGAAGCTGGGCCATTTCCCGCGAGCCAGGATTGGCGGACACGCGGCGATAACGCTCGACCCGTGGCGCCACGGCTTCGCTCATCAGCATGTCCTCCGGCAGGGCCAGAACCACGGGGCCGGGGCGACCGGAAACCGCCAGATGAAACGCGTGACTCACCATCTCCGGGATCCGATCGGCGCGGTCGATCTGCGCCACCCACTTGGCCATGGAGCCATACATCTTGCGATAGTCCACTTCCTGGAACCCCTCGCGTTCCATCACATCGCTGCCCACCTGGCCGACGAAGAGGATCATGGGCGAGGAGTCCTGTTGCGCGGTGTGAACACCAATGGCGGCATTGGTGGCGCCCGGGCCACGCGTAACGAAGCACACGCCTGGACGCCCGGTGAGCTTGCCATAGGCCTCGGCCATGAAGGCAGCGCCTCCCTCCTGTCGGCACACTACCAGCCTGAGTTGGTCGCGCACGTCGTAGAGGCCATCGAGCACCGCGAGGTAGCTCTCACCAGGAACACAAAACGCGAGGTCAACGCCGTGGGTGAGCAGGCTATCGACCAGGATCTTGCCGCCGCGGGCGGTGCCGGAGGCTTCGGACATGGCGCTGAAACTCCTTGTGATGTCACAGTCGAGCAGCGCGCGACATGCCATCGCTGCATGACCGATTATAGGCAGCGTGGTGACGGGAGGCGCGTTGGTATACTCGCGCACCTGCGCGTCAAAGCGGCTTTTCCTTATTGCTCAAAACAAACTGGCGCGCCTCGGGAGGAGTGAACACAATGATTTGGGCCCAGGTATACGACCCGTTGAACAACGCGGTGCTTTCCACGTTGTGCGCGGCCATTCCCGTGGTGGTTTTGCTGGGCGGTCTCGCTTTCCTGCGCTGGTCGGCTCACGTGGCAGCTTTCTGGGGTCTCGTCTCGGCACTGGCGGTTGCCGTGCTGGTGTTCGACATGCCCGCCTCCATGGCTGGCATGTCGGCGTTGAACGGCGCTCTGTTCGGCCTTCTGCCCATTGGGTGGATCGTCCTGAACATCATCTTTCTCTACCAGCTTACCCGGGATAAGGGCTACTTCAAGGTTCTCCAGGACAGCATCGCCACGATCACCGATGACCGTAGACTGCAGTTGTTGTTGATAGCCTTTGCCTTCGGTGCCTTTTTTGAAGGCGCAGCGGGCTTTGGTACTCCCGTGGCGGTCACCGGCGCCATTCTTATCGGGCTGGGCTTTTCCCCCCTGGCCGCCTCGGGCTTGTCCCTGATTGCCAATACCGCTCCGGTGGCCTACGGCGCCTTGGGAACTCCCGTTATCACTCTTGCCAAGGTAACAGGGCTGGACGAAATGGCCTTATCTGCCATGGTGGGCCGCCAGTTGCCGTTCTTTTCGGTACTGGTACCCTTCTGGCTGATCTGGGCGTTTGCGGGCTGGAAAGGCGTGAAGGGTGTGTGGCCGGCCATTCTGGTGACCGGTGTGAGTTTCGCCATTCCCCAGTTTCTGATCTCCAACTTCCACGGCCCCATGCTGGTGGACGTGGGCGCCGCCATGGTGTCCATGGCCAGCCTCACGGTGTTCCTCAAGTTCTGGAAACCGAAGGAAGTCTGGCGCACCACCAAGCTCAAGGGCCACGAAAACGACAGTGGAGCGGAACCCGCGCCCGAGGCTTTTGCGCAACATGACCGCGGCCTCGTGGTGCGCGCCTGGATTCCCTGGTTCATTTTGACGATCTTCGTGTTCGCGTGGGGCTTCCCCACGGTTAAGGACGCCCTGAACGGCCTTTCCCAGGAAAAGCGTGTAGTCGTGGTGGACGGCAAGGAAAAAACCGAGCAGGTGCCCTATGCGTGGAAGGGGAGCACCAAGCTCGACTTCCCGCTGGCGGGCTTGCACGAGCAGATCGAAAAAGTCCCGCCCGTGGTGGCAAAGCCCATCAAGGAAAAAGCCGTCTACAGTCTCAATTGGCTGTCTGCCACAGGCACCAGCATCTTCATCGCAGCGATCCTGTCGGGTTTGTTCATGGGGTATTCCTTCGCAGGCTTGCTGCGCAAATACTGGGAAACCATTGTTCTCACACGCTACTCGTTGATGACCATTTCGGCCATGCTGGCACTGGGCTTCGTGACCCGCTACTCGGGCACGGACGCCACATTGGGGCTCGCCTTCGCCCATACCGGTGTGCTGTACCCGTTTTTCGGCACCATGCTGGGCTGGCTTGGCGTGGCGTTGACGGGCTCCGATACCGCATCTAACGTATTGTTCGGCGGTCTGCAGCGTGTCACGGCCGAGCAGCTCAACCTGAGCCCGGAACTCATGGCTGCGGCCAACAGCTCTGGAGGGGTGATGGGCAAGATGATCGACGCGCAGAGCATCGTCGTGGCTTCAACTGCCACGCGTTGGTACGGTCATGAAGGCGACATCTTGCGCTACGTGTTCTGGCACAGCATCGTACTGGCGGCCCTGGTGGGCCTGGTAGTGACGCTGCAGGCCTATGTGCCGCCCTTCACGGAGTTGGTGGTCAGCGGTGCAGCGGGCGCTGCAGCGCACTGACCAGAGGGGCTACTACCGCGCCCCAACCCCGCCGACGGAAAAAAGAAGGCCCGCGAGTCTCGCGGGCCTTATTATTTCTCGACTAATCGCTAGAACGCGGTTTAACTCCCCCCGTCAGCGGAAATGGCTTTCATGGACAAGCGCAGACGCCCCTTTTCGTCAGCTTCAAGAACCTTCACACGTACGGCCTGACCCTCCTTGAGGTGATCGGCCACGCTATTGACGCGCTCGTTGGCAATCTGCGAGATATGCAGCAAACCGTCCTTGCCAGGCAACACGCTCACGATGGCTCCGAAGTCGAGTAGCTTTAGCACTGTACCGTCGTAGATGCGACCCACCTCCACCTCGGCGGTGATTTCTTCGATGCGCTTACGCGCGAGTTCACCACCCTCGGAAGAAACGCACGCGATGGTGACGGTGCCGTCGTCCTGAATGTCGATGGTGGTTCCGGTTTCCTCGGTGAGAGCCCGAATGACGGCGCCGCCCTTGCCAATGACGTCGCGAATCTTCTCGGCCTTGATCTTCATGGTGATCATCCGCGGCGCAAAGGTGGACAGCTCGGCGCGCGGTGCGCCCAGGGCGCCCTTCATGTGATCGAGGATGTGCAGGCGACCCTCTCGAGCCTGCAGCAGGGCCACATGCATGATCTCTTTGGTGATGCCCTGGATCTTGATGTCCATCTGCAGGGCGGTGACGCCACCCTCGGTACCCGCCACCTTAAAGTCCATGTCGCCGAGGTGATCCTCATCGCCCAGGATGTCGGAAAGCACGGCGAAGCGGTTGCCCTCCTTGATGAGGCCCATGGCAACACCAGCCACGTGCCCCTTCATGGGTACGCCTGCGTCCATCATGGCCAGGCAGCCGCCGCACACAGAGGCCATGGAGCTCGAGCCGTTGGACTCGGTGATCTCGGAGACCACGCGGAAGGAGTAGCTGAACTCCTCGGGTGTGGGCAGCACAGCCACCAGGGCCCGCTTGGCCAGACGCCCATGCCCGATCTCTCGCCGCTTGGGCGAACCTACCCGCCCGGTCTCGCCGGTGGCGTAGGGAGGCATGTTGTAGTGGAACATGAAGCGCTCGGTGTACTCCCCCTGCAACGCATCGATGATCTGCTCGTCGCGAGCGGTACCAAGGGTGGCGACCACCAGCGCCTGTGTCTCGCCGCGTGTGAACAGCGCCGAGCCGTGGGCGCGCGGGAGCACACCGGTACGGATGGAAATGGGGCGGATGGTGCGGGTGTCGCGGCCGTCGATACGCGGTTCGCCATCCAGAATCTGGTTGCGCACGATGCGCGCTTCCAGATCGCTGAAAACGTTCTTGGCGGTGCGCTCATCGATGCCCTCGCCCAGCTGAAGCAACATGCTCGAGCGGATTTCGTCAACGCGCTGGGAACGCGCTTGTTTTTGGCGAAGTCCGTAAGCTACGCGCAGGTCGCTCTCCACCAGGGAAGTTATGCGGCTCACAAGAGATTCGTCGCGCGCCGGAGGTTGCCAATCCCACAGTGGCTTGCCGGCCTCTTCGACCAGTTGGTTGATCATTTCGATCACCGCCTGCATTTGCTCGTGCCCGTACACCACGGAGCCAAGCATCACCTCTTCGGAGAGTTCCTGTGCCTCGGACTCCACCATGAGAACAGCCTGTGCCGTACCGGCAACCACCAGATTCAGCTGCGAAGCCTTCAGCTCAGTAGCAGTTGGATTCAGAACGTACTGCCCGTCTAGGTAACCAACACGCGCCGCGCCGATAGGGCCGTTAAACGGGATGCCAGAGAGGGCAAGCGCAGCCGACGCCCCAATCATTGCGGGGATGTCGGCATCGACTTCATTGTTCGACGACATCACCGTGGCAACCACCTGGACTTCGTTGTAGAACCCATCCGGAAACAAAGGCCGAATTGGCCGGTCGATCAGGCGGGAGGTAAGGGTTTCCTTTTCTGACGGCCGACCTTCGCGTTTGAAGAATCCCCCAGGGATCTTGCCCGCAGCGTAGGTGCGCTCTTGGTAGTCAACCGTAAGAGGGAAGAAATCCTGCCCTGGCGATGCGCTTTTCTTGCCAACGGCGGTGACGAGCACCACGGTTTCGTCAAGGTTGACCATCACGGCTCCAGAAGCCTGACGGGCGATCTCACCCGTCTCGATGGTCAGGGTATGGCGGCCGTATTGGATGGTTTTGCTAACGATGTTCATCGCGTTGGTTCAGTCCTGGCACAAACGGACGTGGTCCCAAAGTGGCCTTAAGGGCATCCCTGGGTGGCCGCCACGAAGACGTTCGATTCGGCCAATGCGTCCGCAATTGGGAGGGTGGCAGGTCGCCCACGAGACGGCGGACGATCTGTCGGCGGGCGGGAAAAAGCGTTACTTGCGCAGACCGAGGCGCTCGATCAGCTTGCGATAGCCGTCAGCGTTGGTGGAGCGCAGGTAATCAAGCAACTTGCGACGACGGCTAACCATCCGCAGCAGACCGCGCCGCGAGTGATGATCCTTGACGTTAGCCTTGAAATGGTCAGTCAATCCGTTGATGCGGGCCGTGAGCAAGGCGACCTGCACCTCGGGGGATCCGGTGTCGGCCTTGCTGCGCTGGTAGTCCTGGACGATTTGCGCCTTAGCGGCAACGGTCACGGACATCGTCTGTAGCTCCTCTAAAAACCGCGGATTGTACGGATAGCCGCTGCCGTTTCCAAGCAGATTTAGCGGCTTAGCACACTGTGGCAGACTAGGTCGGGGCCATCAGCCGGCGCGCCAGCAAGCGCCCCGAGGGAGTCGCCTCCGCAACGCCAAGAAAATCGCCGTCAGGGCCGTAAACCCTTGAAAAACCAATCTGTTGCTCTGTTTCCTGGAAAACCGGCTGGCCAGCAGTCAAAGCCTTAGCCGTAGGGGCCTGCAAGTCCACACGCGGCAATGCCCAGAGCAATGCGTCGGGCGGCAAGAGTAGCCCGTCACGCTCTTCCGCAGTCGCGGCCTCAAGTGCCTCCACGGATACAGCCTTCGCCACGTCGAGACCACCTGCATGGGTTCGGCGCAAGGACTCAAGATGTGCGCCGCAGCCCAAAGCCTCGCCAATGTCACGGGCGAGAGAACGAATGTAGGTGCCGCTGCCACAGTCCACTGCGAAGAGCAGTTGCTCGGAGCCCAGCCGCGACAGAGCTAGCCGTTCGATCACCACTTCCCGGGGAGCAATGTCCACAGCGAGGCCTTTACGAGCGTAGGCATACAGCGGTCTGCCTTCGCGCTTCAATGCACTGAACATTGGTGGTCTTTGCAAGAAAGTGCCCGTGAAGCGGTTGGCCAGAGCAGACAGGTCAACAGCCTCTGAAGTCACTGGGCATCGTTGCAACACCTCACCTTCCGCGTCATCAGTGGAAGTCGTGACTCCAAGGCGGATCGTACCGGTGTAGGTTTTTGCGCCACCGAGTTGCCACTGGGAAAACTTCGTCGCTTCTCCAAACAGCAGCACCAATAACCCGCTGGCAGCAGGATCAAGGGTGCCACCGTGTCCTGCTTTCTGTGCCCGATACAACCGGCGGACATGCTGGAGCACTGACGTGGACGATGGCCCTACGGGTTTGTCCAGCGCGAGCACGCCATCTACGCGACGCCACGGCGGCCTCATGAAACTAACGCCACGCAGGCGATGCTGCGAATGTTCAATCTTCCCCGCGACGACGGTCATCCGCCACTGCGTCGTCTATCAGGCGCGACAGGCGCATGCCGCGCTCGACGGATTCATCGAACTGAAACTGAAGCTGCGGCACTGTCCGGGTACTCATCTCATGGGCGAGCCGGGAGCGCAGGAATCCTGATGCGGTCGCGAACAGCGCCTCACAGGCCGAGCGGCCTTCGGTCCCGCCGATGGTGGTGAAGAACACCTTCGCATGGGAATGGTCGGGGGAAAGCTCCACGTCGGTCAGCGTCACCAAGCCGAGGCGCCGGTCGTTCATCTCAATGCGCAGGATTTCCGCAAGATCACGCTGGATCTGCTCTGCGAGGCGAGACGTGCGCGATCCTGGCTTAGTCATCTTGCCAGCGCTCGCGAGGGCATTAAAGCGATCGCGCCACTTCAACCACTTCGTAGGCTTCGACCTGGTCGCCGACCTTGATATCGTCGAATCCCTTGACTGAGAGCCCGCACTCGAAGCCTGCCTTGACCTCGCGAGTGTCGTCCTTGAAGCGTTTCAAGGAGTCCAGTTCCCCAGTGTGAATCACCACGTTGTCACGCAGCACCCGCACCAGCGAGTTCCGGCGCACCAACCCCTCGAGCACATAGCAACCAGCAACAGTACCCACCTTGGAGATGTGGAAAACCTGGCGGACGTCGACCAAGCCGGTTATGTTCTCCTTGCGCTCTGGCGCCAGCATTCCCGAGAGGGCGTTTTTAACGTCATCCACGGCTTCATAGATAATGTTGTAGTAGCGGACATCGATTCCATGAGCGGCCACGAGTTTCTTGGAGGTAGCGTCCGCACGGGTATTGAACCCGATCACCACTGCGTTGGAGGCGAGTGCTAGGTTGATGTCCGACTCGGTGATGGCTCCCACACCCGCGTGAATGATGTTTACCTTCACCTCGTCGGTGGAGAGCTTTTCCAGGGCGTGAGTAAGCCCCTCGTAGGAGCCCTGGACATCGGCCTTGATGATGAGCGAAAGGGACTTCGCCTGCCCCGTGGCCATTTGCTCGAAAACGTTATCAAGCTTGGCCGCCTGCTGCTTCGCGAGTTTCACATCTCGGTACTTGCCCTGGCGAAACAGCGCTATCTCGCGAGCCTTTCGCTCGTCGGCAACCACGAGCACCTCCTCCCCCGCCAGCGGCACCTCGGAAAGACCGAGGACTTCCACCGGAATCGAGGGCCCGGCCTCCTGCACGCTCTTGCCCGCCTCATCGATCAAAGCCCGCACTCTGCCGAATACCGCCCCCGCCAAAACCACGTCACCGCGCTTCAACGTGCCAGACTGAACCAGCACACTCGCCACCGGTCCCCGACCCTTGTCCAGCCGTGACTCGATGACGATACCTTTGGCCGGGGTGCTGCGAGGCGCCCGTAGTTCAAGAACCTCCGCCTGCAGGAGGATGCCTTCGATGAGGGTGTCAACACCCTGGCCGGTGCGAGCCGACACATCCACGAACATGGTGTCACCACCCCACTCCTCAGGCACCACTTCGCGAGCCACGAGTTCCTGGCGAACTCGCTCGGAGTTCGCCTCGGGTTTGTCAATCTTGTTGACGGCCACCACCAAGGGAACCTTGGCTGCCTTGGCATGGGAAACAGCCTCGATGGTTTGCGGCATGACACCATCGTCTGCAGCAACAACCAACACCACCAGATCAGTCACCCGGGCACCCCGCGCGCGCATGGCCGTGAACGCCTCGTGCCCCGGTGTGTCGAGGAAAGTCACCGTGCCCCTGGGTGTGTCCACGTGGTAGGCGCCGATGTGTTGGGTTATGCCACCCGCCTCGCCACTCGCCACGCGGGTGCGGCGAATGTAATCGAGCAGCGATGTCTTGCCGTGGTCTACGTGCCCCATTACCGTCACCACGGGAGCTCGTGGTTCGGCGACCACTTCGGGCTCCTGGGAAGCATCTGTCAAATACGCTTCGGGGTCGTCAAGCTTGGCGCGCTTGGCAACGTGCCCCATTTCCTCGACCAAAATCATGGCCGTGTCCTGATCAAGAACCTGGTTGATGGTGACCATGGTGCCAAGTTTCATGAGCGCCTTTATCACCTCGGCAGCCTTCACGGACATGCGTTGCGCCAAGTTCGCCACGGTAATGGTCTCGGGCACGAGCACTTCACGCACCATAGGCTCGGTAGGCAGAGAAAACTGGTGCTGCGTTCCTTCAGAGCGACGCCCATGGTCCTTACGGCCGCGCCATCCATCCCCCGCCCCCGTGTCGCCACGCGTCTTGAGACCTCGACGCTTAGCGCTTTCGTCTCTCCAGCCGTCTTTGGAAGTCTTTTTCTTGTCCCCGGATTCACCAAGTTTTGCGGCGGGGCGATGGAGGGTGCCAGAATTAGGAGCTGCAACTACCGGCGCGGCAGCCGGTAGCCCGACCGGTACGACAGGCTCGACGACGGCCGGAAGTGGCGGAGGAGGCGGAGGAGGCGCCTCGGAGGAAGCCGATTCCTCCCCCTTCTTTCGCGTTGCCCTTTCTTTCTTGGCCTTGGCCTCTTCCGTTTGGCGTGCGATAAGCTCAGCCTGTTTGCGGGCCTCCTCCTCGCGCAGAGCGACCTGGGCGTCGTCCACGACGGGCGCAGGGGATGCTAGGGATTCAGCATGTTCGACCGCGACAGTGGCATCCTGGGGCGCTTCGTCAGAGACCGCGTCCCGCTTCACAAAAACGCGTTTCTTGCGAACCTCCACTTGAATGGTTCGGGCACGCCCGGTGGAATCAGCCTGCTTGATCTCGGTAGTCTGCCGCCTCGTAAGCGTTATCTTCTTGCGCGGCTCCGAGGCTCCGTGCATTCGAGAAAGGTAATCAAGCAGTTGTGCCTTGTCGTGCTCACTCAAGGGCTCATCAAGCCTTGACTTGTGGACTCCTGCTGCGTTGAGCTGCTCGAGAAGCCGAGAGGGCTCGACCTTGAGCTCTACCGCAAAATTTGCAACTGTCATCTGCGCCATGTAGAAAACGCTCCAGAGTCCTTCAGGCAAACCACGGCGCTCTAGCCGTCAAAATGAGCTGCTTAGCCCGCTCCGCGTCCATCTGGGTGAGTTCCACAAGATCATCCACTGCCAGGTCCGCAAGGTCCTCCTGGGTGTGAATTCCTTTTGCAGCCAACACTCTCGCGGTCTGGTCATCCATACCATCAAGGCCCAGCAGGTCCTGCGCCATGGTTTCCACACGCTCTTCACTCGCGATCGCCTGGGTCAGCAGCGCATTACGAGCCCGTGCCCGTAGCTCATTCACAGTGTCTTCGTCGAATGCCTCGACTTCCAGCATTTCGTTAATCGGGACGTAGGCCACCTCTTCCAAGGTGGAAAACCCCTCTCCCACGAGTATTTCCGCGACTTCCTCATCCACATCAAGTTTAGACATGAAGAGGTCCTTGACGCTGGCCGCCTCTTGCTCCTGTTTTTCGGCCGATTCACTCTCGGTCATGAGGTTTAGCGTCCAACCGGTAAGCTCCGTGGCAAGCCTCACATTTTGGCCTGTGCGACCGATTGCCTGGGCAAGGTTCTCTTCATCCACCACCACATCCATTGAGTGGGTGTCCTCGTCCACGACAATGCTGGATACCTCGGCGGGCATCAGGGCATTGATGACGAACTGCGCTGGCTCCTGCGACCACAAAACGATATCGACCCTTTCACCAGCTAGTTCCTGAGTGACTGCCTGCACACGCGACCCACGCATCCCGACGCATGTACCAATCGGATCGATGCGCGAATCATTAGATTTGACGGCGATCTTCGCCCGGGAGCCTGGGTCTCGGGCGGCCGCCTTGATTTCCAACAAACCCTCTTCAATTTCGGGGACTTCCAACTCGAACAGTTTCACCAGGAACTCAGGCGCAATGCGTGAGAGGAGTAGTTGCGGTCCGCGCGCCGTCCGATCGATCTTATGAAGAAAAGCCCGAACACGATCTCCAACCCGGAGATTTTCTTTGGGAATCATCTGTTCACGGGGCAACATGGCCTCGAGGCGACCAGACTCTATGATTGCGTTCCCGCGCTCCATACGCTTAATCGTGCCGGTAACCAAGTGCTCCTGACGTTCGAGAAAATCGTTAAGAATCTGCTCGCGTTCAGCGTCACGTATTTTCTGCAGGATGACCTGCTTGGCAGTTTGGGCACCGATCCGTCCGAAATCCTCGGGCTCGAGTTCCTCTTCCACCACATCGCCAAACTTTGCATCCGGCCGGTCTGGCAGGACTTCATCAATGAGCATGTGGATCCCCGAGTCCGTGAACTCCTCTTCGGGAATAATCGTCCATCGACGGAACGCGCGATAGTTCCCGCTCTCTCGGTCGATGGACACACGGACATCTGATTCCTCACGGAATCGGCGCTTGGTAGCCGATGCGAGAGCAAGCTCCAGAGCCCCAAAAACGGTCTCCCGGTCAACATTCTTCTCGCGTGCGAGTGCATCGACGAGCAGCAAAATCTCCTTGCTCACGGTGTCTCCAGTCAGCGGGTGGGAGTGAATCGAGTGTTCCGGCGAGAGTTAACCAAGGCGCGTCAACTAGCGTGCGAGGAAAACCCACGACTCGGGCTGCAACGAGCATTACCAGCGGCAACCATTTCGCTTCTGGCAGTCACAGCGGACATAACCGATTGACTTTCACCCTTTCTCAAATGTCCGGCACGAGCCGGGCCTTATCGATATCCATCAACGGCAATTGAACAGGACTGCCGTCAACAACAAGTACCACGGCCTGACCATCAAGCCCCATCAAGGTACCCGAAAAACGCTTTCGTCCGTTTAGCGGGAGCCGCAAGGTAACCGTGGCCCTTGCACCCGAAAAACGCTCGAAGTCCCCCCTTGCCTTTAAGGGCCGGTCAAGCCCAGGCGAGGATACCTCCAGCCGGCCGTAGTCCACGAGCTCCACCTCCAAAACCCTCGTCAGGTGGTTACTCACCAAAACGCAGTCGTCGAGCGCTATGGCGCTAGCTTGCAAAGGCGCGGGCGGAGAAAAACCTTGAGGACGGTCGATAAATACGCGCAACAACCCTGATCGACCTGAAACCTCAAGGTCGACCAACTCGAAACCGAGGTGTTCTACCGCTCGGCGAACGATGAATTGCAAGTCCAAATGTCGGGCGACAAACAAAAAATGGGCCGAAGCCCATCTTAAGAAAGGTTGGATTCTAGCACAACGAGCGCAACGAGAGAATGACTATTCTGAGCTTTAAAACATGCACCTTCGCCGCATTGGGCGAAGTCTGCGATGCGCAACCCCAAAACACAAAAGCCCTCTTATGGAGGGCTTTTGATGGTAAGGGGAAGCCTTGCGGTGACCTACTTTCGCACGGGAGCTCCGCACTATCATTGGCGCGGTCTCGTTTCACGGTCCTGTTCGGGATGGGAAGGGGTGGTTCCGAGACGCTATGGCCGCAAGG
>Ga0102689_1139389_pt1 | contig 11843 bp, 23 predicted proteins | sample NOAtaT_7_FD_77365 | JGI IMG/M metagenome (GOLD analysis project Ga0102689, IMG submission 77365) | Metatranscriptome of freshwater lake microbial communities from Lake Erie, under a cyanobacterial bloom - NOAA_Erie_Diel1S_2200h metaT... | ecosystem: Environmental > Aquatic > Freshwater > Lake ...
GGGGCTGGCGCATCACGCTACGGCCCGGTCAGGCTTTTATTTTGGTCCAACAGCTTTGTGTTGCCGGCGCCGCCCATTCCGGGCTGAGGCCGGTAGCTGGACAGGAGCCCGCAGGGGCGCGCACTTGCGCGTTCCAGGCGGGCGAATGCTCTTTGCAAGGCTGGTGGATTCGGGACGGGCACGAAGGGGCGTCATGCCGACGATCAACCAGCTCATCGCCAACGGGCGTGAGCCTCTCGCGAAGCGGAACAAGGTTCCGGCGCTGCAGGGCAGCCCGCAGAAGCGCGGCGTCTGCACGCGCGTCTATACGACCACGCCGAAGAAGCCGAACTCTGCGCTGCGTAAGGTCGCCAAGGTGCGCCTGACGAACGGCTACGAAGTTGTGAGCTACATCCCCGGCGAGGGCCACAACCTGCAGGAACACTCCGTGGTTTTGATCCGCGGCGGCCGCGTGAAGGACCTTCCCGGCGTGCGCTATCATATCCTGCGCGGTGTGCTCGATACGCAGGGCCTGCCGAAGCGGCGCAAGCGGCGCTCGCTCTACGGCGCCAAGCGGCCGAAGTGAGGAGCTGAGACATGTCGCGCCGCCATAGCGCCGAGAAGCGTGAAGTTCTGCCGGATCCGAAGTTCGGCGATCTCGTGCTCAGCCGTTTCATGAACGTCCTGATGTATGACGGGAAGAAGAGCACCGCCGAAGGCATCGTCTACGCCGCCATGGATACGCTGAAGCGTCGTGGCGGCCCGAACGCCGACCCGCTGCGCGTGTTCCATGAAGCCATGGACAATGTGAAGCCGGCCGTTGAGGTCCGCAGCCGCCGCGTCGGTGGCGCGACCTACCAGGTCCCCGTCGAGGTGCGCCCCGAGCGTCGCCAGGCGCTGGCGATCCGCTGGCTCATCGACGCGGCGCGCAAGCGCGGCGAGCACACGATGGAAGACCGCCTGTCCGCTGAACTGATGGACGCCGCGAATAATCGCGGTTCGGCCGTCAAGAAGCGCGAAGACACGCACCGGATGGCAGAGGCCAACAAGGCCTTCAGCCATTACCGCTGGTAACACGATCCGATCTTGAGGACCTGAGCAATGGCCAAGGCGAAATTCGAGCGTAACAAGCCGCACTGCAACATCGGGACGATCGGGCACGTTGACCACGGCAAGACGTCGCTGACGGCGGCGATCACGAAGGTGCTTGCGAAGACGGGCGGCGCGACGTTCACGGCGTACGACCAGATCGACAAGGCGCCGGAAGAGAAGGCGCGCGGCATCACGATCTCGACGGCGCATGTCGAGTACGAGACGACGAACCGTCACTACGCGCATGTGGATTGCCCCGGCCACGCCGACTACGTGAAGAACATGATCACGGGCGCGGCGCAGATGGACGGCGCGATCCTGGTGGTCTCGGCGGCTGACGGCCCGATGCCGCAGACGCGCGAGCACATCCTGCTGGCGCGCCAGGTTGGCGTGCCGTCGCTGGTGGTGTTCCTGAACAAGATGGACCTTGCGGATCCGGACCTGGTGGAACTGGTGGAGATGGAGGTGCGCGAGCTGCTTTCCTCCTACAAGTTCCCGGGCGACGACATTCCGATCATCCGCGGCTCGGCCGTTGCGGCGCTTGAGGACAAGACGCCTGAGATCGGCGAGAAGGCGATCCTTGCGCTGATGGCGGCGGTGGACAGCTACATCCCGCAGCCGGAGCGTCCGGTGGACATGCCGTTCCTGATGCCGGTGGAAGATGTGTTCTCGATCTCGGGCCGCGGCACGGTGGTGACGGGTCGCGTTGAGCGCGGGATCGTGAAGGTCGGCGAGGAAGTCGAGATCGTTGGCCTGAAGGCGACGGTGAAGACGGTCGTGACGGGCGTCGAGATGTTCCGCAAGCTGCTGGACAGCGGGCAGGCGGGCGACAACATCGGCGCGCTGCTGCGCGGCACGAAGCGTGAGGATGTGGAGCGCGGTCAGGTGCTGGCGAAGCCCGGCTCGATCACGCCGCACACCGGCTTCAAGGCCGAGGCATACATCCTGACGAAGGAAGAGGGCGGTCGCCACACGCCGTTCTTCACGAACTACCGCCCGCAGTTCTACTTCCGCACGACGGATGTGACGGGCATCGTGAAGCTGCCTGAGGGCGTCGAGATGGTGATGCCGGGCGACAACGTGTCGATGGATGTCGAGCTGATCGCGCCGATCGCGATGGATGAGGGCCTGCGCTTCGCGATCCGCGAAGGCGGCCGCACCGTCGGCGCGGGCGTCGTCGCCAGCATCGTCAAGTAACGCCAGGCGCGAAGGGACATAGGCGCAAGGCCATGGACAGTCAGAACATCCGTATCCGCCTTAAGGCGTTCGATCACCGCGTGCTCGATGGCAGCACGCGGGAGATCGTGAACACGGCCAAGCGGACGGGTGCGCGCGTGCGCGGGCCCATCCCGCTGCCGACGCAGATCGAGCGTTTCACCGTGAACCGCTCGCCGCACGTCGACAAGAAATCGCGTGAGCAGTTTGAGATCAGGACGCACCGCCGCCTGCTCGATATCGTCGATCCCACCCCGCAGACCGTGGACGCGCTTATGAAGCTCGACCTGGCCGCCGGTGTGGACGTCGAAATCAAGCTCTGAGCGGGCGCTAGAGGACGAAGATGATGTCCCCCACCCTGGCCAATCGTGGCCGTACCGGGCTTATCGCCCGCAAGCTGGGCATGACCCGGCTGTTCAATGACGACGGCTCGACCGTGCCGGTGACCGTGCTGCACCTCGATGAGGTCCGCGTGATTGCCAACCGCACTGTCGAGAAGGATGGCTATGTCGCGGTGCAGGTTGGCATCGGCGTGGCTAAGCCGAAGAACGTCAGCAAGCCGCAGAAGGGCCACTTCGCGAAGGCCGGCACGGAGTCGCCCCGCAAGGTGGTTGAGTTCCGCATCGCCGACGATGCGGTGGTCGCGCCGGGCTCCAAGCTCACCGGCGAGCACTTTGTGAAGGGCCAGAAGGTTGATGTCACGGGTGTGACCCAGGGCAAGGGCTTCGCGGGCGGCATGAAGCGCTGGAACTTCCGCGGTCTCGAAGCCTCTCACGGCGTGTCGGTCAGCCACCGCTCGCTGGGTTCGACGGGTAACCGCCAGGATCCGGGCAAGACCTTCAAGAACAAGAAGATGGCGGGGCACATGGGTGTCAACCGCGTCACCACGCAGAACCTCGAGATCGCCGGCCATGATGCCGAGCGCGGGCTGCTGCTGATTAAGGGCGCGATCCCGGGTCCGAAGGGTGGCTATGTGATGGTGCGCGATGCCGTGAAGCACGCGCGCCACGCCGATGCTCCCTACCCGACCGCGGCGCAGGGGTAATCGAAGATGGCGATCCAACTTCCCGTCATCACGCTGGACAATGCCACGGCCGGTCAGATCGACCTGCCTGAGGCGTTCTTCGGCGTCGCCCCGCGGGCCGACATCATGGCTCGCGTCGTGCATTGGCAGCTCGCCAAGCGCCGTGCCGGCACCCACAAGGTGAAGGGCATGGGCGAGGTCTCCGGCACGACCAAGAAGCCCTACAACCAGAAGGGCACAGGCAATGCCCGCCAGGGTTCGCTTCGCGCGCCGCAGTTCCGCAAGGGTGGCGTCGTGCATGGCCCGGTGGTGCGCAGCCACGCCTACAGCCTGAACAAGAAGGTCCGTCGTCTCGGCCTGATCAGCGCGCTCTCCGCCAAGGTGGCGGCGGGCAAGCTGGTGGTGATCGACACGGTGGCTGTGGGCGATGAGGGCAAGACCTCCGCCATGGTGGCGCAGCTGAAGAAGCTGGGCTGGAACAGCGCGCTGGTGGTGGATGCGCAGGTGGATGCGGGCTTCGCGCGCGTCACCCGCAACATCCCGAAGATCAACGTGCTGCCGACGCTCGGCGCCAACGTCTATGATATCCTGAACCACGACGTGCTCGCGCTGACCCGCGCCGGCGTCGAGGCTCTGGCCGCCCGCCTGAATGGCGTGGCGCAGGAGAGCGAGGCATGAGCGAGACAGCAGCAAAGCCGCGCGGCGCGACCCTGTCCGCCGAGCGCGTCTACCAGATCATCCTGTCGCCGGTGGTGACGGAGAAGGCCACGCGCCTGAACGAGACCAGCCAGGTCACGTTCAAGGTGACGCTCGACGCGACCAAGCCGGAGATCAAGGCGGCCGTCGAGAAGCTGTTCAACGTCAAGGTCGAGGCGGTGAACACCATTCGCATGAAGGGCAAGACCAAGCGGTTCCGCGGTCGCGAAGGCCAACGTTCCGACTGGAAGAAGGCGATGGTGAAGCTGCAGGCCGGCCAGACCATCGACCTCACGACGGGGCTTGCGTGACGCCATGGCACTGAAGAATTTCAATCCCGTCACACCGTCGCTTCGTGGCACGGTGCTGGTTGATCGCTCCGAGCTCTGGAAGGGCAAGCCCGTCAAGGGTCTGACCGAGGGCAAGTCGCACTCCGGTGGCCGCAACAACCACGGCCGCACGACGGTCCGGTTCCGGGGCGGCGGACACAAGCAGTCCTACCGTATGGTGGACTTCAAGCGCCGCAAGTTCGACGTGCCGGCGGTGGTCGAGCGTCTCGAATACGATCCGAACCGCACGGCCTGGATCGCGCTGCTGAAGTACCAGGATGGCGAACTGGCCTATATCATTGCGCCGCAGCGCCTGAAGGCGGGCGACACGGTGGTGGCGGGCGAGAAGACCGACATCAAGCCGGGCAATGCGATGCCGCTGGCCAACATCCCCGTCGGCACCATCGTGCATTGCGTGGAGATCAAGCCGGGCGCCGGGGCCAAGGTTGCACGCTCGGCTGGCACCTACTGCCAGCTGGTCGGCAAGGATGGCGGCTACGCGCAGGTCAAGCTGATGTCCGGTGAGCTCCGCTTGGTGCGCTCCGAATGCATGGCCTCGATCGGTGCGGTGTCGAACCCCGACAACAGCAACCAGCAGATCGGCAAGGCCGGCCGCACCCGGTGGATGGGCTTCCGTCCGCACAACCGCGGCGTGGTCATGAACCCGGTCGACCACCCGCATGGTGGTGGTGAAGGCCGGACCTCCGGTGGTCGCCATCCGGTTACCCCGTGGGGCAAGCCCACCAAGGGTGCCAAGACCCGCAACAACAAGAGCACGGACAGGCTTATTGTCCGTCGCCGCAACGCGACGAAGGGCTGATCGACAATGTCGCGCAGCGTCTGGAAGGGGCCGTTCGTGGACGGCTACCTGCTCAACAAGGCCGATGCCTCCCGCGCTTCGGGCCGCAACGAGATCATCAAGATCTGGTCGCGCCGCAGCACAATCCTGCCGCAGTTCGTGGGCCTCACCTTCGGGGTCTACAACGGCAAGAAGTTCATCCCGGTTCAGGTGAACGAGAACATGGTGGGCCACAAGTTCGGCGAGTTCTCGCCGACGCGCACCTTCACCGGCCACTCGGCCGACAAGAAGGCAAAGCGAGGCTGATATGAGCAAGCCGAAACACCCGCGCGGTCTCGAGGAGACTGAGGCGCAGGCGATCACGAAGAACATTCGTGTCAGCCCGCGCAAGTTGGACCTGGTGGCGGGGCTGATCCGCGGCCGCACGGCGCAGGACGCTGTCGCGACGCTGACCTTCTCCAAGCGCCGCATCGCCATCACGGTGAAGAAGACGCTCGAGAGCGCGATCGCCAACGCTGAGAACAACCACTCCCTCGACGTCGACCGCCTGGTCGTCACGCGGGCCGAGGTTGGGCGCGCGGTGGTGATGAAGCGCTTCCACGCGCGTGGTCGTGGCCGTTCGTCGCGCATCGAGAAGTGGTTCAGCCACCTCAAGATCGTCGTGGCGGAAGTGAGTGTGCAGGCGCCGGCGGCGCAGCAGGAGGCCGCGTAACATGGGCCATAAAGTCAATCCGATCGGGCTGCGGCTCGGTATCAACCGTACGTGGGACAGCCGCTGGTTCGCGGAAGACGACTACGCGAAGATGCTCCACGAGGATCTGAAGCTGCGCAAGACGCTGCGTGAGCGCCTGAAGGGCGCTGGCGTGTCGCGCGTGGTGATCGAGCGTCCGGCGAAGAAGCCGCGCGTGACGATCCATGCCGCCCGTCCGGGCGTCGTGATCGGCAAGAAGGGTGCGGACATCGAGAACCTGCGCAAGGATCTCGCGAAGATGGCCGGCGCCGAGGTGTCGCTGAACATCGTCGAGATCCGCAAGCCGGAGATCGACAGCACGCTGGTCGCCGAGAGCATTGCGCAGCAGCTGGAGCGCCGCGTGGCCTTCCGCCGCGCGATGAAGCGCGCCGTGCAGTCGGCGATGCGCCTGGGCGCTGGTGGCATCCGCATCAATTGCGGTGGCCGCCTCGGCGGTGCCGAGATCGCGCGCATGGAGTGGTACCGCGAAGGTCGCGTGCCTCTGCACACGCTGCGTGCGGATATCGACTACGGGACCGCAACGGCCAAGACCACTTATGGCACCTGCGGCGTGAAGGTCTGGATCTTCAAGGGTGAGATCCTGGGTCACGACCCGATGGCGCAGGACAAGCGCGCCGCCGAACAGGCGCCGCAGCGCTGAGGATGATGTGAGATGCTGCAGCCGAAGCGGACTACCTATCGAAAGGCCCATAAGGGCCGCATCAAGGGCGTGGCGAAGGGCGGCTTCACGCTGACCTTCGGCGGGTTCGGCCTGAAGGCGCTGGAGCCCGAGCGGGTGACGGCGCGCCAGATCGAAGCCGCGCGCCGCGCCATCACGCGCGCCATGAAGCGCCAGGGTCGTGTCTGGATCCGCATCTTCCCGGATGTGCCGGTCTCGACCAAGCCGGCCGAAGTCCGCATGGGCTCGGGCAAGGGCGCGCCGGAATTCTGGGTGTGCCGGGTGAAGCCTGGTCGCATCATGTTCGAGCTCGACGGCGTGTCGGGCGACATCGCGCGTGAGGCTCTGGAGCTCGGCGCCGCGAAGCTGCCGATCAAGACCAAGATCGTGACGCGCCTCGGCGCGACGCCGGCGGAGGCCTGATATGGCGCAGACGAAGATCGCGGACGTCCGGGTGAAGACCGCGGATGAGCTGCAGGAGATGCTGGTGAACCTTCGGAAGGAGCAGTTCAACCTGCGCTTCCAGCGGGCCACCGGGCAGCTCGAGGCGACGGGTCGCATCAAGCAGGTGCGGCGCGATATCGCCCGGGTGAAGACCATTGTGTCCGAGCGCTCACGCGCTTCGGCGAAACAAGCTTAAGGGGGCCGGACGATGCCAAGGCGCGTCCTCACGGGCCGGGTGGTCAGCGACAAGACCGACAAGACGATCACCGTTCTTGTCGAGCGTCGCGTGATGCATCCGATCTACAAGAAGTTCATCCGGCAGTCGAAGAAGTATGCCGCGCATGATGAGACCAACCTCTGCAAGGAGGGTGACAAGGTCTCGATCGAAGAGTGCCGTCCGATCAGCAAGCGTAAGTCTTGGCTGGTGGTGATGCGCAACGGCGAGAGCGTGGCCCGTCCGGCCGGCTTTGACGCGCCCGTTGTCGCCGACGCGGCACCCGCCGCGGCCGCGGTCTGAGACCAGGAGCGCAATAGATGATCCAGGTCGAAAGCAACCTCGAAGTCGCCGACAATTCCGGTGCGCGTCGGGTCCAGTGCATCAAGGTGCTGGGCGGTTCCAAGCGCCGCACTGCCTCGGTGGGCGATGTGATCGTGGTGTCCGTGAAGGAAGCCATTCCGCGCGCCAAGGTGAAGAAGGGTGAGGTGCATCGCGCCGTCATCGTCCGCACCGCCTATCCGGTCCGTCGCATCGACGGCACGGCGATCCGCTTCGACGGCAATGCCGCGGTGCTGATCAACAAGCAGGGCGAGCCGATCGGCACGCGCATTTTTGGCCCGGTTGTCCGCGAGCTGCGGGGCAAGAAGTTCATGAAGATCATCTCGCTGGCGCCGGAGGTCCTGTAAGGCCATGGCTGCTAAGATCAAGAAGGGCGACAAGGTCCAGGTCCTGGCCGGTCGCGACAAGGGCAAGCGGGGCGAAGTCATTCGCATCGTGCCTGAAGAAAACCGCGCCTTCGTGCAGGGCGTGAACATGGTGAAGCGCCACACCAAGCCGCAGGGCATGGGCAAGCCGGGCGGCATCGTCGAGAAGGAAGGTCCGATCGACCTGTCCAACCTGGCGATGATCGATCCGGCGTCGGACAAGCCGACGCGGGTTGGCTTCAAGGTGCTTGAGGATGGCCGCAAGGTGCGCATCGCGCGTGCTTCCGGCGAGGTGATCGACCGATGAGCGATTCGAAGAAGGGCGGCAAGGCTTCGGCGAAGAAGCCGGCGGCTAGCGCGCCGAAGGCGGGCGAGCAGCGCGGCTCGACGGTTGTTCTCTCGGCGGTGGCCAAGGCCGGTCCGGCCCAGGCCTCGCCGTCCGAGCTGCCGCGCATGCGCCGCCGCTATGAGGATGAGATCCGCAAGCAGCTCTCGGCCGAGTTCGGGTACAAGAACCCGATGGAAGTGCCGAAGCTCGAGAAGATCGTCATCAACATGGGCGTGGGCGAAGCGGCGGGCGACCAGAAGAAGCTCGACGCTGCCGTGGCCGACCTGATGGCGATCACCGGCCAGAAGCCGGTGAAGACCAAGGCGCGCAAGGCGATCGCGGGCTTCAAGATCCGCGAAGGCCAGGCGATCGGCTGCAAGGTCACGCTGCGCAAGGGTCGGATGTTCGAGTTCCTCGATCGTCTGGTCACAATCGCCCTGCCGCGTGTCCGCGACTTCCGCGGCATTCCCGGCAATCGTGGCTTCGACGGCCGTGGCAACTATGCCATGGGCCTGAAGGAGCAGATCGTGTTCCCCGAAATCAACTATGACAAGGTGGACACGGTGCGCGGCATGGACATCCAGTTCGTGACGACCGCAAAAACGGACAAGGAAGCGAAGGCCCTGCTGAAGGCTTTCGACCTCCCGTTCACCAACTGATTTTGGAAAACCGTCGCGCGGCGCGCGGCAGGTTCCGGAGGATTTAAGACGGCATGGCCAAGACCTCGTCTGTCGAGAAGAACAAGCGTCGTGAGAAGCTGTCGAAGCTGCATCGCGGCAAGCGCGCTGCCCTCAAGGCGGTGGTGATGGATCGCGCGCTGCCGGTGGAGGAGCGCTTCGAGGCGACTCTGAAGCTCGCGCAGCTTCCGCGCAACGGCGCGGAGAACCGCGTGCGGCTGCGCTGCGAGCTCACCGGCCGCCCGCGCGGCAATTATCGCAAGTTCAAGTTGTGCCGTAACCAGCTGCGGGAGCTCGCCAATGGCGGTCAGATCCCGGGGCTGGTCAAGGCTAGCTGGTAAGGAGGGCCGCGAATGTCGCTGTCCGATCCGCTGGGTGACATGCTCACCCGCATCCGCAACGCGCAGCGCGCTCGCCAGAGCCGCTGCGTGGCCCCGGCCTCCAAGCTGCGGGAGAATGTCCTCGAGGTTCTGAAGCGCGAGGGCTATATCCGCGCCTTCGCGACGGAGAGCGTTCGCCCGGGCATCAAGCTCATCAGCATCGAGCTGAAGTATTCCGAGGGCGAGCCCGCCATCAAGGAGATCACGCGCGTCTCCAAGCCTGGCCGACGCGTCTACTCGAAGATCGCCGAGCTGCCGAAGTTCTACTCCGGCCTCGGTATCTCGATCCTTTCCACGCCGAAGGGCGTGATGAGCGACAATGAGGCCCGCACTGCCAATGTTGGCGGTGAAGTCCTCTGCCGCGTGTTCTGACGGGAGGCTGAACAGATGTCTCGCGTTGGCAAATACCCGGTGCCGGTTCCGGCCGGTGTCCAGGTGGCGGTGGTGGATGGCATCCTCTCCGCCAAGGGCAAGAATGGTGAGCTCAAGCTCGCCCTGACCGATGTGGTCGATGTGACGATCGATGGGTCCACGGTGGCGGTTGCGCCGCGTGGCTCTGATCGTCGCGCACGGACTATGTGGGGTACGACCCGCAGCCTGATCCAGAGCATGGTGACGGGCGTTTCCACCGGCTTCGTGAAGTCGATGGAGATCAACGGCACGGGTTATCGCGCGGCGGTGCAGGGCAAGGACCTCGTCCTCGCGCTCGGCTACAGCCACGAGATCAAGTACGCGATCCCCGACGGCATCAAGATCACCTGCGAGAAGCCGACCTCCATCAAGGTGGAGGGGGCTGATAAGCGCCAGGTGGGTCAGGTCGCCGCCGAGATCCGCGCCTACCGCGGGCCGGAGCCTTACAAGGGCAAGGGCGTGCGTTACAGCAACGAGGTCATCCTCCGGAAGGAGGGTAAGAAGAAGTAATGTCCGACAAGAAGCTCGCACTCACGGAGCGTCGCCGCAAGCGGCTGCGCTACCAGCTTCGGCAGAAGTCCGGCGGCCGTCCGCGGCTGTCCGTCTTCCGCTCGGGCAAGCACATCTATGCGCAGGTCATCGACGACAAGCAGGGCATCACGGTTGCCGCCGCTTCGTCCATCGAGAAGCCGATGCGCGAGACGCTGAAGACTGGCGCCGACAAGGACGCCGCGACGGCGGTGGGCAAGCTGGTGGCCGAGCGTGCGCTCGCCGCCGGCATCGTCGAGGTGGTGTTCGATCGCGGGCCGTATATCTACCATGGCCGCGTCAAGGCGCTCGCGGAGGCTGCCCGTGAGGGCGGTCTCTCGTTCTGAGAGGATCGGGTATGGCACGGGAACCGAGGAGCGGCGGCGGCGGCGAGGGTGGCGGCGAGGGTGATCGTCGTCGCGGCCGTGGCCGGGATCGCGGCAATGAGAACCGGCAGGAGCGGCAGGAAGGCGATGAGCTGAAGGACAAGCTCGTCACCATCAACCGCGTTGCCAAGGTGGTGAAGGGTGGTCGTCGCTTCAGCTTCGCAGCCCTGGTCGTCGTTGGCGACCAGAAGGGTCGCGTGGGTTGGGGTGCGGGCAAGGCGCGCGAAGTGCCGGAAGCCATCCGCAAGGCGACGGAGCGTGCCAAGCGCGGCATGATCCGTGTTCCCATGCGCGAAGGCCGCACGTTGCATCACGACCAGGTTGGCGAGTTCGGTGCGGGTCGCGTGATCCTGCGCGCCGCGCCGGCCGGTACCGGCATCATCGCCGGCGGTCCGATGCGCGCCGTGTTCGAGACGCTGGGCATGGGCGACGTCGTCGCCAAGTGCACCGGCACGACGAACCCGCACAACATGGTGAAGGCCACCTTCGCCGCGCTGGGCAAGTGCACCAGCCCGCGCGCGGTGGCGGCACGTCGCGGCAAGAAGGTCTCTGACCTGCTTGGCCCGCGCAAGGACGCGGCGGATCCGGCCGCGGAGGCTGCGAATGTCTGACAAGAAGACGGTGAAGGTGGTCCAGACTGGGTCGCCGATCGGCCGCAAGCCCGGCCAGCGTGAGACGCTGATCGGGCTCGGTCTCAACAAGATCCGCCGCGAGAGCGTGCTGGAGGATACGCCTGCAGTGCGTGGGATGATCCGCAAGGTCGCCCACCTGGTGAAGGTGGAGGGCTGAGTCCATGAAGCTCAATGAGATCAAGGACAACGAAGGCGCGCGCCCGAAGTTCAAGCGCATCGGGCGCGGCATCGGCTCCGGCAAGGGCAAGACCTCGGGCCGCGGCGTGAAGGGTCAGAAGGCGCGCACTGGCGTGTCGCTGAACGGCTTCGAGGGTGGTCAGCTGCCGATCTATCGGCGTCTGCCCAAGCGCGGCTTCGTGAACCCTTTCCGCAAGGTCTACGCGCCGCTGAACCTCGGCGCGCTCGAGGCGGCGATCGTCGATGGTCGCCTGCCGGGCGACCAGCCGATCGACGAGGCGATGCTGCAGGATGCGGGCGTGGTGCGGTCCTCGCCGAAGTATGCCGGCGTGCGTCTGCTTGCGACGGGTGAGATCACCCGCGCGGTGACGCTCACCGTCTCCGGTGCTTCGGCGGCGGCGGCGGCGGCGATCGCG
>Ga0102689_1087773_pt1 | contig 11627 bp, 4 predicted proteins | sample NOAtaT_7_FD_77365 | JGI IMG/M metagenome (GOLD analysis project Ga0102689, IMG submission 77365) | Metatranscriptome of freshwater lake microbial communities from Lake Erie, under a cyanobacterial bloom - NOAA_Erie_Diel1S_2200h metaT... | ecosystem: Environmental > Aquatic > Freshwater > Lake ...
GTTCGTTAACTTGCTCTCACAACATATACTAGTAAGATAAAATTACAGGATTACTACTGTTATTGTAGAGTTACCTATTAAAAATTCTTCCTAATTGATGCCCTTAGAGACTTGATATTAGTTGTTAAAATTATGCTAATATCAACCCCACTAAGGGATTAACGAAAAGCCAAAAACTTAGCTAGTGGTATTTCACTTACGTAGCATTAAGAACGTTTTCTCCCATGTGATATAAAAATATATATATTTATATATCGGCTGGCCAAGAAACACTCGTAAGTGACCCTTAGTAGGGGCTGGATTTAAATTCGTTCAATATTTGATCGAATTTTCCAGGTAAGACGTGTTGATCTAATACGTCTTGTAATATTACTCCCTCATTTCTATAATTGATTAAATCATCATCAAAAATTATTTGAATAAACTTTACAAAGTTAGCATGTTGTATAGTTTCTTTATTCAAGATTCTTTCATCTGATAAAAATCGTCGTATAATTGATTTATATGCTGTGTGAGGGATATACACAACATTTTTGATACCTTGTGTTAAAGGTGTTATTGTTCTGTCTGAAGTTGTTCTTTCAACGTTCACATCGTCCATCCTTAAATAAACCTGTATCTGGATTTTATTTAGAGGTGCTCTAGTACTCGGTGTCTGAGATATAACTCGCAATAATTCCACCAGTAAGGAACCAAAAACTGGATCGGTTTTCTCATTGGTTAGAATTGGTTTGATAAAATTAACAAATCTAGCAATATCTATTCCTCCTACTATTGCAGTGGGCGAGTTAGAAGGATTGATACTATCGTTATTATTCGTAGAGGGTTTTCCTCCTAGTATACTACCTACTAAACCTCCTATACCATCTCTTACTGTAGTAAGTAAACCTGATAATATAGGTCCTCCAATACTAGAAATAGCACTCGTAGCCAAGCCAAGTATAGAGCCTAAACCAAACGCTTTAGCTGCTACTTCATCAACCATATCTCCAGGTAAGGATATATGAGCAATATCTGCAGCTATATCAGTTGGAAGTCTTGCAACAATTTTATACTGTCCTATACGAGGTCCAAAGGCTCCTGCACTTCTTGGAATTACTTGTGCAAATCTTTCAAATTTTTGAGTTATTTGATTAGTTGTTCCGTCTCCCAATTTATCGTCTATAACAGATAAATTTAGAGGTATAGCAATTGGTTTACCGACTTCGACTTCTCCATCATAAGCTAAAGTCCAAAATTGATCTTGATCTAGAACTTCTTCTGAAGCACCTCCATTATTAGCTTCACCATACTCAAAGTCTCCCGCCGCTGGTGGCGCGAAAGTGTTTCCGCTAAATCTATTACTAGATGGTGAATGATACTCATTATCATGTACACTATAGTAACCATTGTCACTATGTGTCACTAGTAGATCATTACTCAGCTTTATCAGATCGTTATTTTTATTATCTTTATTTTCTTCAGCATCACTACAGAGATCAAACATAAAGTTAGAAAATCTCTCCAACGATACTGGAATTGAACCTATCGGTTTAGTTGGAGCACTAAATTGAGTATCACCATTCCTTATTAGAATCGTCATAACTACATCTTTCGAATCAGCATTTCTATTTAAACCCAACAAGCGATACATAACGGTGTGTTCTGCATTGAATGTCCTCATCCACGCGTTGTTAGCATCTCTCAGTCTGGTCTCTTTAGGAGATACAAAAACATCTGGTGTTATAGGTATTATAACATTGTCTCCAAAAGAAACAAGATATCTAGAGGAAAGTGGCAAAGTAGAATCAATAATCTCCACTACACCTGCAACTTGTTGTGGTCTAGAAATCTGTATTCTCAATTGTAGTGTCTGAGTATAACCAATATGTCTAGGGCCTGAATACCATAAATTTCTTTCAAAAGCTAATCGTATACCTTCTCCGGGTTTACCTACTTGAAGTGGATCAATTTTTAAACTCACTAATTTACCTACATCCGCTGCTTTTAGTGTATAATTACCAAATAGGAACCACCTAGAAGAAACAATAGATGTTTGTTCTTCTTTAGTCGCAGTAGTCCCTGGTCTTGGTACCTGTGGTCGTGGTAATTTGCCTTCAGTAGGTGGTTCTAAGACTATTTCAGGTATTTGATTAGTTTCAATATTTTGATCAAGTTCAGCCAAACCTTCTGCATTTATATCTTGATTAGCAGAGTGAGTAGTTAAACCAGATTGATTATTTTTAATAGTTAATTGTTCAATTTGCTCAATTCGGGCAAAAATATCCCTAGCTGGTTTAATTTCATCGGGAGGTGGTGGAAGTTTAATCGGCATAAAGTTTAATCCTTTAATCTCTTCTCCTTTAGTAGGATCTACTGGCATGTAAGCAGTAAAAGATGCATTATGTACATAACACCACACAACAACTGATAGCGTTTCTTGCACAGTTTCAGTCGTATTACTTGCTATATTAGTTATTTTCAAAGATAGACCGCTCTGACCAGGTCTTCCTAAATCCATAGGCACAACACTAACATCACTATTCCACGGTACAGAAAATGCTATAGTATTCACACCTTGAGGTTTCCAAACAACTCCTCTAGTAGTAGTAGTTTCATCAATTTCAGGAGCATCTGCTCGAAGAATCACAGCAGTACCTAAAGGACAAGGCACGTGTACAACCCAAATCGCATCAGCTTGTATATATCTATACATATTTGAAATATTTTTGAACCATGGCGATATAAGAGGATTAATTATTCGACTAGATCCAACAGGTGGTAGTGGTATTGTCATTGCTATAGGTGTTGAGAATGTGTCATGCATAGCACATGCTCCCAGTACATGACTAGGAATTCTAACCTCTCTTTTCTTTCGCAAATCGAAAGCTTCTATTTCCTTTGGAAAATGTAATAGTGAATATTTAGAAGATGTTACTTCTGCGGTAATATTACCATCTTTTATAAATTCATCATAACTCGAAAGTAATGATGATAGAAAAACCTTATATACACAAGGTTGATCATAAAAAGTAGCCGAGGCTACTGTGTCTTTTATTTCTTGTTTTTCAGTCATATTTATAATAATTTAGCTAGTTTCCTAGTAGAACTAAGTTCCAATATTATGGGCAATTCCGCTATACGCGGTCCAATCAGCTACTCCTTTTGGTCTCCAATATATCCATGTAATACCAGTTTGTATTCTATAGATACTTGGCCACGCTAAAACTTCAGTAGAATTTTTAGCATATATCTCACCTTTACCCACTAAAGTCCAATTCGGAGGATCTACATTTGTTGTATATAAAGTCACACCATGAACCTGTTGGTTAACAAAATAATTGCTATTAGGATAATCCCAAATTATTCGAAGTCTAAATTTAGATGATCCATAACTACTTTCCAAGTAGATTCCAGTGTGTGGTGACAAAAATTTATTATACACATTAGTCATATCGTTTTGTAATTGTTTATATTGATCTTTAAGTTTTGCAACATCATTAATTAGTGTTTGTTGTCGATAACCGAGTACAGCTACTTCAGATTTAATATCTCTTATATCTGAGTCCATTACTCTAATCTTGGTTTCCAATTCAACAATTTTGCTATTAATCTTCGTGATTTCTAATTGTAACTCCCCAACAGTAGTCGTTAAATGAGTAATCGTGAGATTTACTTGTTCAATTGATTTATCCGTTTTAATTTTGAACTCATTAAAAGATTTCTCTAAAGATATCATCTCTGTTCGTAATTCATCATAAAGAATTTCGAGAGCAGCTAATCTTTTATTGACACTATTAAATTGTTTATTCATTTCATCATAATTGTTATCAACTTCAACAGATAGTGAATTTAACTGAGCTTTAGTTTCAGACAAGAGTTCACTTATAGTTACTACTTGCTTTTGCAACTGATTGAATTCATTAGTTAAATATATTATCTGTTTATCCAGTTGATGACTGGCATCTTGCAACTCGTAAATATCTTGTTGCATTTTATCCTCTCTTTGAGAGTTTCCAGGCACGCCTTCAGCGTCTAAAACTTCATACAAAGTACTGCCTGAATTAAAAATTATATCTCTAATACTCATATCTTTGTTTCTTATATTTATCTATTGCTGTTAAATAGTCTACGGTCAAAAGTGGTTCTATAAACCGTAGTAAAGCCTCATCCTTACACTTCCTCAATTTTTCTACAAATTCATTGTAATAATCTTGACCATGTAATACCGCTTCTTCAAAAATTCTACCTTTTACTAATTCGTACCATATATCAAATTGAGTACTTTTAACCCTAGTCCAAACAAATGGTGATTCTAAACTTCTTTTATTTAATGGCATAGTCCAGATATCATGTTGAAAAACAAATTTTCTTTTAAGGAAAGACAACTCACTAAATGGAACTGTGTTAGATATAACTGAACATTTAGAGCCTGGTGTTACCACCATTCCCATTCCTTCGAGTTGTTCTTTCATTGATACAAAATTATATTTATCAACAATTCTATCACTGATTGATTCGATCTCATCATCGCCAAATCCAATTGATCTTCTATTCTCTCTAAAATAAGCTAAAGATAGTTCGTTCAAAAAGTTAAATCCCGATTCTTCTAGATTACTATAACCATGAGAAGCTATTACTATCTTGCACCATCCATAATAACAAGCCAATTCTCTAGCAATATTATTATCGATAGTAGTCTTAACCTCTCCACTACAATTTCCTCTATTAGTTAGAGATATATCTTTATACTCCACAACTAAAGTGTCTACACTTTCTAAACCTGAAACTTTACGTGCATAGTACCAAATATCATCAGGATTCTTTCTTTGTATCACGTTAGCTTGAATATTATTAACTTGTAGCAATAATTCTCTTCCTAATCTTTGATCAAAATTTGTAAAATCTTTATCAGAATAATTTGGAAACACATTTAAGTGTTCTACGAGAGAATTAACATCCAAGCTATGTGGATTCATACCAATAGCAGAATTTAGATTTAATTTGGCTTTAGCATACGCCTCTTTAAAATTGCCAAATAATGCCAAATCATATATTACTTTATCAATAGGAATCATGTGAAATAATCTACCTCTTCCTATTTTAACGTAATCTAATTTAATTGCAGCATCTTTCAGTTTAGCATTACTAAAAGATAGTAATCTAATTCCTTTTCGTCCATAAAGAAGTTTGTCAACAACTCGATCCTTTAGATACTTACCATCTTCGTTATTAAAAGTTCTATGACCGGTCTCATCAATATCTATAAAATCAGATTTAAGTGGTTTTATTTCACACCACGGTATTCCCGAAGCTTTATTTAATTGAATTCCCGTCACATGTTCATTATCAGCATCGCCATTAAGTGCTTGCTCTAGTAATTCTTCTATATCACTAGGTGTTGAAGTGATGTTTCCAATTTTTGCGACCATCTCATCTTCTAGTTGTCTACTACAAAATTCTAATAAATCTATATCATATTGAGGGATTGTTTGACTAACAGGTTCATTCAAGACTTTTAATAGAGAGGGTTCACCTAATCTATTAACAGGTAGAGATACCTCTATTCTATCATCATGAGGAGAAAGGGGAGCCGGTTGTAATTGCTCTTCAAATTCATCAGCCCATGGACTTAGAGCCCAGTGGGACAAAGAAGGGTTAGATACAGGTGTAGTTGAAAACTCATACTTTCCAATAAAACTAACCTCTGGTCCCGATGCCATATCAACAGGTTGTCCTTTTACTATAAAATCCATAAATCCATCATTTTGTAAAATACATGGTATATCTTTAGCAGTATGAACCTCTAAATCGTCCCAATTATTAGCAAATTTTTCTTGCATCGTTAACTTCTCTTTCCATAACATGGTGCCAAAATCACCATTAAAACTACTAGCAGCATAAAATCCTATTAAGGAAGGATTATGTCTAGCAGTGTAAGAGAAAATTGGAGATCCACATTGACCATCTTTTTTGTACTTAGTGTCAAACTCAATTTTATTTATTTCTAAGTAATCTCTAACGACATTAGGTTGATTATTCCAAAATGAATAACTTGTAGGTTGTCCCATAGTTGTTTGTATATTTAATAGAACTTGTAAATCATGAGTCCATATAAAACCCTTGCTACCTTGAACTTGTTTCTTATAATCTGCTTCAGTTAAGAGATGAGGAAGGATCGAACGATACACTTCGTCTATTGGTATTACTGAGTTACCAAATTTCTTTGCTTGACTATATGGTAATATTCTTAAATACGCCTCATCAGTAATAGCTACAGACGCGACTACTTGAGCAATTCTATATTTATTTACTTGCTTCTCACCAGGTTTCCAAAAGGCAACGTAAGTACCAACTTTTGAAAAAGCATGATTATTTGTTATTATCATATTTTTATGAGTAATCCCATACAATTGATGTTTAACAACTGGGTCAATTTTATCCAAAGGTAATACAGATAGTGAAACCATATGAAGATCTTTGATTTGTTTAGCAAAGTCTACACTTTGAGTAGAACTATGAGGTTTTATAGTAGACTCACATCTACGTCGTATTATAGCAGCTTTATCCTTTTCTCTAAAGAGAGATCTAAACTCTCTAGGTGTTATATCTTCTATAGAGTCAGAATCGATTTTATTAACTAAATAAATATCAATAGAACCAGATTTATCACCATCATCATAATACATAGTTGCATCTATGTAGTACTCTTCTATATTCAACTTACTGATAATAGAGAAGTCAACCTCATCAAGTATATCCTCATCATAACTATAACTATATTTATAAGTTAGTTTAAAATAATTTTTACTATCAAGAATGTGAGGTATTTGACCTTTTCCATGAGATTTTAAAGTCCATTTATTTTGAATTAGTGGGTCTGGCATATCTTTATACTCATAGCTATAATAATCATTACATCCACTATGACTCGAGTATCTAAATAGTCCAGAACCATTCATGTCATTCAAGGTCTCTAACCATTCAAGTTGAGCAAAATTCTCTTTCTTTCCATTCAAAACCCATTCTATTTCATCTGCGGGTAGCTCAGTCCTACAATCATCAGTACATTCGTTTAATTCTTGATGTAATTGAATAACTTTCTGACTCCTTTTGACTTGTCTTCTATGCTTCGTTTCTCTCATCTGACTATGTGAAGTGGTTGAATCGGAATTTTTCTTTCTGAACAATAATTCATAAATACGCCATAGAGCGTACCCAAATAAAGATAAAAGACCAAACATAGTTGTTTGTTGAACCAAATCACCTGCTAAATCTATAAAACTTGTAATCCACGGACCAATATCTATACCAAAGAAATCAAGAATTCTTATCAGTAAACTTTTTGTATGATCTTTAAAAACTTCAGTGATTTTAGTAAATTTATCCCATAAAGCGGTTTTTATAACATGAGTATAATTATATGCATATAAACAATTAGCCATAAGTGATTGATTTTCACCAACCATATTTCTTCGTATCTGTGTTATTTGTCTGAGCACCATCTCGGAGTATATAATACCACAATAGACTAAATGGCATGGCATTCCAGCTCCCAACACTGTTATAGTATATCTAATTAAGTTAGGGTTACTAAGAAAAGTTCTACGCATTTCTAAGAACATATTCATAAGTGCCTCCGCATCATTATAGTACCCTTCAACAACATATTTATTAAAGAACATACGTATTTTATAGAATAACATATTATCTTTCAACGCCTCTATTATAAATTCATTAAGAGCTATAGCTTGAGATCCATTATTTAATGCTGGCATCCATAAATATTGAGTTGTTGTAGACTCATCTTCTATCACAACAGCTGGAAAATATTGGAACTCTTGAGGAGTCACGCCATCTTTCCATGCCCAGACACTCAAAGACTTAATGAACTCGTATGGTTCTACAGTACCTAAAAATTCTTCTGTACACTCCTCGCCTGTGGCAACGTGGACCAAATATTTAGCCCAAGGATAGAAGACTAATGAATTCTCTATTTTCCCTGCCCTAACTGCATTTCTCAACGATGAGAGAGTTGTTAAAGTGAAGTTATTGTGTATAGAAGTATGATCAATAGTAGGTGTAACAACCTGGAGTCTATTATTCTCTCGAAATCTTCTATAAAGTAACTCGGTATTATCTTCATTATTATGAGTAGTAACAATATCATCAAGAACAAACTCCCTATCTTCATTCTCAAGTTGAGATCTAAAGGTAGTTTCATTGAAAGCTAGAGCATCTACTATTTTATTTACAAGCTCATCCAATGTAATAATAGGACCCTTTTGTTCATGGTTGGGAGACATTATAACACTATGCATAGTGTTACATTTCAACTCTAAATGTCTAAAAGAAGAGTCATACAAACCATTACTAGTATCTATATCCGATATCTTATCACAATGCACTGCAAACTTAAAACGTTGCCATACAGCTTCAATATTATTTATACTTGAACTCGCATTAGGGAGAGTATTAGTTGAAACAATCGCAGCCTTAATATTAAAAGGCAACCCTTTCAAATTAACATGTGCTTGAACCGTAGATGTAGCACTTCCAGACATAAAGGAAAGCCATTTGAGATGATCCTTATTAGACTTATCGCAAAATGCATCATCTTCATACATCCATTCATCTCCATGATAATTCTGATCAAAATCATCTCTTTGTTGACAACTCCACATCGACCAAAATTTCGAACCTGGAAAAAGATCAGGATATTTATTACTAGCCAAAGTGTTAACTCTTCTCTTAATCTCTTGAGCGAGAGTAGTTTTACCAACTTGAGAAATTCCGTACAGACAAATACCAACAGGAACAACACGAGGTTTTCTTTCAGTTACTAGTTTAACTTGTTGTAATTGTTTAACTGATTCATTCACAATAGTTCTAGCTTCTGTTACAACTTCTTGTAATTTTAATTTTGTTCTATCAATCTCACGTAATTTCCTTAAAATTTCCTCAATATCTTGTTTATATTCTTCAATTCTCTTCTTTCCTTCTGGTTTAATAAATTCATTACCAGTCATAGCTAAACACGTACCAACCCACTCATAATTTGTTCTGACCTTACAAACACTCTCTGATAACTCTTTAATCAGAGTAGCTTGTGGATCGGATATTAAACCTAACTCCTTACCAGCCTCAAATACTATTTCATAAATAGATTTTATAGCTTGAGTGTTCATATGAGTAGTTCGTAAAAAGTGAGATAAATCTATTCCAGTAACTTGTTTACCTGCTAAAGAGAAACCCAAACCTGCCATATTTACTAATTTACTAATATCTATATCAGAATGAGTGTTGATAGCAGGTCTTAAAGCACCACCTGTTAGTTGGGCTATTTTACCTACTACGCCATCAGATATGGACGATTCTAACTCTAACATTGAACCAATTTTTATTATTTCTTCTGACACACTCATAACAGACTTAGATTTAGCCATAGAAACTACACAAGTAGATATTCCAACTTTATGTTTATTAAAACTGTTAGCCACTTTAGTAAATAAATTTCCGCGATCTAATAGTTCGCTACCTATATTTGTTATTCCTGTAGCAACTTCCTCTCTTATTCTATTCATAGATGGAGTTATACTTTCCATAATCAACACAATAGTGTCAGCTATAAAGAAACGAATGACTCCAAATAAGTATAAAGAATAAGCCCAATTCGTACTGACGGATTTATACACACACAAGATATGAATTATAACAGTAAAAATCAAATAAATATACCAGTGACGGAATAATTTATTAATGTTCCTTGACAATTCCATATTCTCTCGAAATGTAAGTAAATTTCTACTTCTTTCTATAATATTTTCAAATATTAGTTGTAAATCCATAAATTTATATAACAAAATCAATATTATTGATAACAATAAAATAATTGTAAAGAGATATATTAAATTTATATCGTAACTAATCATGTTCATTTTTGATTACTTGAGTTTTCTTAAACTCAAGCAAAGTAGTACCTCTACTTTGTATATAAGTGTTGTTTAACTTGTCACAAAATTTCTTATATATATTAAACATATCGTGAACACTTGAAACATCTAATGTTTTCATAGTTTCAATAAACAACTTATCAAAAGGACATTTAAAGCTAGTCGATGACTTCCAAGTGTCTAAACTTGCATAATACATACCTTTAATTTGTCTAGAGAAATAACTTTTTACTCTGATATCAGTTAAATCTCTAGTATAAGGATATCCTTTTACTTTTTGTGGTTTTTCTACTCGATTAGTAATTTTCTTAATCTCTACTTTATTTATAGGGCTAACTTCCTTATTTTTCAAAGGATACCATTGTGTTTTTGAATAATCCAGATACTTATTAGTAGTTGGAATTTTATTTGTTAAAATTTTATCTTGGTGTTTTATAGTAATTTTTGAATGTGCCAATTTAATTTGATTTTTAATATATGCTACATATCCTTTATTAATCTGTTCTGATATTCTCACTTGTGAAAAGATTTCTGAAATTTTATCATAATCTTCACGTGGAACATATCTATAAGGATAAGTGTTCAAGGATTGAACTTGAAATTCTATATATTTTTCAAATTGATCATTGATATCTTCATAATTATTTAAACACTTAAGAATAAAATCTCCTCTCCAGAGTCCTTGATAATTATTTTTGCTAGGTGCAATCTTTCTAATATTATGTAGAATAAATTTACAATATTTAATTTTAATTATTTCACAATAACTTAAAAATACATAAGCGTATTTAACTATCGTCGGCCTTAAAGATTGAGCTTCTTCTAAAAATTGTAATAGAAGTACAGCCTCATCATAAAATTCTTTCTTTACTTGAAAGCCACTATTTTTAATTGTTTGATTAGTAAAATATTTTAGAAAACTCACTCCACGATTAATAAAATCTATGTAATAATTAACCGTACCCTCCTCTAATTCACAATTGTTATGATTCCATAAAGATGGTAGTGGTTGATTAAAATAAAGATTGTTTTTATTATCGTTTTTAATAGGATTTCCTTTCAAATCGTAGTTAAAATTATTTTTTGACAAATATTTTTTATTATTTTTATTTTGTGTTTTAGAGATTTTAATATCTCTACTTTTTATAATCGTTAAATCATCTTTCTTCACTTTTCGTGAGGGATAGTAATATCGACTATAATTTTTAGTTTCATGTACCATTTTCGTTTGCGCGTTATTTTTACCATTAAACTGGGTCGGCTTGCTTACAACCTTATTTTCTTTATTTTTAAAATCCATATTTAATTTATAAATTCCGGGTACGTCATCCAAATCGTTTAAACAAAGAAAGTCCTACATTTGAAATCATTAAGATATATAATCTCCTACTGTAATAATAACGAACATCATATATGACCAGTACACGATGTTAATAAATTACCATTGTTAATTCAAATATTTAGCGTCTAAAATATAATATTCTAAACACGACTAAGCCGGGGTATTTTTCTCAGCATCAGAGCCTAACGTATATCATTTAATAATACGCCTGAAAAGATCATTCCAGGGATGAAGATAGAAAAATAGTAACCATTTTAATCTTACTAAACACTTAAATTAAGAATAATAACTAATTGATGAAGCTAATCAATAACAGTATTATTATATTATTCAACTACATATGCTGATTTCTG
>Ga0102689_1203161_pt1 | contig 11501 bp, 2 predicted proteins | sample NOAtaT_7_FD_77365 | JGI IMG/M metagenome (GOLD analysis project Ga0102689, IMG submission 77365) | Metatranscriptome of freshwater lake microbial communities from Lake Erie, under a cyanobacterial bloom - NOAA_Erie_Diel1S_2200h metaT... | ecosystem: Environmental > Aquatic > Freshwater > Lake ...
GGTGATGTGGTGACTGCACACACCGCGGACAACACACAAATCTGTTGATTTTGCCAAACAAGAGACTCGCTCCGCCAAAAGACACACAAGTTGGCCAGGCCACCAACCGGAATCCTGTCCGGAAGAGGCGAGTTACCGAGAGGAGGCGCCCCGAGGCTATGGATATCTCCATCGCGGTGCCTAGTCCTCGCTGCCATGCCGCCGACACGACCAGTTCCAGCAACAGCAGTTCGACGGCGGCGCTGGCGGCCGTGGCGGCAGCAGCGGCGGCAGCAGCGGCAGCAGCAGCCGCGACGGTAGGTCCGGCCGGATTCAACGCCACGCAGACGCTGGTCACGGCCAGGCTGGACGCTCGTGACGTCAGCAACAGCAGCAGCAGCAGTGAGGAAGCGTCTCCGGTGCAAAGTGAACCCAGTGATATGAGCACAGTGCGCGAGCAGGCGGAAGATTTGCTCAAAGAGCCGGAAGGCGGCGCTGGAGAGGCGCAAAGCAAAGACGTGGAACGTTTCGACGGCAAAATCGTCTACAATCCGGACGGATCGGCTTACATTATCGAAGAGAGCAGCGACGGAAGTGAGGAAGAGGATCAGCTGACTCTGCCGCGGCTGGAGGGCGCCATCGTCGACGGCCGGCGCAACGCATCCGCCAAGGATCTGCTGCAGGACATTCCGTCGCTTCCGCAGATCGCCAGCGCCTTCTACGTGTCGCGCAACACGCTCTACAACGCCATCTACGGGTCGGCGTCGCTGTCGGCCGAGAAACAGGCCGTCCAGTCGCGCAGCCACAACCGGACGGCGGATGCGGCGGCGCCCGTCATGCACAGCTACCGCGTCTACTCGCTGCGGCACAACAACCTGAAGGAGGAGCGAGCGGCCGATTCCGCACCGGATAAGATGGCCGACTACTCGTCGGTGCCCATCAAGCCCATCCTGATGTGTTTCGTCTGCAAGTTGTCGTTCGGATTCGCCAAGTCGTTCGTGGCGCACGCCGAGAGCGACCACCGCGTCCGGCTGGACGACGAGGAGAAGGAGATCCTGCAACAGCGCAACACGTCGGCCATCCTGCAGCTGGTGGGCAAGAGCAAAGAGCCGGTCGTCTCGTTCCTGGAACCGACGGCCACGCGGCTGGCCGCCGACATCCGCCAACATTCCGGCGACGGCTCGCTCAACAGCAGCGCCACCAGCGGCGACTCGGCCGAAGCCAAAGAATCGGACGACGCGAAAGACAAGGAAGCGGCCGATCCGTCGGCGGCGCCGGCAGCTGCCACGCCGGCGCCGCAGCTCAACTCGCTGCTTCCGGCGCCGTTGGGCGGCCGATCCAGCAGCGTGTCCCCATCGGCGGCTAGTCAACTGAGTCAGAGCTCGACACCTTCACCGGCGGCGTCGTCTCCTTCGGCCTCCAACGGGACACCGGCGCCGCTGATGGCGCCGGCCAACGTCCAGACGCCGACCGGCGCGCCGATGGGCCTGTACGGAGCGCCGTCTATGCAGCAGCTGCTCATGTGCCCGGAACATCCCAACGGCCAGCGTCCGGCCGGCGTCGAGTGCCCGCGCTGCGACCTGGCGGCGGCCAACAGTCGCGGCCCGCTGGCGCTGATGGCCACGCGCAACTCGTGCAAAACGCTCAAATGTCCCAAATGCAACTGGCACTACAAGTACCAGGAGACGCTGGAGATCCACATGAAGGAGAAGCATCCGGAGAACGAGACCAACTGCATCTACTGCCTGACGTCGCAGCCGCATCCGCGACTGGCCCGCGGCGAGACCTACACGTGCGGATACAAGCCGTACCGCTGCGACGTGTGCAACTACTCGACCACCACCAAGGGCAACCTCAGCATCCACATGCAGTCGGACAAACATCTGAACAACGCGCAGGAGCTGCAGAACGGCGGATTGAACGTCCAATCCGCACACGCCGACCTGTCCAGCGCCAAGAGCACGTCCAGTCCGACCAGTTTCAATTCCGCACCGTCGGCCACCACCTCGCCGGTGGGTGGCTCTCAGCCGGGCCTCCCCGGATCGGCTTCCGGCGCCGCTCTTCCGGCCAGCAAATCGGCCAAACCGACGTGGCGCTGCGACGTGTGCAACTACGAGACGAACGTGGCCCGCAACCTGCGCATCCACATGACCAGCGAGAAGCACACGCACAACATGATCATGTTGCAGCAGAACGTCAAGCGGATGCAACAACTCAGCGCCCTGCAACAACAGGCGGCTCAGTTCAACGACGGCGCCATGTTGCCGTTCCACGCGTCGGCGCTGGCCGCTGCCGCTGCGGCCGCCTCGTCATCGTCGGCTCCGGCCGGTTCCTCCTCGGCCGGCGGGTCGGACAAATCCGCACCGGAAGCCGCTCTGGCCGACATGGCCTACAACCAGGCGCTCTTCATCCAGATGATGACCGGCGGACAGTTGCCGTCTGCTCCGCTGGGCGGCGCCGACCTGATGAGCTCGCCCTGGGCCAATGGAGACGTCGGCCTCAATCCGGAGACGATGGAACCGCCGCCGGAACCGATGGAAGCCCATCCGTCGCACGTGTTCCAGTGTCTGGTCTGCAACGTGTTCAACGTGGACGGTGCGGAAGCGCTGGCTCACCACGTCTCGGCCGACCGGTCGCGGCAGCGCGAGCACGAGGCGCTGCTGCTCATCGGCGGCCATTACATGTGTCGACTGTGCGCCTACAAGACGACGCTCAAGGCCAACTTCCAGCTGCACTGCAAGACGGACAAACATCTGCAGCGGCTGCAGCACGCCACTCACATCCAGGAGGGCGGTCCGCGCAACGACTGGAAGTTGCAGTACGTGACCAGCACCACCAATCCGGTCCAACTGCGCTGCAACGCCTGCGAGTACTACACCAACAGCGTCCACAAGTTGCAAGTTCACGCCGCCAGTCCGCGACACGAACTGGCCGTCGCCCTCTTCCGCCACCTGAGCGCTCCATCCGCCGCCGCTTCCGTCACCTACCAGTGTCGCCTGTGCCAGTTCGACTGTCCGGCCAAGTTGACGATGATGCAACACGCTCGATCTCTGCGACATTGCCAGATGGAACAGTTGGCCGAACTGCAGCGCCGGGCCAACGCTTCCGGCAAAGAAGTGGCGCCGCTGGATCTGCGCGACGTCTTCGTCACGGCCGACTCCTCGTCGGATGCCGAGCTGGCCGATCAGCCTCCCAACGGAACAGGCTCCAAAAGCGGTGCCGGTCTTCGTTCTCCGAGTCCCGTCCGGTCGGCGGATCATCCGGCGGAAGGGGATCGTCCGCGAGCGTTGGATTCGTCCAATCACGGTAACGTAGCTTCCGATTCTTGCGGCGGAACGGCAGCTTCGGCTGGTGAAATGTGCTGCCCGCTGTGTCAGAGCCGATTCGGAGACCGTCAGGAACTGGAATCTCACGCGGTCAGCGTGCACAACGTCAACGCCGAAGGCCTGGAACGCCTTCTGCTCCTAGTCGAACAAGCCAATTGGCTGTCGGCCGCCATGCAACAGCAGCAACAACAGCAACAACACAAGGATGAAGACACGAACCAGAGAGAGGAATCCGGTGCGGAAGACGAGGTGCAGACGCGCCAGTCGCAGTCTCAGACGCCGTTGACGCTGACTCCGACCGTATCCGAACGACACGCCTACAAGTACCGCTGCCCGCAGTGCAGTTTGGCCTTCAAGACGCTGGACAAGCTGCAGCTGCACTCGCAGTATCACATGATCCGCGACGCCACCAAATGCCCGCTGTGCGGAAGGTCCTTCCGCTCGATCCTGTCGCTGCAGAAACACCTCGAGTCGTCTCACGCCGAATTGACGGACGAAGAGGCCAACGTGCTGCGCCAGAGTCTGCTGTCGCATCCGCTTCTGCTCAGCGGATTGGCCGGACAGGCCAGCGAAGCGGCCATTGCGGAATATTTGCGCCGAGAGCAGTCGCGCTGCGAATCCGGCGACGCTATCGACCTGGACAAGAGCGGCAACGAGGCGGAAGATTTAGACACATCCGCCGCGGAAGAGATGAAGATGGACGACCTGGACGGCGACAGCGAGGCCATGGATGCGGAATCCGAGTCACCGGCCGACCAAGGGACCACCGGAACTCCGCTGGATGAGTATCTGAACAGTCAGAACGTGGCGGAGGAGACGTACAACGATCCGGCCCGCAAACACAAATGCCACCGCTGCCGGATGGCTTTCACCAATCAGAGCTACCTGACTAGTCACAACAAGACGATGCTGCACCGCAAAGGTGAGAAGCTGCACTATCCGATGGAGAAGTATCTGGACCCGAACCGGCCGTTCAAGTGCGAGGTGTGCAAGGAGTCGTTCACCCAGAAGAACATCCTGCTGGTCCACTACAATTCCGTCAGTCATTTGCACAAGTTGAAACGGGCCATGCAGGAACAGCAGTCGACTACGACGCCATCCGCTTCGCCCGTCAGCCGGCCGGAACGACCCGTGTCCACTTCGACGCCGGCCAAATCCGCACCGGAGAGCAACGGTGACGTCTCCGGAGCTGGGAAGCCGTGGAAGTGCAACATTTGCCGCGTGGCCTACAGTCAGGGCTCGACGCTGGACATCCACCTCCGCTCGGTGCTGCACCAGACGCGCGCCGCCAAACTTCAGGAACTGGCCGCCGCCGGTCAGATCGACCTGACGCGTCCGCTGATCGAACAGCCGGACGCGGCCCCCAAACAAGGAGCCGCCAAAGCCAACGATTCCGGTCCGCAGCCATCCGCCGAATCCGCCGATTCCGCTTTGAACAACAAGAAAATGGCGGCCGGTGCGGATGGCGAGCAGTTGGCCCTGGCCCTGTCGCAGCTTTACGGCGCTGCGGCCGGCGCATCCGGCAACGCGGCAGTTCATCCGTGCAACCGTTGCGGATCGTTGTGTCTGTCGCAGGAGCAACTGAGCCAGCACCAACAGTTTTATTGCCCGGCCAGCGCGGCGGATAATTGGCCCAATCAACTCAATCAACTGGCCATAGCCGCCGCCGCCGCTGCTGCCGCCGCCGCGCCTGCACAGGACGATCCGTCCAGGCCGGAATCGCCGGATCAGGAGGGTCTCATGTCCAAAATGCCGGCGCGCCGGTCTTCGCGGATGCTCAAGCACCTGCTGGGCAGCTACGGCTTCGAGCTGGTCATGCAGTTCAACGAGTTTCATCACCAGAAGCAGCGCGGATTGAAGCGGCCCAGAGAGGACGCTGTGGAAGCCGCTGTAGCCGCTCCGGAAGCCGGCCAAGAACCGGAAGAAGAGAACAAGGAGAATTCCGTCGACGGTGAGCGGATGATGCCCGAACTGCAGCGCTGCGTGTGTCCCGTGTGCAACAAAAGTTTCTCTTCCATTTGGGTGCTGAAGGCGCACAGCGAGGAGATCCACCGTCAGATGGTTCCGCCGCAGTTTGTGGAAAAGTGTGCGGATGAGATCAAACAAGACTACGGCAAGCGACAGCAGCAGGTAAGCGGCCCGGTGGCCAACCTTCCGCCTCCCATTTCCCCGGTGGAGCGTCTTCCGCCTCCGGGAAATATCAACGACTCCAAAGACGATTCCGGTGCGGAGCAGAACAAATCCGCGCCGGTCAACGCCGCACCCACTACGCCCACACCCACCGCATCCTCGACGCCGGTGTCCAGCGCGGACTCGGCCGCTGCCAACGCAGCCGGCGCTTCCGCCGCCGCCGGATTGGCCAATCTGCCGACGGCGCTGGCCCAGCAGATGAACGAGATGCAGGCGGCGCTCAACGCCATGGGACTGGCCTCTCAGTTGCAATTCAATCCGATGATGATGGGATTAGCCGGTCTGGGCATGAACATGGGGCCGCTGGGCCCGTTGGGCTTCAACTTGGCCGCCATGAACATGCAGCCGCCGCTGATGCCGTTCATGATGCCCGGAACAGCTTTCGATCCGATCCAGGCGGCGCTGGCAGCTCAGGCCGCCTCTCAGAATCCGTTCCTCGACCCGCAAATGATGGCCAAACAACAGCAGCAGATGATGCAACAACATCAACAACAGCAGCAACAACAACAGCAACACCAGCAACAGCAACAACAACAGCAAGCAGCTGCGGCTGCCGTGGCGGCTGCGGCCGGACAGAAACGCGCCCGGACGCGGATCAGCGACGATCAGCTCAAGATCCTGCGGGCTCATTTCGACATCAACAACTCGCCGTCGGAGGAGACTATCCAGGAGATGGCCCGCCAGTCGGGTCTTCCGCCCAAAGTCATCAAGCACTGGTTCCGCAACACGCTGTTCAAGGAGCGCCAGCGCAACAAGGACTCGCCCTACAACTTCAGCAATCCGCCGTCCACCACGCTCAACCTGGAGGAGTACGAGAAGACGGGCGAGGCCAAAGTCATTCCGCTCAAAGCCGAGGAGCAGCAGGAGATCCAGGCGGCTCTCAACCGCATCGACCGGCCAGGTACCAGCCGCGACACGGCCAAGAGCAAAGGTGCGGATGCTAGCGCCGCATCCGCCGCTCCGCACAACAAAGTTGACGTCAAGAAAGAGAAAGAAGAAGTCGAGTCGCAACATGCGGCTGAAACCAGCCACGACACCACCATGGAACTGTTCAAGTCCCTTCCGGTGACTCCGATTCCGCCGCCGGTCCCACCCGCACGCAGCGCCTCGCCGGCCAGCAACAGCAGCGGCAACAACAACAGCAACAACAATTTGGCGCTGGCCTCGCTCATTTCCTCGCAACTGAACGTCGACACCAAGAATCCGGCCGCTTCCCTTCCGGGATCCGCCGGAATGTTCCCACCCAGACACTCGGCCATGTCCAGTCCGGCGGCCATGGCCGCCCTCAGCCCCGGACGTTCGGTGGACGCTCCGTTCAACTTTTTCGCCAGTTCCACTCCGCTGCCCATGGCGCCGTTGACTCCGCCGGGTCTGCAGATGTCAGCTCTGACTCCGCTGGGTGGCCCTGGCGGCGCCGGAGGTGGCGGCTCTTCCGGGCCCGGATCGTCTACGGGCAAACGAGCCAACCGGACGCGCTTCACCGACTACCAGATCAAAGTGTTGCAGGAATTTTTCGAGAACAACGCCTACCCCAAAGACGACGACTTGGAATATTTGTCCAAACTGCTGAGTCTCAGTCCGCGAGTCATCGTCGTCTGGTTCCAGAACGCCCGCCAGAAGGCGCGCAAAGTCTACGAGAACCAGCCGCAGTCGGTGGAGAGTTCAACGGCCGGTCCGGCCGCCGATGACGGATCCGGACGCTTCCAGCGGACGCCCGGATTGAATTATCAGTGCAAAAAGTGTCTGCTGGTGTTCCAGCGCTACTACGAGCTCATCCGCCACCAGAAGACGCACTGCTTCAAGGAAGAAGACGCCAAGAGATCCGCCGTGGCTCAGGCCGCTGCCGCACAGGCGGCCGCCTGTTTCTCTTCATCCGACGACGGCAACAGCAACTCGAGTTCGGTAGCGGATGCTTCCGTCATCAGCGGAACGGCCTCGTCCATGGCCAGCGTGACGCCCAGCAGCGTGTCGGTCATCCAAGCGGCTGCTGCGGGCAAAATGGCCGACGCCCTGCCTCCACCTCCTCCGCCGCCGGTCAGCAAAGTGATGGACACTCCGACCGGAAACATCAAGCGGGAATCGGGCGCCGGATCGTCCGGATCAGCCAGCTCCACTTCCGGATCGACATCCAACGCCGCAGGTGCCAATTCCGGCGGTAAGTGCGACTACCAGACCGATTCCGCCTTCCATTGCGAGCAGTGCGGATTGACTTTCAGCCGCTTCGACCTGTGGCGCGAGCACCAGATCGTGCACATCATGAATCCGGATCTGTTCGGCGGAAAATTCGGCGTCGACTCGCAGTACGCCGCCCTCTTGCAGCAGCACCAGGCCGCCCAGTTGGCCAGTCTACAGAGTCTGCAAGTCTGGCCTCCGCCGGAGGCACTAGCGTCGCCCGGAGCGATCCGCCCATGACTCCGCCGGCCGCTAACCCCGGAAGTGGCGGAATCAAGCGAAAACTGATGGAACAGCAAATGCAGGACGATCTGGACAGCGACGCGGCCATGGATCGCATGGACGGAAGCGATCAGCCGCGCGACAAGCGACTCCGCACCACCATCTTGCCGGAACAGCTGGATTTCCTGTACCAGCAGTACCAGCTGGAGTCTAATCCGTCGCGTAAGATGCTGGAGACCATCTCCAGGGAGGTGGGGCTCAAGAAACGCGTCGTTCAGGTTTGGTTCCAGAACACGAGGGCCCGCGAGCGGAAGGGCCAATTCCGCGCACACGCTCAGGTCATCAACAAGCGGTGTCCGTTCTGCCCGGCCCTGTTCAAGGTCAAATCCGCACTGGAATCGCATCTGTCCACCCGCCATCCGGATCAGTACGCTCGGGGTGACATCAACATCGACGCGCTTCCGGATGAGGATCTGCTGGCCAGCGGATTGCCTCCGCACTCGGCAAACCACAACAACAACAACCTGAACAGCAGCAACAACAACAGCCAACAACAATCTTCTCCTTCTACTCCGTCACCGGCTCCGGGAGACGGAAGCGACAAGCAGCGCATCCAGCAGCTCAACTACCAGCAGTCGACGCTGGCGTCGCTGTCGATGCTCTCGTCCCTGTACCAGCAAGGCTTCGTGGCTCCCATTCCGGGCTTCGAAGGCAAAGCGGAAGACGCTCTGAAGCGCTACGCCAACGACTACCTGGCGGCAGCTGCCGCTGCGGCCGCCGCGGCCGGATCTTCCGGCGACTCCGCACCGGCCAAGCGACCCAGCAGTTCAGCAGGGGCTGCGGTGACTGGAAACGGAGGTGAACTTCCGCTGGATCTGAGCAAACCGTTGCCCGGATTGTCCATGATCCGGCCCGGAAGCGGAATGGGCCAGTCGGAGTGCACCGATGACAACCGATCCGAGCACATGTACATGGATTACTTCGAAGGTGACGAGAGCAACCCATCCTCACCCATTCCGCCGGGCGGAGGAACTTCGGCTGGATCGTTATCCGGCGGATTCAACTCGAAAATGAGCAACCACGAGCGCCAGTCGATGGGCGGCTCCTCTGGTGGCACTCCGGCCAAGCGATTCCGCACGCAAATGTCAGCCGTTCAGGTGCGCGTCATGAAGTCGCTCTTCCACGACTACAAGACTCCGACCATGGCGGAATGCGAGGCCCTGGGCCGCGAGATCGGATTGCCCAAGCGGGTCGTTCAGGTTTGGTTCCAGAACGCGCGCGCTAAGGAGAAGAAGAACAAGTTGAACCTGCAGAAGAGTCTGGGCGGATCGGAAACGGATCTTCCGGCCGGCAAGCAGCCGGAAGAGTGTACGCTGTGCGACTTCAAGTACTCGCACAAGTACGCCGTTCAGGACCACATCTTCACGCACCAGCACATCGAGCGCGTCAAGGCTCACGTGGCCGAACAGTCGGGTTCTTCCGCCAAGAATCCGCTGGATGAAGGACGTCCGAGCCTCAAATCGACCCGTGACCCATCGCAGAGCCGCGAGTCCCGCGAAGCCTCCACTTCCAGCACACCGACCAGCGGAATGGCTTCCGGTGAAGTCAACGCACCTTCCGGCGGACAACAGGCTCCGGTCAACAGCGAAGCGCTGGAAGCTCTGCTCCTCCACCAACTCTACGGACTCGGCTACGGCAACGTCAACCCGAACACCGCCGCCGCCCTGGCCGCTGCCGCCGCCGCATCCTCCTACAACCAGCAGAACGTCATGGCCGCCGCCGGTCACGGAGGCGGAGCTTGGGGTCCGGGCGGTGAAAATTACTTGCTGGCCATGTTGCAGAGGAGCCCATCGGCGTTGACGCAGATCGCCAAGACGTTTGGCGAGTCCGGGACGTCAGAGGCGCGTTTCACGCTGGACGGAAGCAGCCGCTCGTCCGTGGAAGAACATTTTGACGCCAAAGAGTCGCAGATGATCCGCCAGCACGCCATGGACGTCGGTGTACTGTGCAAAGCCTGTCAGACGCTGTACGGTAACGAAGCGGCCATCGTCCAACATCAACAGCATTGCCCGGCGCTGGCTGCCGATGCCTCGGCCATCAGAGGCGCCACCAGACTCGTCCTGCTGCAGTACGAGTGTCAAGTCTGCGACGACAAGATGCCCACATTGTCCGAACTGAAAAATCATTTCAACAGCGAAACGCATCAGCGGAGACTCAGCGAACCGGCGCCGACGTCTCAGGCGCCGGCCGATTCACCGGCTGCTTCGCCATCTGGCGGACTCAGTTCGCAAATTGAAGACGTGGTCAAACAGTTGACGGCACTGGCCCAAGCCACCAGCGGCACGCCGGGTGCTGCCGCCGCTGCCGCCGCTGCAGCCGCCGCCGCAGCAGCCGCCGCCGCCCAGTCCGGCGCCGGCAAAACCGATTGCGACACCAACGCCAACGCCATCCGTAAAGCGGCCACTTACGGTCAGTAGGCAACTGAAATCAGCCAATCAGCGAGCGTGGCGCCACATTCAAACAATTTGGACGACATTTCCTCGTTAACTCATTTCTTTGGACAAAACTCTCTCGTTCGATTGTCGCATTTCAACTCTTTTATTTTCCTCTCCTTTGGTTGCGAAGAAGAAAATTGCCAAAAATTGCTGATTTGTCAAAAAATAATGTCATGATGTTGACGTGTCGTGTTGATATGGATATCAACCCCAACGTTTTGTCCTTTCCTCTAAAAAAAAATCACTTTTATTTGAACGAATCGAAATTTATTGTAACAAAAAATTAAGCAAAGAAAAATGCATGTACCAATCAACCGGTTCGTCACTGGATAATTTTGTGAAGCGCCCCCCTCCTCCTCATGCCGGACACGCCCACTCAAAACACCACGCCCACCGCCGACTTGTTTGATTTTTCAACTTTTAATTTAAATAGGAATTAAATGGGGCAGTTATCTTGGAATTAAATCACATTTTCCGGGGGATGAATCGAGGTTTGGGGGGTAGATGAACAAGAGTTGTTCAGTATCACGAATCCGGATTATCTCCCATGGTTCCTATTTCACGTAGTGATAACCAGTACATAAGAAATTAATTACGAAAAAAATGGCAAAATTTACAAAAAAAAGAAAGAACTCTCTACTTTTTTGGACCCATTCGATTTAAAAAAGCAAATTAACATTTAAAAAATAAAATACAAAAATTGTGCGATTTTTTTTTTTGGACCCCGACGCCCCACACACAACGTTTTTATGTGTTACGCGAGTCTCTATTGTTGTACAGACCGTCCCTGCCCCTTACAATTTCATTGAAAAAAAATCTTCTTAAATGGAATCGTCTCTCACTCACAGAAGCACACACTGCAGATCCCGCCCTATCTCTCAACTCCCTCACATTGCCCTTGACGAGTGTTTGTTGTTTGTTAACCCCCCTCCCCCCACCCCCCTCGAGAGTAAATGTTAATTAAGAAAATGTTGTGCTGCATTGCGATGAAGAAAACTAATTAATGATAAATAATAATCATTTTAACTTTTGGCGTGTTCCCTCGGCCAGCGGGACTGTGTGTGTGTGATTGCATCAAAACAATTCGTTCGATTCCGTTTATTTGATTTGTCCCCGA
>Ga0102689_1119173_pt1 | contig 11117 bp, 1 predicted proteins | sample NOAtaT_7_FD_77365 | JGI IMG/M metagenome (GOLD analysis project Ga0102689, IMG submission 77365) | Metatranscriptome of freshwater lake microbial communities from Lake Erie, under a cyanobacterial bloom - NOAA_Erie_Diel1S_2200h metaT... | ecosystem: Environmental > Aquatic > Freshwater > Lake ...
TTTGCATCAAAAAGGATTTATCCGTTTGTTTCACCTGCCGAGTGTGAGACTGAACAGTTGGACCAGCTCGACCAATACGAGACGAGCATCTTCCCATGTGCAGTGCGTGGCGTGATTGTGTTTTGTTTGTTTATTGAATCGACTGCACTTGCAATCGGAACGTGGTCTGGCGTGCGCAGGTCATCGATTTGTGTTAGTGCCCTGTGTTGTTTGTTAGCAGCCAGTTGTGAGTGACTGGTGCAGCAGTCGGTTGGCTGTTGATCTGCGTCTCGTCGTTTCGTCGTTGAAGGCATCGTGAATCGACGCAATCGAACTCATGCCTACCAGCTGCCACAAGACATGGACGACACTCTGCAAACGCACTAAGCCGAGACATGCTGATAACCAGTCGTGTCAACTCTACGTAATGAGCTCGTCAAACAGTGGCCGCCTCATGGCAACACAATCCATTCGGCTAATTGTGATACTCGGAATATGTGGTGCACTCAGCGTGGCAGCACTCGATGACCGGCTAGCTCCGCCGGATTGCCCGGCCGGATCGTTCACATGCGGCCGCTACGTCGTCAACCAAACCTACTGTCTGCCGTCGTACCAGCGGTGCGACAAAGTGGTCGACTGCGTCGACGGAACCGACGAAGCCGACTGCGATTACCGGACGTGTCACTCGGGCGACTTCAAGTGCTCGAGCGGCATCTGCCTGGAACCGGGCAAGAAATGCGACGGTTTCTTCAACTGTCGCGACAAGAGCGACGAACAGGACTGTCCGCTGCTGACCGGCAACGTCACGTCGTGTCACCTGGACGAGTTCCGCTGCTCCAACGGCGAGAAGTGCATCGAGCCGGTCAAGAAATGCGACCACCGGGCCGACTGTCCGGATGGCTCTGACGAGAAAGATTGTCCGTTCCCGGCCTGTCACAGCGGCCAATTCCGGTGCGACAACGCGCTGTGCATTCCGATGCGGTGGCACTGCGACGGATACTCGGACTGTGCGGATAACTCGGACGAGAAGAACTGCACCATCCTGGGCTGTCCGGACAACAAGTTCATGTGCCCGCAAGGATCGGCCACCGGAGGACCCAAGTGCATCGAGCGGAGTAAACTGTGCGACGGCAACGACGACTGTGCGGATCAGGCGGATGAAAAAGTGGCCTGTTCCAGTAAACTGTGTCCTTCGCTGGGCTGCTCGTTCAGCTGCCGCGATTCACCGGACGGCGGAGTTTGTCACTGTCCGGAAGGACAAATGCTCAATTCCGACAACCGCACCTGTTCAGATCGAGACGAGTGCACCGAGTGGGGCTCTTGCGACCAGTCATGCACCAACAAAGATGGCGGTTTTGATTGCTCGTGCGCGCCGGGCTACCAACTGGTCAGCGATACGCAGTGCGTGGCTGCGGATGCCGGACTCTTCCGGCTCTACTTCTCGCACCATCAGCGAGTCATGAAGATCAACGCCATCGGCGAGGAGCAGGAGCAGGTGGTTTCCAATTCGACCAACGCCGGAGGACTGGATTACCATTACGGCCGCGGGATACTGTTCTGGTCGGACTTGGAGACGCGCAAGATTTACTCGCTGCCGCTGGCCAGCACCGTGTCCGGCCTGTCGCCGCAGGAGGCCAAGACCAAAGACAAGAGCCGGTCGCAGCGCTCGACGTCCGACTCGGACATTTCGGTGCCGACCGCCTGGTCGCCGGTGGCCATCGCCGTCGATTGGATCGGCCACAAACTTTACGTGGCCGACGCGCTCGGACAGAAAGTTGACGTCTTCGAATTGGACGGCCGCTGGCACGCCATCGTCATCAGCAACAACATGTCGGAGCCGACGGATTTGGCCTTGGACGCCACCCAGGGGCTGCTCTTCGTGTCGGAGAACAGCCGCATCTTCCGCGCCACCATGGACGGCATGAAGATGAAGGACCTGGTGACGGAAGCCGTCTACAAAGCTTCCGGATTGGCCGTCGACATCGTCACCCGGCGCGTCTTCTGGTGCGACGCGCTGCTCGACTACATCGAGACGGTCGACTACGACGGACAGAACCGGTTCCTGGTCGTCCGCGGAGCAGCCAACGTTCCATCCGCCTCCAAACTGGCCGTGTTCCAGCGCACCGTCTACTGGACGGATGGAACCAGGCAGGGCGTCCTGGGCGTCGACAAGTTCAAAGGAGAGTCCACCATCCAGACGCTGTACCGGATGCGCAACGTGACCCGCGAGCCCAAAGCCATCCGCGCCGTCCATCCGATCCTGCAGCCCACCGTGGCCAATCCGTGCGGAGAGAACAACGGCGCCTGTCAGCACATGTGCATCGTGTCGCAGCGGGAAGCCGGCAACGGACTGGGATTCCGGTGCGCGTGCAACATCGGCTTCAAACTGCATCCGAACCGGATGGATTGCTCGCCGGTGGAGGATTTCCTGATGTACTCGCAGCAAAAGTTCATCAAAGGACGCGTCATCCTGCCCGTGTCGGAAGGATTCGACGACGCCATCGTGCCCATCGTCAGCCGCACGGCCCGCTTCGTCGGATTGGACTTTGACTCGTACGACGACTACATCTACTACTCGGACGTCATCCTGGACGTCATTTATCGCATCCGGCGCAACGGAACCGGACGCGAGAACGTCCTGGCCTCGCAGAACGAAGGCGTTGAAGGTCTGGCGCTGGATTGGGCCTCCAAGAACCTTTACTACATCGACAGCCGGAAGGGGACGCTCAACGTGCTTAGCACCCGCAATTCCACCTTCCGCCGGACCTTGCTGCGCAATCTGAAGCGGCCGCGAGCCATTGTGGTCCATCCGAACAAAGGATTCGTCTTCTACTCCGAGTGGGACCGTCCGGCCAACATCACGCGCGCCTACCTGGACGGAACCAACTTGTTCGTCTTCCGCAACATTCCGCTGGGCTGGCCCAACGGATTGGCCATCGACTTCGATGCCGATCGCCTCTACTGGTGCGACGCGCTGCTGGATCACATCCAGCACTCGAATCTGGACGGAACCGACGTCAAAACGCTCAACTCGCGCCTGGTGCGCCATCCGTTCGGATTGGTCGTCTTCAAGGACATCATCTACGTGACGGATTGGCGGCTGGACGGAATCGTTCGCCTCAACAAAACCACCGGCGAGAGCGAGAAGGTCATCATCCAGGTCCAGGAGAACAACCGCCTCTACGGCATCAAAGTCTTCTCCAGGAGCACGCAGAACGTCATCGACAATCATCCGTGCCATAACAATAACGGCGGCTGTGAGAAGCTCTGCTTCCCCATTCCGTCCAATCTGACCACATCCGGCCTGACACCCGAGTGCGGATGTCCTTACGGAGAGAAACTGAGTCCCGACCGCAAGACGTGCATGTTGGATCCTGGGGCGGAGCCACCCGTTCAGGCCTGTCCCAACTCCTGGGACTTTACGTGCGACAACCAGCGCTGCATCCCCAAGACGTGGGTCTGCGACGGAGATGACGACTGTCTGGACAACTCCGACGAGCAGCAGAACTGCACCAAACCCACCTGCCAGCCCAACGAGTTCCAGTGCAATTCCGGCCGCTGTATTCCGGAATCGTTCAAATGCGACTCGGATAACGACTGCGGCGACTCTTCCGACGAGATGCACTGCGTCAACGCCACCTGCGACGCGTCGCAGTTCGCCTGCGAGAACGGCCGCTGCATTCCGCCCACCTGGAAGTGCGACTCGGAGAACGACTGCGGCGACGGAAGCGACGAAGGAGATTTCTGCGCCGAACGCACCTGCGCCTACTTCCAGTTCACCTGTCCGCGATCCGGCCACTGCATTCCGCAGTCGTGGGTCTGCGACGGCGACAACGACTGCTTCGACAACAAAGACGAGGAGGGCTGTCCGCCCATCTCCTGCTCCGCACAGCAGCTGAAATGCGCCAGCGGCAAGCAGTGCGTCCACGAGTCGTACAAATGCGACGGAATCCCCGACTGCGACGACGGAAGCGATGAGGTCGGATGCCCCTCTTTAGCCCCCGATCAATGCAACGAGGAGAAACAGTTCCACTGCGCCAGGTCGGGCGTGTGCATTCCACGCTCGTGGTTCTGCGATGGAACGCAAGACTGCGAGGACGGATCCGACGAACCGACCACTTGCGGTGACGTCACTTGCGGCAAAGATTATTTCAAGTGCAACAATTCGCGCTGCGTCATCAACACGATGGTCTGTAACAACCAGGACGATTGCGGCGATAATTCCGACGAAGACGCCCGTCACGCCTGCGTTCGGCCGCCGTTCCAGTGCCCGGCCGGCCAATGGCAATGCCCCAGAGTTACAGACCGCTGCATCAACATGACGCAGGTTTGCGATGAAAAACCGGATTGTCCGAGCGGATCAGATGAAGGGCCCGGATGCAAGTTCGAGGACTGCAAAGACCACAATGCCCACTGTTCGAACGGCTGCAACAGACACCGGAAGGACCGATCTGTCTGTGCCCGTCCGGTGAGGTGCTGCTGGCCAACGACACGAAAGTTTGCGTGGACCTGGACGAGTGCGAGAACCCCGGAGCTTGTTCGCAGATTTGTAAAAATGAAAAGGCCCCGCAACCGCATCAATGCTCCTGCGTGGAAGGTTACGTGCTGCACGAGAACAAGCGGACGTGCAAGGCGGTCAACTCGACCAGTGCCTTCCTGCTCATCTCCAACCGGCGGTCACTGCTCGTCTCGGATTTGGAGGAGAAATCCATCGAAGTGGTTCCGGTGGACGTGGAGAACGTGGTGGCTGTGGCTTCCAACGCTCACTCCAACATCCTCTACTGGTACGACATGAAAGTCAAGAAAATCTTCCGCAAGGAACTGCCCGGAGTGCCCACGCCCATCATCAGCAGCGGTGCGGATCTGATCGAAGGCCTGGCGCTGGATTGGATCGCCAACAATCTTTACTGGGTCGACTCCCGGCTCAACACCATCGAAGTGGCCCGCGAGAACGGATCCAACCGGATGGTTCTCATCTCCAAGGACGTGGAACAGCCTCGTGGCATCGCCCTGGATCCCAGTCCGGATGCGGGTGGCCGCGTCCTCTTCTGGACGGATTGGGGTGATCATCCGCGCATCGAACGTGTCAACATGGACGGCACCAACCGCACGGCCATCATCACCAGCAAGATTTACTGGCCCAACGGATTGACGCTGGATCTGCCCACCAAACGCGTCTATTTTGCGGATTCCAAAATCGACTACATCGACTTCTGCAACTACGACGGAACCGGACGCCGGCAGGTGTTGGCCAGCAGTCACTACCTGCTCCATCCGCATTCTCTGGCCGTCTTCGAGGACCACGTCTTCTGGACGGATCGCCAACTCAACCGAGTCCTATCCGCCAACAAGTTCACCGGAAGCAACCAGACCGTCTTCTCCCATTTGGTGTCGCAGCCGCTCAGCATCCTGCTCCATCATCCGGCCCTGCAGCCCATGTACCCCAATCCGTGCGCCAACGCCACCTGTGGCCAGATGTGTCTCTTGTCCCCGGTGGAAGCTGCCGGATACGCCTGCCGCTGCCGGCCCGGATACCGGCTCAATCCCAACGGAAACGGCCAATGTCTGGAGGAAGAGACGCCGTATCTGATGCTGATGAAGGGATCGCAGATCATCGACCTGAGTCTGACTCCCAGCGATCAAGGCGCCGGAAGCGACGGCCGTTTGACTCCTGTGGTCGAAGTGGGTGCCGGAAGAGAACTGGAGTTCGACCGGAAGGGCGAGGCCCTCTACTGGATCGAAACGCAGGAGAACGACGAAGAAAACGGAACGCTGTTCAAGATGAGCATCGGCGGAGGCAACAAGGCGCCGTTCCTGGGCGACGTCGACACCGGAATCGTCGGATCGCCGTTCACCGTGGCCTTCGACTGGGTCGGCCGCAACTTGTACATCGGTAACCGCAAGGCTTCCAACATCGAAGTGATCAAAGTGGACGGAAAGACCAAACACCGTTCCGTCATCTTGTCCAACGACGGAAACGAAACTTCCGTCGCCAAACCGCGCTGCGTCGTCGTTGATCCGACCGACGGCAAACTCTACTGGCTGGACGACGGTGGTTTCGGCATTCCGCGCAAGCTGTCCAAGGCCAACATGGACGGAAGCGACCCCCGGAATCTGTTCACCGACCTGGAGACTCCGCTGGCTCTGACCATCGACTTGGCCAACAAACAACTCTACTGGAGCACCTTCAACGACGCGGAGATCGAAGCTTCCGACGTGGAAGGTAACAACCGTCGCCGGATCATCTCACGAGGCAGTGCCATCGGCAAACCCGTAGCTCTGGCCGTCTTCGAGAGCCGGATGTACTACCTGGACACGGTCTACGAGGAAGTGGCGCGTGTGGATCTGCCCAATGGAGACAACAAGCAGTTCCTCAAGAAAAATCAGCCGGATCTCAAGACCTTCCGGCTCTTCCACAAGCGGCCGACGCCGGACAACCATCCGTGCGTCATCAATAACGGCGGATGCGAGCACATTTGCATTCCGTCATCCGTCAACAGCCGCGTGTGTCGCTGCTCGCTCGGATACCGCAAGGATGGAGAGACTCGTTGCGTCCCGTACAAATCCTTCGCCGTCGTCTCCCAGCTGGCGCTGACGCGCGGATATTCACTGGAAGACTCGGCGGAAGGCATGGTGCCCATCACCGGACCCGGACACAACATCCTGCACCTGGACGTCCACTGCGCCGACAACTGGATCTACTGGGTCGAGTTCAACAAGGACAAGCTCAACGGAATCTACCGCATCCGCCCCAACGGCTCGGATTTGACTCCGGTCATCACCTCAGGCATCGGATCCAACGGAATCCGCGGCCTGGCAGTCGACTGGGTGGCCGGAAACCTTTACTTCACCAACGTTTTCCCTCACGAAACTTACATCGAAGTCAGCTGGCTGGACGGATCCAAGCGGATGGAGTTGCTCCGCACCACCAAGGAGTCGCCCAGGGAGTTGGCTGTCAATCCGGTGAAGCGTTTCCTTTACTGGATCGACAACGGACAGTTCCCGGTCATCGGCAAGGCGCTTCTCGACGGAACGCAATGGACTCCGCTGGTCACTTCCGGAATTTCCGCTCCGCGCGACCTGACCATCGACATGCAGACGCACGACGTCTACTGGGTCGACTCCCGCGAGGATGCCATTCAGAAGATTTCGTACTCCGGTGGTAACCGGCAGCTCATCCGCCGGAATCTGCCCAACCCTATGGGCATCGCCGTTCTGCGGAATACCGTCTATTGGGTCGACCGGAATCTGGGTACCGTCTTCCGGGCCTCCAAACTACCTGGAAATAACAGCCTTCCGGAGAAGGTCAAAAGCGGATTGGACAACTTGCGCGACGTTGCCATCTTTGACGTTTCTATCCAGCCGGCTTCCGACACGCCCTGCTCGCGACTGGGCAACGGCGGATGCGAACAGCTTTGCTTCGCTTATCCGCCAGAACTGTCCGCTCAGTTCCCGTTCGGATTCTCGTGCAAGTGCTCCACCGGAGTGCTCCAGGAGGACCTGAGGACGTGCGGATCTCCAAAAGAGTATTTGGTGTTCGCCACGCGGACGGAAATCCGCAGTGTGTCGCTGGATCCGAAGGCTTTGAGCTCGCCCTTCGCCCCCATCACCAACTTGTCCAACGTCGTCGGATTGGATTTCGACTACGCGGACAAACGTCTGCTGTTCACACAAATCCGGCCGGATGCTCGCATCTCCTGGCTGAACACGGAGCTTCCGCTCTTCAACAACATCACGCTGGTCAAGAACGGCCCCATCAATCCGGAAGGCATCGCTTACGACTGGACGCACAAGAAGATCTACTGGACCGATTCCGCCAACAGCAGCATCTACGCCATGAACCTGGACGGATCGCAAGTGATCAACATCGCGCGCGTGGACCGTCCGCGAGCCATCGTCCTGCATCCGTGCAAGGGCTTCATGTTCTTCACGGACTGGGGACGTTTCGGACCCAACGGCAAAATCTTCCGCGCCACCATGGCCGGAACGATGAAGGAAGCCATCGTCAGCAGCGACCTGACCCAGCCCAGCGGATTGGCCATCGACTACGAGGACGAGCTGCTCTACTGGACGGATGCTGTGCGCGAGAAGATCGAACGCTCCAAACTGGACGGAACGGATCGCGAAGTGCTGATCACGGCCACCATTTATCCGTTCGCCATCACCGTCTTCGGCAACCACATCTACTGGACGGATCTGCAGCTGCGCGGATTGTACCGGGCGGAGAAGCACACGGGTGCGGATATGATCGAACTGGTCCGGCGGCTGGACGACTCGCCGCGCGATCTGCAGGTGTTCTCACCGGATCGACAGCGCTGCCAGTTCAATCCGTGCACGTTCAACAACGGCGGATGCGCCCAGTCCTGTTTCCCGTCCATCAACAGCACGGCGGAATGCCGCTGCGACGAGAACTCGAAACTGGTCAACGACAACCGGATGTGCGTGTCCAAGAACCACACGTGCGAGGCCACCAAATTCTACTGCGCCAACGGCAAGTGCATCTCGCGGCTGTGGTCTTGCGACGGCGACGACGACTGCGGAGACAATTCCGACGAGGACAAAGGCTACTGCTCCTTCCACACGTGCGGACCCATCGAATTCCGGTGCGGCAACGGACGCTGCATCTTCAAGTCGTGGAAGTGCGATCACGAGAACGACTGCGGAGACAACACGGATGAAGAAGGATGTACCTATCCGAGTTGTGCGGAAGGGGAATTCACCTGTGCCAACAAGCGCTGCATCTCTCAGAGTCAGGTATGCAACGGAGTGAACGACTGTAAAGACGCCAACACGACGGATGAATCGACCGACAAGTGCGTCCGCAACACGACATGCCCCAACAACCACTTCAAGTGCAACACGACCAACATCTGCGTGGAGCCCTACTGGCTGTGCGACGGAGACAACGACTGCGGCGACAATTCCGACGAAAACGACGCCGCCTGCTCGCAGCGCTCTTGTCCTGGCAACAGCTTCCGCTGCCCCAACACCAACCGCTGCATTCCGGCCACCTGGCACTGCGACGGAGATGACGACTGCGGCAATGGTGCGGATGAGCCGGAATACTGTAAATCCGGAACGAGGACGTGTTTCGGCGACTTGTTCACGTGCGACAACGGCAACTGCATCCCACGGATTTACATCTGCGACGGCGACAACGATTGTCTGGACAACTCGGATGAAGATAGCCGTCACCAGTGCGGAAACCGGAAATGCGACGAGGAGACGGAATTCTCGTGTGCTTCCAACAAACAATGGGGTAAAGCGCAGTGTATTCCGCGTAAATGGGTGTGCGACGGTGATCCGGATTGCGTGGACGGTGCGGATGAAAATTCGACGGCTTTGCATTGCGCTGAGCGCAACAGCTGCGGACCGGATCAGTTTACGTGCGGCAACGGACGCTGCATCCACCGCAACTGGACGTGCGACCACGACAACGACTGCGGCGACGGAAGCGACGAAGGACCGGAATGCAACGGCAAGTACCGCACGTGCAATCCGAACGAATTCTCGTGCCAGAACGCCAAGTGCATCTCAAAGTCGTACCGCTGTGACAAGGAAAACGACTGCGGGGATTGGTCGGATGAATGGAACTGTACCAACAGCACTCCGGCGCCCGGATGTCCGACCGGTCAATTCCGGTGCAACAACAGCGCCTGCATCGACGAGTCTCTGGTCTGCAACAAAGTGTCGGACTGTACGGACGATTCCGACGAGCCGCTCCATTGCGGAGTCAACGAATGCCTCAAAGTGGAGGTGCACCAGTGCGGACAGATTTGCGTCGACACGCCCACTTCCTTCCGCTGCGACTGTAATCCGGGCTACCGGCTCATGGCCGACGGCAAAGCCTGCACGGACATCGACGAGTGCGCGGAAACGCCCGGAATCTGCTCGCAGTACTGCTCCAACACTCCGGGCTCCCACTACTGCAAGTGTAACGAGACGTACTACGAACGCGAACCGGACGAGCGCACCTGCAAGCGGAAGGATTCCTCCAAACCGTGGCTCATCTTCACCAACAAGTACTACGTGCGGAATATGTCCATCGACGCCAAAGAGTACGCCGTCGTCCACCAGGATAATCTGCGCAACGTGGTGGCTGTCGATTTCGACGAAACGGATGACCGGATCTACTTTGCGGATGTCAACGCCAAAACCATTTACAGGGCCTTCGTCAACGGATCCGGCGAGAAGGAAGCCATCATCAAACACGACAGTATGGGCCTGGAAGGCATCGCGGTGGATTGGGTCGGCCGGAAGATTTACTGGCTGGATCGCCACTCGAAGCACGTGGAAGTGGCCGAACTGGACGGAACCAATCGACGGGCCATCAAGGCGGACGGAATCTCAGATCCGCGCGCTATCGTAGTCCATCCGGGCGTCGGATACCTTTACTTCACCACCTGGCACCTGCAAGCCTACATCGGCCGGATGGGCATGGACGGATCCAACTTCAGCCGCATCGTCACCTACGAGGATCGTCTGGCCTGGCCCAACGCTCTGACCATCGACTACTTCACCGACAAATTGTTCTGGGCGGATGCTCACTTGGATTACATCGCCTTTTCGGATTTGGACGGCAAGAACCGACGTTTCGTCATCCAGGATCCGCTCAAAGTGCCGCACGTGTTCGCCATCACCGTCTTTGACGACTTCATCTTCTGGACCGACTGGAACTTGAAGTCCATCAACCGGGCGCACAAGTGGGACGGTGCCAACTTCACCGTTTTGCGGAACACAACGCACCGGCCCTACGATTTGCACGTTTACCATCCGCTGAGGCAGCTACCGTACCCGAATCCGTGCGGAAGCAACAACGGCGGATGTTCCAGCCTGTGCCTGTTGTCTCCGAACAAAAACGGAACGGTCGGCTTCAAATGCGCCTGCCCCAACCAGTTCTTCATGGGACCGGATGGCCGCAGCTGCATCGCCAACTGCACGGCCGGACAGCACCGGTGCGGAGGCAAGGACAACCGCTGCATTCCGCTCTACTGGAAGTGCGATGGAGAGAAGGATTGCCAGGACGGATCCGACGAACCGGTCGGAGCTTGTAAGCAACGCTTCTGCAAAGCCGGACAGTTCCAGTGCGACAACCACAACTGCACCACGCCCACCACCCTGTGCGACGGAGTGGACGA
>Ga0102689_1181602_pt1 | contig 10760 bp, 10 predicted proteins | sample NOAtaT_7_FD_77365 | JGI IMG/M metagenome (GOLD analysis project Ga0102689, IMG submission 77365) | Metatranscriptome of freshwater lake microbial communities from Lake Erie, under a cyanobacterial bloom - NOAA_Erie_Diel1S_2200h metaT... | ecosystem: Environmental > Aquatic > Freshwater > Lake ...
TTCCTTAGTTGGTATCGAATTACTAGCAATTGAAGCTCGTATCGTTATCGCTTCCGTTGAAACCTACTTGAAATATGCTGAAGCAGTTGGTTTAACCCAATCTGCCGCAGTACCTGCTTAATCTTGATAACGAATATTCAGAATTAAACTGATGTTTAATTCTGATATTGATTCTGCTTTTTTAGTTATCTATAGATTTGGAAACCAAGATTTTTCAAATGATATTACAAAGAAGTATGAATCCTTAAAATATATTCACTGCAAAAATTGCTAGTGAATTTATTTGGTTCAAGTTTAGTATTTTATTTTCTGGAGAATTTCATGATTTCTTTAATGGCCAGAATCCGACAAGAGCATCAGTCAATAGCTGGAGAAGTTGCTAGACTAGCTCTGGAAACTAACGAGTTCTTGTCCGCTACCACAGCACAAAGACAAGCTCAAGCTCAAAAACAAGCTCAAGAATTGCTAGCATTCCACAAAGAACTGCAAGCAACAACTGAGCAGTTCTTATCAGACACAGCTAAAGCTAGATTTGCTCAAGCTCAAAAACAAGCTCAAGAATTGTTAGCATTCTATCAAGAACTGCAAGCAACAACTGAGCAGTTCTTATCAGAAACAACTAAAGCCAGATTTGCTCAAGCTCAAAAACAAGCTCAAGAATTGCTAGCATTCCACAAAGAACTGCAAGCAACAACTGAGCAGTTCTTATCAGAGACAGCTAAAGCCAGATTTGCTCAAGCTCAAAAACAAGCTCAAGAATTGTTAGCATTCTATCAAGAACTGCAAGCAACAACCGAGCAGTTCTTATCAGAAACAACTAAAGCCAGATTTGCTCAAGCTCAAAAACAAGCTCAAGAATTGCTAGAATTCCACAAAGAACTTCAAGCAACAACTGAGCAGTTCTTGTCAGAAACAACTAAGGCCAGATTTGCTCAAGCTAAAGAACAGAAGGAATCTCTGCTTCAGTTCCGTCAGGATTTGTTTGTAAGTATATTTGGTTAATCTATACTCTCAATAATTCTCAGAGAATAGGATTACATAACAAAACCCCTAATCTTACAGTTAGAAAACTAGTAAGATCAAGGGGTGATTAATAAAATTCAACAACAACAAGTTTTGGCTTCAAGTTAGGTAGTCTATATTTATACGGTGTTTTGTCAGATAAAACAATTAGTTAGCATTAATACGGACATCCTATCTCACGAAACCAATGATATGATATTAGCGCGTAAATTTTAAAAAAGCATTATATCATTCTTTTTTCTAGCAATCTTAATTTTCTCTTAACTGTTTACCATATTCAACTTATGAGCATCACCAAGGTTAATCATAAAAGAGCCGTTCTTAGACTTCGTCCAGGTCAGTTTGTAGTTACACCTGCTATTGAGCGAGTAGTGATTCGGGCGCTGCGTTATCTCAGATCAGGGTTTCCTATTCATCTCCGCGGACCTGCAGGGACAGGAAAAACAACTTTGGGTATGCACTTGGCTAACTGTCTTGACAGACCAGTGATGTTACTGTTTGGAGATGACCAATTTAAAAGTTCCGATTTAATTGGTAGTGAATCCGGTTACACCCATAAAAAACTACTCGATAACTATATACACAGCGTTGTTAAGGTCGAGGATGAATTTAAGCAAAATTGGGTTGATTCTAGATTAACTTTAGCTTGTCGTGAAGGTTTTACCTTAGTATATGATGAGTTTAACCGTTCACGTCCTGAAGTTAATAACGTTCTACTATCAGCATTAGAAGAAAAAATTCTCAGTCTTCCTCCCAGCAGTAACCAACCAGAGTACCTGAGTGTTAATCCCCAATTTCGGGTAATTTTTACATCAAATCCAGAAGAATATTGCGGAGTTCACTCGACTCAAGATGCTCTAATGGATAGATTGGTTACCATTAATATGCCTGAGCCGGATGAGATCACTCAAACAGAAATATTAATTCAGAAAACAAACATAGGCCGAGAATCTGCTAACCTAATAGTTAGATTAGTTAAATCATTCCGTCTAGCCACCGGGGCAGAAAAAACTTCCGGTTTGCGGTCTTGTTTAATGATTGCTAAAATCTGTGCGGATCATGATATTCCTGCTTCCACAGAAGACTTAGATTTCCGAGAAATTGCTATGGACATTCTTTTTAACCGCGCTCAGTTGTCTATCAGCGAATCCACTGATATTTTCATGGGGTTACTTGAGCAATTCTCAGCCGAAGAAATCAAGGTACTGAATGACACCCATCTCCCTACCGATGAACTTTTGATTAACAATTCCCAGTTTATAACCCAAGAATTAGTTACTCAGCCAAATACAGAATTGGCAAATGATATTCCCCAGGAGTTACGCAAAACAGAACAAAATTAGGGTGTTAACCTTACGCAAGAATAGGGTTTTCACTCATATCTTGTGTAGGTCCTGTTCCTTGTAAAAATTAAGTTTGCAACTACCTGGTTAAGCAAAAAAGTGAAGGATGAACGGGAATTCAAAAAGCCTTAAACATAGAGCGCGACATGAGCGTAAAAGCTCTATGTTCTTTGCATAAAAGTTTTTAGCTTGCAAAGTCAATCGTGTTTATACCATTCAAGAGTTTAATCATTTGTGAATTCTAATCCAACACTGCCTACACGTCATCAAACAAACTCAAGTCGAACTATTAATACATCTACCCAAGGTTCGACTTTAGCGGACATTCTCGAAAGGGTTTTAGATAAAGGGATTGTGATTGCTGGAGATATTTCTATATCTATCGCGTCCACCGAACTTATAAATATTCGGATTCGCTTGTTGATTTCCTCCGTGGATAAAGCCAAGGAAATGGGTATCAATTGGTGGGAAAACGATCCTTATCTCAGCGCTCAGGCTCAAGGTTTGGTTGCAGAAAATGAACAACTTCGGCATCGTTTAGAAACTCTAGAATCCAAACTAAATTTGCTAACATCCTCTAACAGTGTCAAAGAGGAAATTCCCCTAGCAAAAAACACTAAAGATGATTTTTATCAAGAGAAGGAAGATAATCTATCACCTGAAGATAATGTATCACCTTTAGATGCACCGATTGAAGTTCTAGATTTTCAATCTCAAACTAGTCAAGAAGATTCATCACCTGTAGATACACAAGTGGAAATTATGGATCTCCAAGTTGAAGAGAATCAAGAAACTCCATTATCTTTAAACCCAACCATAGAAATTACAGATTTTCAATCAGAAACTAGTGAAGAAACTTCACCGATAGATTTCCAAGTTGAAAGTAATCAAGAAACTCCATTATCTTTAAACCCAACCATAGAAATTACAGATTTTCAACCGGAAACTAGTGAAGAAACTTCACCGATAGAACCAACGATTGACCTTTAACCTCAACTGAAAATGTAGGAGTTATGAGTTATCTACATCTAATTAATCACAGCTGACACTTTTAAAACTTTAATAGTCAACTTGTATCAAAGACATTTAAAACTTTAGGTTGCATCATCAAAATGCTTTCCACTCCAGCTGATAACTTCGATGAGTCACTGACTACCGTTTCTAAATCTAAGAATGAAGCCGGTTTAGCCCCTTTGCTTTTGACTGTATTAGAATTGCTGCGTCAGTTGATGGAAGCTCAAGTAATTCGGCGTATGGAAGAGAATTTACTCAGTGAATCTGAATTAGAACGGGCAGCAGACAGTATTCAAAAGTTAGAAGAACAAATATTACATTTGTGTGAGACTTTTGAAGTTGACCCAGCAGAGTTGAATGTAAATTTGGGAGATTTTGGTACCCTTTTACCACAATCTGGCTCTTATTATCCAGGAGAAACTGGTAGTCGTCCTTCCGTACTGGAATTATTAGATCGGCTTTTAAATACGGGAGTTGTTCTAGACGGTGAAATAGATCTAGGCCTCGCTCAACTTGATCTTATTCACGCTAAATTGCGATTAGTTCTGACATCAAAACCAATTTAATACTAGTAATTTACTGCTAGTTTATCAGTTCTAATTTTGGGTTTAATTTATTTAAAACTTATGAACACAGATTTGGCGCATAAAAATTTTGGTCTTTATTTGTATGGCATTTTCCCCGACACAATTCCTGAAACTCTTAATATTAAAGGATTGGATGGAAAATCTGTTCATAGCCAAGTAGTTGATGGTTTTACTTTTTTATATTCACAGGCCTGTCAAGAAAAATATTTGGCTTCTCGCCGTAACTTGTTAGCTCATGAAAGAGTTTTAGAACAAACAATGCATGAAGGTTTTCGTGTTCTTTTGCCTTTGCGGTTTGGATTAGTTGTTAAAGATTGGGAAACAATCATGAGCCAACTAATTAATCCTCATAAAGAACAATTACATAAATTGTTTGAAAAATTGACAGGACAAAGAGAGGTAAGCATTAAAATTCTCTGGGATGCTAAGGCTGAATTGCAAGCCATGATGGAGTCTAATCATGAGTTGAAGCAGCAACGCGACAACATGGAAGGTAAAAAGCTAAGTATGGAGGAAGTTATTCAAATAGGACAATTAATTGAAAGCAATTTGCAAGCCCGCAAACAAGCTGTAATTGAAGTCTTCACTACAGAGCTAAATCCTTTAGCTCAAGAGATTGTGGTCAGTGAACCAATGACGGAAGAAATGATTTACAATGCAGCCTTTTTGATTCCCTGGAATAGCGAACCGCTATTTAGCGAACGCGTCGAAGCCATTGATCAAAAATTTGGGACTCGCTTACGTATTCGCTACAACAATTTTACTGCCCCTTATACATTTGCCCTGCTTGATTCATAGGAGTTATTACGATGCTGACTCAACTTTTACTATTACCAATTATGGGTCCACTTAATGGAGTTGTCTGGATTGCAGAGCAAATCCAAGAACGGACTAATACTGAATTTGATGCTCAAGAGAATTTACATAAACAATTATTAAGTTTACAACTTTCTTTCGACATTGGCGAAATTTCTGAAGAGGAGTTTGAAATTCAAGAAGAAGAGATTCTTTTAAAAATTCAAGCCCTGGAAGAGGAAGCACGCTTAGAACTAGAAGCTGAACAAGAGCAAGCACGTTTGGAACTAGAAGCTGAACAAGAGCAAGCACCCTTGACACTAGAAGTTGAACAAGACGAATTTGAAAATCAACCTATGTTTACACCAACCATTGACACATACAAGCATCTTGTTAAAATATAGATGGGGAGAATATCTCTCTCCCTCTACCGGGTTTAACCACCTCAAGATACGGTAATTACGAATTGCGAATTATACTATAACTAGTAAAATATTCAAATAGTGTTTAAGGTGATCATAAAAAAACCCGCATTAGCGGGTAAACTCTGGAAGATATGTTCATATTTTGCCAAATAGATCAAGATTTCGGATCTTAGTATTCAATCTCAAAAGTTTGGTAATTATTCGATTCGACAAAGGAGTTCGGACTCACTATGTTTTGACTAGCAGGACTAGACTGAGGTTGACGCAATTTTTTAATTGTTTTCTCCGTATCCTCTATCTGGCTATTAAGGACATCCAAACGCTGTTGCAGTACAGTAGTCCGCTCCTTGATGTAACATAGTTCTCTCTGAATACGTTGCTTTTCCGTCACCATTTTATAAAGCTCTAATTGACTTGAAGCATCAGATTGATTTCTGGGCATCGTACTAACTTTAGCTCTGATAATACCGGGATTGCGAACATTTCTCATGAAAAATACCTGAATATTTCCTAGCATTATAACTAAGTTTTTGTTATTGTAAATCCCTAAATTATCCAGGTATAGATGAAAAAGTTTATTCGGTATGGCAATGAATATGAATCTTAGGTAATTAATACCAGCAAATATTTTTATCTAGGTAAAATACATGGAATTAGAAAATTTCTACACTTATGCTTTTTTAGAAATACCCAGATTTCCCCTGGTTTTACCACAAGGTGCTGCTAGTCAAGTAATACTGATTAATGGTTCGGGAATTGCGGCTATTGTTGAGCCGGGAATATCCTTAGAATCATTTCAAAATAATGATGAAAAAATTATCCAGATGGCTTTATCTCATGATCGAGTGATTTGTGAACTTTTTCAGCAAGTTACAGTTTTACCTTTGCGGTTTGGAACTTGTTTTACTTCCAGAAACAACTTATTAAATTATCTAGAACTTCATAGACAAGAATATCAAGACAAACTAGAAAAAATCAATGGTAGAATTGAATTTACTTTAAAATTAATTCCGCAGACCATGGAAGAACCAGCACCACTGGAAAGAGGAGGTAGAGATTATTTTCTAGCCAAAAAACAACGCTATCAAGACCAGAATAACTTTAGAATTGCTCAAGCCGCAGAAAAACAAAATCTGATTGATTCAATTAGTAAAGTAAATCAATTACCATTTGTTATTCAGGAAAAAGAAGAAGAAGTAAATATTTACCTGTTAGTTAAGTCTGAAGATAAAACTTTACTTTTAGAACAATTCTTAAATTGGCAAAAAGCCTGTCCACGTTGGGATTTACTGTTGGGAGAGCCGCTTCCACCCTACCACTTTATTTAATGATTATTTATTAGTATTCTCGTAATTTATTAAGTTTAATATGAACCAGTACGACTCATTTCATTTAATCATGTTTAGTGGTAAGGGTGGAGTTGGCAAAACTACCACTTCTTGCACTTTTGCTCGTTATTGGGCCAAACAGTTCCCAGAAGAAACAATTTTGTTACTTTCTACAGATCCAGCACATTCTTTAGGAGATGTGTTACTGACAGAAGTTAAAGATTATGCTTCACCATTACCAGATTTGCCTAATTTAAGTGTTCAGTCCTTAGATGCTGAAAAACTGCTGTTAGAATTTAAGGCCAAATATAGCAAATTTTTAGAACTACTGGTTGAGCGAGGAAGTCTAGCAGACGGACAAGATTTAGCCCCAGTTTGGGATTTGGACTGGCCTGGTTTAAACGAATTAATGGGATTACTAGAAATCCAACGTCTACTATCTGAAAAAAAAGTAGACCGCATAGTAGTAGATATGGCCCCTTCTGGTCATACATTAAACCTGTTGCGATTGGAAGACTTTTTAGATGTGATTTTAAACTCATTAGAGTTATTCCAAAAAAAGCATCAAGTGATCACAGAAACTTTAACCGGCCGTTATACTCTTGACGAAGTTGATGACTTTTTAGCCGATCTGAAATTTCAATTAGCAGAAGGTAGACGACTGCTACAAGATGATCAATTTACAGCTTGTATAGTTGTCGCTGTCTCTGAACCTATGTGTTTTGCAGAAACTGAGCGATTTATCGCCAGTTTAAAAACCCTAAATGTTCCCTATGGAGGAATAGTAATAAATCGAATTGTCAGTGATTCATCTATAGAGCCAGATCGCTATGCTGAACAGCAAAACTTTATCAATAAATTCTTAAAAATTTCTCAAAGTAAACCTGTTTTTACAGTACCACAACAGCAATTCGCACCATTAGGGGGGTTAGCATTAGATAATCTAGCACCACAAATTCAAAATATTGACCACGTGGAACTCATTTCCCCACCAGCAATTCAATGGCCGACTAAAATCCCGCCTAGCTTTACTGACTTTGTAGCCGAAGGCTGTCAATTGATTGTTGTTGGTGGCAAAGGAGGAGTTGGTAAAACTACAGTGTCAGCAGCCATGGCCTGGGCGTTGGCTAATCGTTACCCTAACAAAAAAATTCGCGTTATTTCTATAGATCCTGCTCATTCCTTGGGAGATGCTTTTGGTGAAAAATTAGAACATGAAGCCAAATCATTAGCTCCTAATTTAACTGGACAGGAAATTAATGCCGATAAAATATTAGATCAATTTCGTGCCGATTACCTATGGGAATTGGCGGACATGATTAGTGGTGAAGGAACAGAAGCAGACTCAACAATAAATATTGCCTATCTTCCAGAAGCTTGGCGGCAAATTATGTCTCAAGCGTTACCAGGTATTGATGAAATGCTATCCCTAATCACCATTATGGATTTATTAGACAGCAACCAGCAAGATTTAATTATTCTAGATACAGCACCCACAGGTCATCTTCTGCAATTTTTGTCAATGCCAACTGCATTAGGAGATTGGTTATCTTGGATATTTAAGCTGTGGATGAAATATCAGGATGTTTTGGGTCGAGTTGATTTCATTGGGCGATTGCGAAGTCTGCGCCAACAAGTTGTCCAAGCTCAAAAGAAATTAAAAAATCCAAAGCACACCCAATTTGTGGGTGTCATTCAAGCAGAAGCAGCAATTATAGCTGAACACATCCGCTTAACAGAATCTCTCAAAACTATAGGAATTCAACAGCGTTATGTGGTGCAAAATCGCTATACACAAGATGTAGAGATTGAGAGCAGTTTATTTCCGCAGCAAACAATTATTCGCTTACCTAACTTACCCAGATCTGTCGAACCCATTGCCAGAATTACAGCAGCCGCCAATCTTTTATTTTAAGTCTAGAACTTACCCATAAGTCGTGGAATAATTAATAAACCACGTTCATACAGGGTGCTGAGGGCATAGGCACTTAGAAAAAGAAGAAAAGGGGGTTTAGGGAAAGATATTTTGGGTATGTCTTTAAGTGGATAATATAGTTAAGAAAAAATGGTCTTTTTAAAGTCAATTTTTGGAGGAATGTGATGAGTGAAAATTTATTCAAGGGGTTTGAGCAGTTATTAGAACTGGTAAAAACTCTGGAAGAAAAAGCAGAAAATGGAGAAATCAAAACCAATGTCCAGTTTAACTCCCGTCCATTAAGCAGTATTCCCAGAACAGGAAATATCCCCCGTAGCAGTAATATGGGGGGTAATATGGGCAGTATGGGTAATGATGTGGGTACAAGTCGCATGAATACCCAATCACCTCCGGCTTCTAGTGCAGGTCCGGCCGATGTAGTTGTTCCTCCCGATCCTACTTCAGGTATTGCTCTTAAAGATATCGGTGGACTGAGCGAAATTCTTAAAGAACTCAAAGAACTGGTTGCTATTCCTTTAAAACGCCCTGACTTACTGGCTAAATTGGGACTAGAACCCACCCATGGGGTATTATTAGTTGGTCCTCCAGGGACAGGTAAAACTCTCACAGCCCGGGCTTTGGCTGAAGAACTGGGCGTTAACTACATTGCTATTGTTGGTCCTGAGGTCATCAGTAAATATTATGGCGAAGCGGAACAAAAATTGCGCGGTATTTTTGAAAAAGCCGCCAAAAATGCGCCCTGTATTATTTTTATTGACGAAATTGATAGCCTCGCCCCAGACCGCAGCGCCGTAGAAGGGGAAGTTGAAAAGCGCCTCGTTGCCCAATTATTAGGGTTAATGGATGGTTTTTCCCATAGCCCAGGGGTGATTGTTCTCGCGGCTACCAACCGCCCTGACCACCTTGACCCTGCCCTGCGAAGACCAGGACGATTTGACCGGGAAGTCCAGTTTCGCATTCCCGATATCAACGGCCGTAAAGAAATTCTGCAAATTCTCACCCGTTCTATGCCTTTGGATAACACCGTTGACCTCGATTTTATCGCCGAACGGGCGGTGGGATTTGTGGGGGCTGATTTGAAGGCCGTTTGTCAAAAGGCAGCTTATAGCGCCCTCCGTCGTCAAGTTCCTTCTATAGAGGTGCAAGCTCCAGAAAACATGACGGTTACTCAAACTGATTTTTTACAGGGACTAAAGGAAATCAAACCGGCTGTACTTCGCAGTGTAGAGGTGGAAGTTCCCCAAGTTGCTTGGGATGATATTGGTGGTTTAGAGAATATTAAGCAAACCCTGCGAGAATCTGTAGAAGGGGCGCTACTTTATCCAGAACTTTACCTACAAACTAAGGCTATTGCTCCCAAGGGGATTTTGTTATGGGGTCCTCCGGGAACTGGTAAAACTTTATTAGCAAAGGCTGTAGCTTCCCAGGCCAGAGCTAATTTTATTGGTGTCAATGGACCGGAATTACTGACCCGTTGGGTGGGTGCGAGTGAACAAGCGGTACGGGAATTATTTGCTAAGGCTCGACAAGCAGAACCCTGTGTCATATTCATTGATGAAATTGATACCTTAGCTCCGGCAAGAGGAAGTTACAGCGGTGATTCTGGTGTGAGTAACCGGGTAGTAGGGCAATTATTAACCGAATTGGATGGTGTAGAGGCGGGTGCAAGTATTCTGGTTATTGGGGCTACAAACCGTCCTGATGCTCTGGATTCAGCATTATTACGGGCAGGTAGGTTAGATCTACAACTTAAAGTAGACTTGCCTGATTTAGCTAGTCGTTTAGATATTTTACAGGTCTATACTGATGGACGACCATTATTAGATGTGAATTTAACATATTGGTCTGAAGTCACAGAAGGTTGGAATGGTGCTGATTTAGTATTGCTGTGTAATCAAGCTGCTGTGGAAGCTATTCGCCGTTTCCGAGCGCAAGGACAGACAGATCCTGCTGATATCAGAATTACTAATGATGATTTTGAATATTCTCATCAGGTTTTAGTCAGTCAACGTCATGCTTAGTTAGATTCTCTCTGTTACCCCTGGCTGCAAGTAATTTGTCCGGGGGTCACAAAGCATAGAAAAGTAAGTGCAATGGCTGTACTACTGGTAATTGTTTTTAGCCTCGCTACAACTGGATACAATTGTTATGAGTTGATTAGCGATCGCTTTACAGCAGTTTCCGATATTATAAGTTACAGATACAGGGGTTTCCGCTCTTATGAGGTACATCTTAAGCCCCCTCCTCGCTTGCGGGGAGGGGGTTGGGGGTGGGGTTCTTGTACCTCATAACATCGGGAAGTGCTGTAT
>Ga0102689_1852576_pt1 | contig 10299 bp, 5 predicted proteins | sample NOAtaT_7_FD_77365 | JGI IMG/M metagenome (GOLD analysis project Ga0102689, IMG submission 77365) | Metatranscriptome of freshwater lake microbial communities from Lake Erie, under a cyanobacterial bloom - NOAA_Erie_Diel1S_2200h metaT... | ecosystem: Environmental > Aquatic > Freshwater > Lake ...
ATTTTCTTGCTCACCGTCCTCCTCATCTTGATATTATCCTGACAGGTTCTCAAATGCCCAAGTCTCTTTTAGAGATAGCAGATCAAATTACAGAAATTCGTCGCTCTCATCAACCTTGAACATTGTTACAACAGTAATAATCTTTACCAACAAAAAGAAACCCTATTGACATAGTCACGATTTTATCGGGTTGTACCGGGCTTTCTCCCAAGAGGAAAAAATCAGGGATTTTTCATGGGTAAAAGCCAAAAATTGTAAAATTGTAAAATATTGTTACAGGACACAGCAATTCTACAATCAAGTTTGATAGAATAATTGGGAATTAAGTACAAAAACACTCATGTCACAAAACCATGTCAGACATATATAATATTGCTGTCGTAGGAATGGGTTGCTGTTATCCTGGGGCTAAAACTTTATTAGAACTTTGGGAAAATATACTTACTCGCAAACAACAATTTCGTTCCAATCCAGATGTAAGATTACCTTTATCTGAATATTATGACCAAAATCCGCAAACACCGGATCACACTTATGGAAATCGGATGGCTGTGATTGATGGTTTTGACTTTGATTGGCGCAAACATCGCATTCCTAAAAGTACCATAGATTCTACTGATATAGTGCAATGGTTGGCTCTTGATACAGCCATGAAAGCATTAGAAAATGCAGGTTATTCCCGTGAAACTGTACCTACTGAACTAACAGGAGTAATTTTAGGCAACACTTTAACCGGTGAACAAACCAGAAGTTCTGGACTGAGATTACGTTGGCCTTTTGTGAGAAAAACATTACGTGCGGCTGCTCAAGCTAAAGGTTTACCTCCTGCAACTATAGAAACACTTGTAGAAACTATGGAAAAATTTTACAAGTCTGTTTTTCCTCCCATTACCGAAGATTCCTTAGCAGGTGGACTTTCTAATACTATTGCTGGAAGAATATGTAATTTCTTTAACTTCGATGGTGGTGGTTACACTGTTGATGGTGCTTGCTCTTCATCATTAATTGCAGTAGCAGACGCTTGTACAAAACTCGTTAGTGGTGAATTGAGTCTTGTTTTGGCGGGGGGGGTAGATGTAAGTTTAGATACATTTGAACTGATTGGTTTTGCAAAAACTGGTGCTTTAACTGCTAGTGATATGACAGTTTATGATAAACGTGCTAGTGGTTTTATACCGGGTGAAGGTTGTGGTTTTGTGGTGCTAAAACGTTTAGAAGATGCTCAACGTGATGGCAATTATATCTATGCTACTATTAACGGTTGGGGAATTTCTTCTGATGGTAAAGGTGGAATCACAGCACCTTCTAAAATTGGTCAATCAAAAGCACTATTAAGAGCTTATCAGAAAGCCGGTTATAGTCCTCATACTCTTAGTTTTATAGAAGGACATGGAACTGGAACTGCGGTAGGTGATAGGACAGAATTAGAAGGTATTGCCTTAGCAATGAGTCAACATGGTGAAATTGTACCTCGTTCAGTAGGAATGACCTCGTTTAAATCCATAGTGGGACACACAAAAGCAGCTTCAGGAATAGGTGCTTTTATTAAATCAGTAATAGCAGTCAATCAAAGAATTTTACCACCCACAGCAGGTTGCAAAGAACCTAATCCAATATTTGATACATCTGCACAATGTCTTTATCCTGTTTTAACTGGTGAAATTCGCAACCCTAATGAAACATTAAAAGCGGGGATTTTTGGTGCAGGTTTTGGTGGTATTAATTGTCATGTAGCAATTTCCTCTGGAGATGCACCAGCTAATCATCTGAAATCTTCTGTTAGAGAAGCATCTTTATTAGTATCTAATCAGGATACCGAAATATTTATCATGAGTGCGTTTTTTGTAGAAGATTTGTTAGAACGCATTTTAATATTAATTGAGCTTGCTCAAGGGATGAGCATAGGGGAAATGGTAGATTTAGCTGCTAAACTTGCTCAAGAAAATCAAGATTCTTTACCTATACGAGCGGCAATTGTTGCCCATAATCCTACTCAATTATTGGATAGTCTTGTCAGAATTAAGCAAATACTGAATAATCATTCCTTAACAAAAGGAGAAGTAATAATTTCCCCGAAAAAAGATATTTATATTGCCAATCAAATTAAAGGTGATCGCATAGGGTTTTTATTTCCCGGACAAGGTTCAGAAAAGTTAAATATGGCGCGTATTTTAGTACAACGCTATGATTGGGCAAAGCAATTAGTAAATCAAGCAGATGAATGGCTGAAAGAAATAGGAATTGCACCCATTAGTCAATTTATTTATTGTTCTTTAGAACGTGCTATCAATCAAGAAGAAATTAAAGAATGGTCACAATTATTAGCTCGTACAGAGTTTGCTCAACCTGCTTTATGTCTGACTTCTTTAATATGGATACGTTATTTGGAAAATTTAGGTATTCAACCAGTAGTAGTAGGAGGTCATAGTTTAGGAGAATTAATTGCTTTTTATAATGCAGGTGCTTATGATGAAAAAACCTTAATTTGTTTTGCAGCAATGCGCGGTCAAGCTATGTCTGCATCTTCAGAAAATGCAGGTAGTATGGCTAGTTTAGCTTGTGATCAAGTAACAGCAAAAAGTATTTTATCACAAGTTCAAGGTTATGCGATTGTGGCTAATATTAATAGTCCAACTCAAACTATAATTTCAGGCGATCGCTCTGCTATAGACGCAGCAATTACAATTACTAAACAACAAAATATTCAGACTCATTTATTACCAGTTTCCAACGCATTTCACTCGGAAAAAGTTAAAAATGCGGCTGAATATTTACAAAATAATGCAACAATTCCAGAAAGACTTACAAATCTTGCTGTACCTGTATTTTCTAGTATTAATGGATTAGAAATTAAAACAGGAATTAATTTGCAAGAACATTTTGCTAATCAAGTAATTTCCCAAGTTGATTTTATATCACTTGTAGAAAATATGACTACTAAATGTGACTTGATGGTAGAAGTAGGATCAGGAAGGGTACTATCAGGATTAGTGAGTAATATTCCTAATAGTTGTCAGTGTTTTCCTGTAGAGTCAAAACCTGGAAATGATTCAGATTTAAACAGCTTTTTAGCTTATTATTTTGTTAATGGAGGTAGTATTAAATGGTCAGAACTTTACAAAAATCGTCTGGTTCGTTCTTTCATTCCCGCAGCAGAAAAGATTTTTATTGAAAATCCTTGTGAAGGTAATTTTAATGTTGCAATTGATCATGAAAATCCAGAACAGATACCAGAACAGATATTAGATAAAAAAGTGGATTTTCTAACGGAATCATCGCAACTTTCCATAAATGGTCAAGAGTTAGAAACCTTACTCTCTAGTTATGTAAGAGAAAGAGGAGCTTTTTTATCTGAATTGATAAAAGCTGATTTGGAATCTTTACCATTTTTCTAAAATACATAAACAAAACAATTATCAGGGAGATATCAGGGAGAAAACCATGAAAAATTCAACTAATTTGGAAACTCAGTTTAATAAACAAGAACTACTAGAAGTTTTAACTCAGTTACTTACACAACGTAGTGCTTTTTATGCTAAAGTCATTCTTGCTGATTTGGAAAATCTATCCCAGTTAAAAGGAAGTTTAACCGATTTGTACTCAGAAGAAGAACCAAAAATTAACTCTAATGGAAATAAAAAAATTTCTAATTCACAAATTCATTATACAAGTCAAAATGTTGAGCATCAGGAGACTATCAATCAAGTCCTTCAGCCTGATGTTTTTACTCCTTTGGAAAAACAGTCTCTAGTTAACGCTCAAACTTTGACGCAACAAACTATTAATGTAGAAACAATTCTGATAGATTTAGTCGTTCAACAAACTGGTTATCCATCCTCAAGTATTACACTTGATTTAAAATTACTAGATGATTTAAGTTTAGACTCGATTAAAGCAGGACAATTAATAGCCGAAGTCTCGAAAAAGTGTGGAGTAGTGGGTGAAATTGATGCCTATTCTTTAGCAAACGCCAGTTTAAAAGATATTACGGAAGTCATTAAATCTGTTATATCGAAAGGAAATAATGTTTCTCCAACAATGACACATTCAAATTCTTTGGCTACTGAACCAAAAATACAAAATCACATTATGGACAAACTAAATCAACTTAGTGAAGCAGAAATAGATTCTCTGCTTTCTGTTCATTTCATCGATCAATAAATTCATCGATCAATAAATGAGGTAAAAATATGGACACAAACAATTTTAACCAGCTTTCTATTGAAGAGAAACGGGCTTTATTAGCTCAATTTATGCAAAAAAAATCTCAGGAAGAAGCAATTACCAATATTCCACCAGAAAATTATCAATTCGACTGTTTTCCAGAATATCAGCAAATGAAACGACGACATGAAAACTTTCATGAAAACTTTGCGGCCAATGGAATTGTCAATCCTTATTTTACTGTTCATCAAGGGATCAACAATAACAAAACCATAATTGAAGGGCGAGAATTAATTAACTATTCTAGCTATAATTATCTGAATTTATCCGGATCATCTTCAGTGAACCAAGCCGCAAAAGAGGCTATAGATCTTTATGGCACTTCTGTTTCAGCAAGTCGAATACTTTCTGGCGAGAGACCAATCCATTTGGAACTAGAAAAAGAAATAGCTAACTTTTTAGGTGTTGATAATTCTATTGTATTTCTTAGTGGACATGCAACTAATGTTACTACAATTGGTCATCTTTTAGGAGCAGAAGATTTAATTCTCAGTGATGCTTTAATTCATAATTGTGCAGTTCAAGGTTCTATTTTATCGGGTGCAAGAAGACTCTATTTTCCTCATAATGATTGGCAGACTTTAGATAATATTCTGGAAAAACAACAGCGACAAAATTACCGAAGAGTTCTAATTATTATTGAAGGTATTTATAGTCAAGATGGAGATATTCCGGATTTGCCAAAATTTATTGAGGTAAAAAAACGTCATAAAGCTCTTTTAATGATAGATGAAGCTCATTCTATAGGTGTTATTGGTAAACATGGTGCTGGTATTGGAGAATATTTTGGAGTTGATCGTACTGATGTGGATTTATGGATGGGAACTTTGAGTAAAGCTTTTGCCAGTTGTGGTGGTTATATTGCTGGTTCAAATGCTTTAGTGGAATATTTGAAATATACCGCACCGGGTTTTATCTATAGTGTGGGAATGTCATCTGCAAATACAGCGGCCGCTTTAGCCTCTTTAAGAGTACTCCGTGCTGAACCTGAGCGAGTTACTCAATTACACCGACAAGCTAAACGCTTTCTCGAACTGGCTCAAAACTTTGGATTGAATACGGGAGCAAGTAAAAATACTCCTGTCATCCCTGTGATTGTGGGTGACTCTTTCACTTGTATGCTTTTATCTCAATTTTTATTGGAACGAGGTATTAGTGTTCATCCGACGATTTATCCTGCCGTTGCTGAAGATGCGGCACGTCTGCGATTCTTTCTCAGTTGTTCCCATACTGATGAGCAAATTGATTATACGGTTAAGATTGTCGCAGAAGAATTAGCTAAGATTCAAGGAAATACAACAATCTCCAACCTATCACAAATTGAAAACAACTAATAAAAAGGAGAAAAATCATGAAAAATTTCAAGCATTTAGCCAATAACATCAGCAAAGAAGACTTGTTAGAAGTTTTATCTCGTTTACTTCCTCAACGAAGTCAATTTTATGCTAAAGTCATTGTCGCTGATCTAGAGAATTTACCTCATTTATGGGTAAATTTGACCAATTCTCAACCTCAATCTGAAGAATCATCTATCCAAAACAGCACAATAAAATCAGAAACTACCCATTCATCATCTTATGTCAGTAGTTTTTCTGTGGAAATTATCAAAGCAGAATTAACAACAGGTGTTAGAGACACAGTTGAAAAAATAGCCATTGCTTGCATCAAATCTCATCAGAAATTAGCTGAAAATATAGCCCAATTATGGGATGGTTTTAATATACCTGATCGCTTGTTAATTTTAATCCCAGAAACATGGGAAGATTTAACAGAAACTATAGAAATATTGACAAATGTAGCTCAAAAAACTGCTGGAAAAATTTGCGAATTAGGATTTATTCAATTTGGCAATGGTTATTTTTCTCGCTGCGAAAATAATGATCAACCTACTTCTGTTTTTAGTGTAGCTTCCTTTGCTGCAAGTTTACATTTAGAACGTCCTAAGCTGAAAATTCGGGTTGTAGAATTTGATCACAGACTGTCTTTGGAGATTATTAACCAGAAAATAAAAGCTGAATTTACCACAAGCGATAATTATAGTGTAGCTGGTTATAATTATGAAATGCAAAGAAGTCAAATGGTTTATGACTTAGCACAGAAAAAATCACAATCAAGAAATGTTAATCTCACATCAGAAGACGTAATTATCGTTACAGGTGGTGCTAAAGGAATTACGGCTGAATGTGCTATTGCTGTTGCTGAAAAATATCACTGTAAAATGGCTTTAGTTGGTAGTTCTCCTATCAATGACGAAGTACAAAATACTCTCAAAAAATACACAGATGCTCAATTAATAGCTAAATATTACTCTTGCAATATTACTGACTTAAATACAGTCAATCAACTGATTCAAAAAGTAACAACTGAATTAGGAATTATCACAACAGTAATTCACGGAGCAGGTACTAATAAACCTCGGAGAACAGAACAAGTATCTTCTAGCGAAGCATATCAAGAAATAGCACCTAAATTAATTGGTGCGTTGAATTTAATTACAGCCTTAAAATACCATCAATTAAAATATTTTATTGCCTTTACTTCTATTATTGGAGTTACAGGAATGTTAGGGAATAGTTGGTATGCTTTTTCTAACGAAACGGTAGATTTATTATTAAGAAATCTCAAAAAACAAACAGGAACAGAGACAATAACTCTAGCCTATAGTGTTTGGAGTGAAGTAGGAATGGGTGCAAAAATGGGCAGCACTAAAACATTAGCTAATATGGGAATTGATGCTATACCTCCCCATCTTGGAGTAGCAGAATTTTTGCACTGGATAGAAAATTGTGCAGACGATCAACAAATTGTTATTGCGGCTAAATTAGGTGGTTTAGATACTTGGAAACGTAAAAATTATAACTTCCCGATTGCAAATCGTTATCTGGAAAAAATAGAGTATTTTGAACCAGGAATAGAGTTAATTGTGCGTTGTTCTCTTAATCGTCAAAATGACCTTTATGTGAATGATCATAACTTCAATGGTTCGCTATTATTTCCTACAGTATTTGGTTTAGAAGCAATGACACAAGCAGCATCTTATGTCACAGGAATTACTAATATCAATTCTGTCAAATTAGAACATATTTCTCTTTTGCGTCCTATCGTAGTACCTGAAAATGGAGAAATCAAAATTCAGATTTACGCTAGAGTCGATGGAAATAAAGTTTTTGCAGCTATTTCTACCGAAGAATCTAATTATAAAACTCCTCATTTTTCAGCAGAAATTACTTTAAATCACAGCAATGAAAAGCTAACAAAAAATTTGAATATACCCAATGAATCTTTACATCTTGAGTCAAAAACAGATATCTATAGTTGGCTACTTTTTCAAGGTTCTACCTATCAAAATATTGACAAGGTTTATCTGCTTAATTCTGATCAAGTAATTTTGTCAACCAAGGGTTTTTATACTGATACTTCTGAAATTTGTTTTTCATCTAATAAATTAGCTCCTTTTAGTTTAGGTAGTCCACTTTTGCGTGATGTCCTGTTACAGTCTGGTCAACTTCCCCTCACACAAAATGTTTACCTACCTATCAGTATAGAGGAATGGCAGATTTTTAATATTCAAAATTTCTCCACCAGAGGTTTTGTAGAAACAACAATTCTTAAAGTAGAAGATAAGACAGCGGTTGCCGATGTAGTCTTTGTTAATGAGAATAATGAAGTTATAGAAAAGATTTTCGGCTACCATGTTAAATCACTTAAACCCACTCCTGAATATCCACATCCAAAAGATATTAGTGATCGCTCTTTCATTGAAAATAAAATTACAGAAGGTTTCAAATCCTATGAACATTTATTGACAGATCAACCCCAGTTAATTGTTTACAAACATTCTGAATTATTTAATAGTCTTGAGAGTGAAACTCGTCATCAGATAGAACAACAAGTATTTACCGAAAAATACGCTTCTGTTAACGGAATTGATCAAGAAAAAATAACTTGGTTAGACAGTGGAAAACCACAAATTGCTAACAGTAATTTACAAATTTCTATAGCTCATAGTCGCACCTTATTGTTAATGACTATTGGGCAAAATATTCAAGGTTGCGACTTAGAATTTGTGGAACGAAGAACACTAGAGCAATGGCTAGATTTACTCGGAAATCAGTATCAAACTTTATTGCAGGAATTTAAAAATTATGATGATACTCTTTGCTCTTTTGCTACAAGATTATGGTGTGTCAAAGAATCAATTTTCAAAGCTACGGGTATTTTTCCCCAATTAATTACAGTAGAAATGAAAAGCCAAAAAGGAGTTATTTTTACTGCTCAAGTAGTGAATAATTCTTTTCATGTTTTAACATTTCCTGTGAATATTTGGCACAAAAATATCGTTATTGTAGCTAGTTTAGTTCATCGACAAAACCTCGTCCTGATCTAGTTATGAGTAGCAAAACTTACCAAACAGGAATTTATGATAGCAATTCTGTAGGAAACCTTTATTACTCTAACTACTACGACTGGCAAGCAAAAACACTGGAGCAGTTCATTTATAAACTTATGCCTGATGTCTTTACCACAAGGAGTAAACGAGGTGAATATATTTGTATTGAAGTTGTGGTTAATCACTTACAAGAAGCAATGCCTTTTGAAGAAATTGAAATCAATATGTATTTAGAAAAATGGTACAAAAATGGTTTTAAACTGTACTTTGAATATTACAGCCTATCAGGAGGAAGACGTAAATTAGCTTACGGAAATAATACCTTAATTTGGGCTTTGCGTGATCATGAAAGTGCTAAACCAGTAGCTTGTGAATTACCAAAAATAATCCAGGATTATTTCCAGAAATTATTGTAATCAATGTGGAATAGGCATCTTGCCTGTCACAATTCAAAAATACAGGTAGGATGCCTGTACTACAGTAAAAGTAACAGAAAAAGTAACAGAGGTAATCAAAAATGAACCCACAAAATCAACAACAAATAGAACCTTCAATTAACAATAATTACGATGTTATTATCATCGGAGCAGGATTAGGAGGCTTAACTGCGGGTGCAAAACTTGCAAAAGAAGGGAGAAAAGTTTTGTTAGTCGAACAACATTATGTGGTCGGTGGATGTGCTACTATTTTTAAGCGCAAAGATTTCAGCTTTGAGGTAGGATTACATCAACTTGATGGGCTACATGACAAAGATCCCAAGAAAAAAATATTTGCAGAATTAGGAGTATTTGATCATGTTGAATTTATTAAAATAGATGAATTTTACCGCTTTAAAAATAATCGCCTTGATTTTACAATTCCTGCTGATGCAGAATTAGCAATTGCGAAATTATGCCAAAAATTTCCCCATGAAAAAAAAGGTATCAGAAAATTTTTTCAGAAAATAAATGCCATTGCTGAAGAAGTAACTAGATTACCAGAAGAACATTGGCAACAACTTTTATTAATGCCTGTCTTTCCTTTTATTTACCCTAATTTGACTTTGGCAATTAAGCAAACTTTGGGTAATTTTTTAGATTCAATTATCAAAGATCAAGAATTAAAATTATTACTTTGTGGAAATATGTATTATTACCATACCAATCCGTACACATTGTCTCTCGTATTTTACTCTCTTGCACAATCTAGTTATTTTCATGGATCTTGGTTTATCAAAGGTGGATCTCAAGTTTTATCTAATTATTTAGCTTCTGTAATTAAAGAGCATAACGGGGAGATATTATTATCTCATCTAGTAACCAAAATAATGACAAATAAAGGAAAAGTTATCGGGATTGAGTGCGAGAGTAAACCAAAGAAAAAGGTTAAACAATTTTTCGCTCAAACTATTATAGCTAATGCCGCTATTCCTAATATTGTAAATTTACTTCCTGATCCAGAAAATAATCTTTTACAAAAGCAGATTCAAAACTATGTCGCTGGTTGTACATTTATTGCTATTTACTTGGGTTTTAAAAGAGAAATCTCTCAACTTGGCAACTTAAACTATTCTATATTTAGGTTTGATGATGATATTCATAGTTTAGATGATATGAATATTAATAATACAGCCGAATATGAGAAGCGAATCTTTACTTTTGTGGATTATAGTCAAATTGATTCAGGACTTGCTCCTTCTGGTAAAA
>Ga0102689_1162679_pt1 | contig 10025 bp, 8 predicted proteins | sample NOAtaT_7_FD_77365 | JGI IMG/M metagenome (GOLD analysis project Ga0102689, IMG submission 77365) | Metatranscriptome of freshwater lake microbial communities from Lake Erie, under a cyanobacterial bloom - NOAA_Erie_Diel1S_2200h metaT... | ecosystem: Environmental > Aquatic > Freshwater > Lake ...
TGTTGCGCTCCTCGCCGGCCTTAATCAGTTCTTCCACCGGGTCTGCCTTTTCTTTCTGTACCGGCGGTTTGTACCGCTGCAGCGGCGTGATCGGCTTGACGGTTTTGTTTGTCATCAACTCATACGCCACCATCTCCGGGTCTTGTGCGGCGTTCGGGTCTCTGGCAAACCGAGTTTGCAGCGCTTTGGCCAGCGCTGGGTTGAACGTCTGAGACGCAAGGAACTCGGCACCCCTCTCGCGCTTCTTCCAGTCGGGGATTTCTTCCTTGCCGCCGCCAGCCGCCCTCTGAGGCCGAGCGGCATCCCGCAGAGCGCCCAACACAATCGACCGGGAGTTGGGATCTAGCACCTGCAGCGCAGCCGCCTGCTCCTCGCCCAGCTTCTTGCCGCCGATCTCCACGTTGGCCAGCGCCGTCCGAAGGGCCGTGCCTTCCGTCTGCTTCTTCTGCCGCTCCGCAAGCGCCTTGGTCACCTCGGCCCGATGCTCTGTTACCGGCTTGGCTTCCGGCATGACCATCTCGCGCCCGCCGATGGTCTGGCGCAGCAACGGCTGACGCGGCGTAGCGCCGGGCATATCGAATGGACTGAGACCGGTGTACTGCGAGGCGCTAATCATCCCCGCATCTGCCGCCTCTCGCTCCTCCCGGCGGAGCGCGGCGGCATCAAGCATCGCCTGCCGCGCCGCTGCCGCCTTCTCCTTCTCGCGCTCGAACTCCTGCTTGCGCGTAATCTCGCGGTACTGCTGGGCGCCTTCGATGCCGCCCCCCAGTCCAGCGAGGGCGGCTTGGAGCGCCGTGAGTACGCCTTCTCGTGCCATACAGCCTCCGGTTATTTCGCTGCGACTGGGAATGAACTAAGCACGCGAATAAGTTGCTCGCGGAGACGCGCCTGCAACTCGTCTTGCGCCATCCGCTGTTGCGCGGAAGCGATTTCAGCTTGATACTGCGCGGTTTGAGCGGCAATCTGACGGTTCCGCTCTCCAACCGTTGTTTGACCGCCAAATACGAACGAGCCGGTTGGGTCAAACTGGTATCCTGTCATTTCAGTCATCCCCAACTGGCGGCGCAGATTGCGCTCCAACTCCGACTGTGAGACAGCCGATGTGGGAATGAACGCGCCAGTCGTTGGGTTTTGCAGCGGACGAACTTGTCCATCAGATACGCCATGCTGTATCCCAGACTGCTCAGAAATCTGCGCGGCCTGCTGGTAGAGTTGCATCGTTTCCTGCGTACCCAACTGCTTTCGCTGCAGCGTCTCTTGTGTGCCAAGCATTCCTGTCAGGCCAGCCCGCTGCAGCTGGGACTGTAGCGTCTCCGCGCCAAAGGTTGGCTGCCCAGTTCTAGCGTCAAGGCCAGTAAATACTTGTCCTGTCGCTTCGGTTAGTCCCAGCTGCCGACGCAGATCCACGTCAAGGCGTGTCAGGGTGTCCTGCTGCTTCCGCGCCTCTTCGGTCTGTGTAGTCGCTGATGTGCGGAGCATCTGGTTGGTTGCGGGGTCGCGCAGAGGAACAACCTGCCCGCCGACAACCGTATGCTGGAACCCGGACTGCTCAGAGATTTGCGCAGCTTGCTGGAAAAGCAACTGCATTTCCTGCGTCCGCATCTGCGTCCGCTGTAGCGTATCCCGCCCGCCAAACGTGCCGGTGATTCCCGCCTCCTGCAGTTGCGCCGCAAACGTCCGACCCGTTTCGCCCGTCTCTGCCGTAATCGCGCCGGTGGCTGGATTGACGGTATACTGCTGGCCGGTAATCTGCGACAGTTGGGCGGCGCGAGCGTAGGCGTTCTGGAGTGCGGATTGAGTCAAGCCGCCAGCTTGTGTAACCGCTGCGCCATCACCCGGCTGATACACCTGCCCGGTTGCTTCCATCATGCCTAGCTGCCGACGGAGCTGTGTCTCCATCGTCGCCACCCGCTCTTGTGATGCCGTCTGCGCGTTCAACCGGGCCATTTGCGCCGCGTTATCGGCAGCGCTGATGTCCTTCTGCGCTTGGATTCGCGCTTTGTCTACGTCGATCTGCTGACCGGCGCGGGCATACTCATTGGAGATCTGCGTCGTCCGCAAATCAATCTCCGCATCCCGATACGCCCGCTGATCGTCAATCTCCACGCCGCGCAGTCGCTGATCTTCCTTGATTTGATCGGCGCGTTGATTGAGTTCATCGCGGTTGAGCCCCAACTGCTCCGACCGGAAATCCTTCTCCGACTCGAACTGATCGCGCTGCAGCCCACGGATGGCCAGATTGTTGCGCTCTGTTTCTGACAGTTGCCGGTTCTGCAGCGCCAGTTCGTTGTCCACCTGCGACCGCTTAATAGCCAGTTCGGTCGTGGTAAACCCGCCCTGCTGTAGTCGAGCGGCCTGCTGTTCATCTAGTTGGGCAAGGAACTGCTCACCTTGCTGTGCCAGCCGTTGCTGTTCAACATCCAGTTGGCCACGCTGCACTTCCAGCCCACCAAGGCCAAGCTGCTCCTGAAGCGCCTGCTGGATGTCAAACTGCCGCTGCTGCTCCCCGAACTGCCGACCGGCCAGCGTCTGCACACCGCCCAACTGGCCGGTCAGCCCCGCCCGTTCGATCTCCTGCTGACCCAAGAGGCGCTGGAGATCCATCGACAGACCCGCCGCTTGGCCAGTCGCCTGCAGGTCAAACGCTCGCGCCGCTTGCTGCGCCGCTTCTTCGGCCTGTGCGCCTTGGAACGCCTCCTGCCCTGCCTGCTCAAACTGCTGCTGGCCAAACTGGGCGGCGCGGAGTTGGTTCTCAAAGGTCGCCGCCTGTGCCACGCGGTTGGCTTCGAACTCGGCCAGATCCTGCGACCCCGCCAGTTCAGCAAAGCCTTGCCCCGCCTGCAGCAACTGCGCTCGGTCTTGTGCCTGCGTCTCAGCGGCTCGCTGGAGGAGCTGCGCGTCGATGTCGGCCAAGGCCCGAGCCTGCGCCCCACCCAGCCGCCCAAGGCCAGAGGCGGCAATGTTGGACGCCGACAGACCCCGCCGCGCCAGATCCTCGTTCAACTGGCGCTGCTGCTCCGTGAACTCGGACTGGAGGTTCGCCGCTTGCGCCCCACGGATCTGCTGGAACGCCTGTGTGTCAAACCGGGACGGCGTCTGCCCGAACGTCTCCAGCTGCGACTGCAGCCGTTGGCGCATCTGCTGCGCCTGCTGGCTGCCGCCGTACTGGGCGAAGGGTTGCGATTGGGGCGCAGACGGCGGGGCGGGACGCGCCATGCCCCGTTGCTGCATCTGGGCGAACGTCTGCGCTGGCGCAGGCTGTTGCTGCTGCTGGCGCTGCTGTTGGGCTCGCTGCCCGTACACCTGCTGCTGGCCACCGCCCGTCGTATTGGTGGTGCCCAGCATTTCGTTGTAGCCGGGAAGACTCCCGAACGCGGTGTTATAGGTGGTGGCCATGAAATCTCCGGTTATCCGCGACGAAGTTCGCTCTGCAGTATTGGCATGAGCAACTCCTGTGCGCGACGGTTATTCTCTTCGATAATCCGCTGACGGCGCTTCTCTTCCTCAAAGCGTTGGCGCTCAGTCCGCCGGTTAAGATATGCGCCGATCGCTGTTCCAGCGCCTTGTGCAATCCCACCAATGGCAGCACCAGACTGCCCAGAGAGAAGACTGCGAATGCGCTGTCCAATGCTGCCGTCCTGTTCTCCATCTCCTCCATAAAAACGCTTAGCAAACTCTTCTTCCGGGTCCGTCTCCGTTCGGCGCATGGGATTTAACAACCCACCAGCCTGTGTCAACACGCCAGACTGGCCAAATAGCGGGTTCTGCTCTGGTGCATTGGCATACCGCAAAGCGCCAGTAATCCTCTGAAAATCAGCAGGACTGACTACATTCAGTCCTTGATTTAACCCAGACCCACCAAGTTGCGACCCCGACGTGCGAAATGGAACGCGCATCGGGTTTCTCATTATGGGAGAAGTCGGTGGCCGAAACCCCATGCCCCTGCTGCTGCCGTAGTTCATAGCCATCGGTTACTCCTGCGCCTGAGGCGCGAGCTTGGTGTACTTGCCCGTGAACGTGTCAAAGCTCCACTCGGTCGGGTCCATCCCGTCCGACTGGAAGGCGATCTTGGCCAGCTCGTCGCGCTCCGCGACAAACTTCTGCGCGAAGTTGCGGCACAGCACCTGCACGGCAATACAGGCGTCCTTCGTTTCGGGCTCGCTCATCATGTCTCCTTGGCCTTCCGGGCCGCTGCGGCGTTATCGACGAGGTTGGGATACGGTCGGCCCGCCGCCTTCGCTCGGGCCTTGGCTTGCGCCTTCTGCTTCGAGGACAGCGCCGTGGGCTTCTCCCCCTCCGGCGCGGGCTTCTTCCAGAAGGCGACCTTGCGCTTCTTCATGGGTCGAATCTCCTTAGAAGCGGCCACCGCCAAGTGCGCGGAAGAGCGCCGCTAGCAGAGCTTGATTGTTGAAACCACCCATCTCTTGCATCCCGCCAAACGACCCGCCACCAAACGGCCCTTGGTAGGGTTGCTGGTAGAACTGTTGGTAGGGTTGCTGGTAGAACTGTTGGTAGGGCTGTTGGTAGGGCTGTTGAAATGGCTGCTGACGAGACAACCCCCCAAAGATATTCTGGCTCTGGCTTTGACGTGGTGGAGCGAATGCCTGTTGCAGCGCATTAGGACCACCCATCGCAACTGCAAGCGGATCAACATCACTGCCAAGTTGCTGCGCCTGCTCAAACGTTTGCCGTTGCTCAAGCGAAACGTTAGGGGCATACATCATTTGCTGCTGGCGAGCTGGCGCAAACATCGCCTGCATCGACCGACTGGGCTGAAACTGCTGGGTGTACGGCTGCTGAAACATCCCGCCTTGCGCACCCCCATACCAGTTATTTTGCTGTTGCTGCTGGTATCCTCTGCCGCCGAATCCACCAGCATTGCCGCCCGCGTTCCCATAGCGCCGGTCCATCGGCTGCTGCATGAACTGCTGCATGGATTGCGGCTGCCTATACGATTGATAGGTATTCTGCTGCCCATACGACTGCTGTCGCGCAGGCGAAGGGGGCTTGTTAAAGCCGCCTGACGAATCACCGCGCCGTGCCGCACTGCCGTCGTTAAGCTGTTTTTGAAACGACTGCTCTTCCGTCTCCGGTTGAAACGGGGTCAGTTGCGCTTGTGACATCTTACGGCTCCTCCACGACAACCGGCTCCGGCTCCGGCTCCGGCGCGGGAGGCGGCGGCGGCGGCGGAGACGCCACGCTGACATCGCTCACCGGCACGTTGAGCTTCGCCGCGACCGCCGCGCACAGCTGGTCGTCGGTCCAGTCGGGCGCGAGGTCCGCCGAGAGCAGCGAGACGCTGGTGCCGATGTAGGTGGTGCCGATGCTGAGGACGACCGTCTCAATGCTGCACTGACAGTCGGTCGTGCCGCTGGTGTAGTTGATGACGGCGGTCGAGATGGTGACGGGGGTTGCCATGATGATGTCCTCTTAGTGGAGATCGGTCCACGCGCCGCCCGCATACACGCGCAGCTTGTTCGTGGTGCTGTCGTAGTACACGTCGCCGTTTTCCGCGCCAGCGGGCGCAGCAGCCAGCGGCACGAAACGGAACTGTCCACCTGCCTTAATCCGCGCCCGTTCGGTGTTGTTGGTGGCGAAGCGCAGGTATCCGTCACGCTCGTTCCAAATCTCAAAGTCATCGTTTGCCGTGGCACTAATCGCACCGAAGTAACAGCCAGTCGATGCGGTTGCTCCAAGAATACCATACCCGTTTGACACTCCAGCAGACCCCTTAATGGTCACGCGAGTGTACTGTTGCGTTCCGTTCACCAACAAGTAGCCGCTCGCATCAATGCGGGCGCGTTCGGCAAGCGTTCCGGCGTTGGTGGTGTAGAACTCCAACGTGCCAGAGTTATTGGCTCCGCGCCGAGCGCAACTGACAAGTGCCAACAGATTCGACGCATTGAAGAACGTGATTTGCCCGATAGTGGCATCGGACGTTGCGTATCCACGGACATCAATAGCCGCACTCGTTGTTCCAGACTGCGCGGAACTGACGCTAATTGCCTGATTGTTTACGTTGAAGTTTCCGCTGGCTGCGCCGACTACAAGATTCCCGCTTGCATCCAGCGTCATCGCCTGCGTGAACGTGATCGCGTTGCCAGCCGTGCCGGAGGCGGCGGTATGCCACGAATGCGAGCCGTCGCTGCCCTGTGCATATCGCGAAGCAGCAAAGCTCTGCTTGTATATCCATTGCGCCGACGAGTCTAAGAACGCATTGGTCGCGATATTGCCAACAGCCAATGATGCTGCGATTGCAATCCCACCCGTCTCAATGTCGAGCGCGTTCCAGTCAGACTTCCACGCACTCGGCGTCACCCCGAGGCCGAGGTTGCCGGAGGCGTCGATGCGAGCGCGTTCAAATCCGTTTGTGCCAAAAATCAACGGCTGCGCTGAACTGGTTCCGATACCAACAGGCACGGAAGCCGTGTTAAACACCAAGCTGATCGCGCCACTGGCAACCCCGAACATGGTGCCACCAGATGCGCCGATGTATAAGTCGTACCCTGCACCGCTAATAAACTGCTGCGGCAGTCCAGACCCGCCCCCAAGCTGGAAAGTGGCCGTCGGACTCGCCGTCCCCACGCCCACGCGGTTGTTCGCCGCGTCCACGTAGAGCGTGTTGGTATCGACGGCAAGGTTGCCAGAGGTGTCTACAGTCAGGCGCGTTGCGGCTGCTGCCGTATCGTAGATGGCAAGATTTCCACCAGCGACCAATCCGATTTGATACTTTCTGGCCGTTTCGCTTGATGCGGCAAGCGTCAGCGCGTACCCTGTGCTGTATGTCCCAACATCAACAAGTGATGTCCCTGCGACATGCAAGGTGTTACTCGGACTCGCCGTCCCAATGCCCACACGATTGTTCGCGCTATCGACCTTCAGCGTGGACGTGTCCACCGTCAGATCGCCGCTCACCGTCAGGCTCGACAACGTGCCGACGCTGGTGATGTTCGGCTGGGACGCGGTGGAGAGGGTGGCCGCCACGTTGGCGCTGAAGGTTGTCGCCCCCGTGCTGTCCGCAATCGCAATCGCCTGCGTCCCGTCCTTCGCCTTGATGTTGGTGACTTCCAGATTGGTCAGGTCCAGCGTGGTCGCATTGACCGCCGTGGCCGTGATCGTCCCGGCGCTGAAGTCCCCGTTGCTGTCGCGCAGCACGACCGTGCTGGCGGTGTTGTCCGACCGCTCCACGATGCGAGGCGTGGAGAACTCGACGTAGTAGACGCCGTTGCTGGCGTTGGCCCGCAGCACATACGCCACCGGCTGGTAGTTGCCGCTGGTCGGCTTCGTGCTGGTGAACCCGCCCGATCCGTTGGCGTACAGGATCGTCCCGACGCTGTAGGCGGCGGTGTTCACATCCTGCACGATACCCGTGTTGGTCGCGTACCCCAGCGACCCGGAGGTCACGGTCGCCGTGATGACGGCGAAGGCGGTGTCGGCGGCGCTGGTCGTCTTGACGACTTCCGGCAGATCCTGCCCGTTGTTCCAGCCGGTGACCTTGACCACGTCCCCCTTGACCAAGTTCTCCCCGGCCAAGACGGTCAGGGCGATGTTCTCGCTGGAGACGGGATGCCAGTGCGTGCCGTCGTCAAACCACAGCGTGTAGACCCCGGAATCGTCCGTGATCCACTTGCGCCCCGCCGTCCCCGCCACGGGGCGGGAGGCGAGGGTGGAGGACTGGACGTGGATGCCGGGGTCGGCATCGTGGTCGTTGTAGGAGGACCGAACGGTGTTGTCGTTGCCGCGCACCGTGTTCGCGTCAATCGGCGTGGTGCCGTTGACCGGACTGGTGAACGTGGCGACGGAATGTTGTGCGACGGTGGTCGCCATGGACTATCTCCGGCTGAGAGAAAAGGCTTCCAACTGAAACCGACTGAAGACCGGCAGCGCCTCGCCCGAGTCGATAATGCTGATATCCACATAGTAGCCCCACCCGCCCAGGGGGATGCGGTAGGACCGGCTGCCGGCCCCACCCCATGTCCCCTGCCCCCAGTAGGTGCCCGCGCCACCCCACGTTTCGTCCGTGGAGGGCGGGAGGGAAAAGGAGCCGAAGTTGTCGCCCGTGTTCCACTCAACGCGGCACTGGTCGGAGCCTTTGAGCTGGGCGGTGAGGTAGCCCCACCGGAGCGACTTGGTCAGCGCATCGTCCCCGCAATAGAGCCGGTGCAACTGGACGGACATGGCGTACCGCGTCCCGCCTGTCCCGTCCGCCGCCACGTTGTCCTTGTAGACCCCCGGCGCATCACAGAGCGAGACCCAGCCGGAGGCGTCCCCTTTCAGCACGACGGGGAGCCCTTCGTCGTTCAGGGTCTCGAACAGGGCGGTGGTGTCCGGGCTGGTGTAGGCGCCATCCCACGGGCCGCTGAAGGCGTTCAGGACGGTGTGGTACTGGTAGCAGCCAAAGCCGGGCATGGTGATCCACAGCTCTTTGGTCGCCCGATTGACGATGGCGCGGATGTTGGCAAACTGACTATCCGACAGTTGCCGGATGATGGGAAGCAGCGGGTCCGGCTTGTCCGGCGTCCCGACCGGGGCGACCTCCGCCTCGTTGCAGCGGTACAACCCGCGCTCCGAGATGAAGAAGGCGACGTTGTTGGACGCCACGATGCTGTCCGGCGCAATAGTCCCGACATCCGCCGTCACTGCCGCCGGGGCGACGGTAATGTCGTCTTGCCCGAATCCGGTGAGGCGGGAGATACCGCGCCGATGGAAGATGAGGAGCGACGTGTTGATCGACGCCAGCCCGACCACCGCTTCGTCCCCGAAGGTGCGGACAATGATCTGTCCGCCCCCGGACCCGCCGTTGCCGAGCGAGTCGCCGTTGTTGAGATCGGAGTAGAAGATGCTGTCGGGGAAGCTGGTATTCCCTGCCGCCCACAGCCGCTCGTTGTGGACGGCAATGACATCAGACGCCACCGTGCCCACGATGTTCGTGGTCAGCGTCGTCCCGTTCCACTTGTTCAGCGCCCCGCCGTCCGCGATATACACCACGTCATTCCCCCCGCTGTCCCGGAACTGGGCGAAGCTGGGGACGACGGTGGTGGACAGCGCCCCGGCTTGGGTCGCCCACGTCCACGGGAAGGCCCCGTAGGTGGTCGTGCGGAGGACGCCGTTGCAGACGGCGAGGATCTGTTCCGTCCCGCTATCCTGCCGGAAGGTGAACCCGTTCAGGACGGCGGCTGACGCCAGCGCGGCGGTGGAGCTGCGCTGCGTTCCGCCCCGCTTCGTGACCGCGCCGTAGTCCGTGAGCCGGGCGTTATTCGACCGGCGCATCTGGTTCGGCTGCAGCGCGGAGTCGTCGGACACATCGTTGAGTCCGCCGTCAAACTTCGGTTGCTGGTCCGCGAGGCGGACGCCTCCCGGCTCCGCCGCCATCAGCCGCCACTCCAGTCATACTTCTGATCCGGGTAGGCCATCATCGTCGGGTTGATCGTCCGGCGGCGCAGATCGTCCAGCAGCGACTGCCGCTCCTCGTTGGCCAAGGCACGGTAGTTGTTGGCGGCAGACACTTCCGCCCCGCCCTTCAAGAGCAGCTTGGCCGAGGCGACCGCCGTCAGCAGCAGCTCGCTGTTGCCGGGGAAGTCGATGACGGAACTGTCCGAGGCCAGATCGCTCAGCGACGTGGGCTTGTAGTTGACCGCCACATAGATCGTGGTCCCGCTGCCGACCGGCAGAATCTGCACGTTCGTCCCGACATAGTAGTAGAGGCGAGGGTACGTCGGCAGATAGTTGGTGGTCGTGGCCAGCGGGACGTAGGAGAACTCCGTCTGGTTGTACAGGACGTTGCCGTCCGAGACGGAGAGAATGCGATAGAAGTTCTTCTGGCTGTCGCCCCCGCCGGTGGACAGGCTGCTGAACGGGATCTGCCCGTTGCTGTCCGTGGTCAGGGTCAACTGCTGAAAGGTGTAGAACGGGGCGGCGTTGAGGATGTTCGACCACTCCTCGTCATACACGCTGTTCAGCACGGTCTTGATCGTGTCGTCCGACCAGCGCGTGGACCCAACGGCATCCATGTACTCGCGGGTCAA
>Ga0102689_1043021_pt1 | contig 9846 bp, 1 predicted proteins | sample NOAtaT_7_FD_77365 | JGI IMG/M metagenome (GOLD analysis project Ga0102689, IMG submission 77365) | Metatranscriptome of freshwater lake microbial communities from Lake Erie, under a cyanobacterial bloom - NOAA_Erie_Diel1S_2200h metaT... | ecosystem: Environmental > Aquatic > Freshwater > Lake ...
ATTTCCCCACCCCTTTCAGGTGCATCATTCCAGGTGTATTTGAATTTCACGGGCCCCATTTTCATCCCCCCGTCCTACCGCCAACGCGGATTTTATGCTGCTAGCGCCCTACGCGCAACCGGCTCCTACAAGGCTAGCCCTATGCTTGCCGATACTGCCACTGATTCCCTTGTTGGGCTTAATCGTGGTCTCTCTAATGCTGTTGGAGTTCAGGCCTACCCTGACTCTAATGGTCCTGTTGCTATGACTAGCTGTGTCTATTGCAATGTTTCGGCAAATTTGCCGCGGGATTTTTGTCCAATGAGAGTTGAAGTGTTTTTCGATGAGGAAGAGGAAATTGATTACGGTGTCCAATCTGCGATCAGAGAGTACATTCCTCCGCGTTCAGTTTTTATCAATGAGCGTGTTGAGTTAATTCAGACTTTCTTATTTCGGCCCCTTGATGATGCGTTCTTTAGCATTCTCATTCGACAATTTCATTTATATATCGGTGAGATTTCTACATTTGAGTGCTTAGTTCCCGGTTTGTTTGGCCCTGAAAGGCCTACATCGCAATGTGACTTAATCCATTGGTCTGAAGCCTTATTCTTATACTACAAGCGTCTTGCCGTTAGGTTCGCGTATTTTGTGGGGAATATGTTGCTTCATTTCTTTAGGAATGTTCTTATTCTTGGTCCAATTTGTTGTCTTGTTAGCCCTTTCTATGCATTTTTCTGCTTATTTCAGTGGACTTTCTGTTTTGTTTTAGCATATTGTCCTTCTTTCTCTAATCTGAGCATCTTTTTCTGTTATGCAGTATCTTTACGTTTCCTTTTTGTTGGTTTCTCCACGGTCCCTTTATTTGGGATTTTGTGTTGCCATTTGGTTAGAGATTTTGTGAGTTATGGTTGTATGCCTGACCCCCTTGATGCCAAAGCGAGTGAATTGGAGCGGCTGCGACGTCAAGTTTTCTTTATTTTGTCAAGGAAAGGCGATATACACGAGCAGTTAATTTTCGCTTATAGATACTTGGAAAAGCAGCCTAGGGTCGGCCGGGGAAGTCACTGGGCTTTGCCTCGCATCACTCTGGTTAAATCGAAATATTTTTACTCTCCCTCAATTAAATTTGGCAAGAAGTTGTGTACGACTGTGGATTGTTATAAGTCCATGTATGATGCGATGTGGGCTGCCTTGGAGCTAAAGAATAACCTTGTTCCCACCGCTGGAGAAAGTGACTCTGTGCCCCTCATTAGTGATAGATGGAAGTGTGTTGGGACTACTTTCCAACTCGTTACAGTTCTTTGTGCGAATTTGCCTTTTGGCCTTGGCTTTCATTTGAACCCTGTAGCTGGTCAGTATATTCAAGACGCAATTCTTTTTGTCATTAAGTACCTCTATATTGTTACTGACACACGCTCATCGAAACAGATAGCTCTAGCTTGTGAGTTGCTTCAATTTAGGAATTGTCCATTGGGCATTGCGCTTTATGGAGCTGCTAACGAGTGGCTTGGTGATTATGTTGCCGCCACATTGGAGGAATTCGATAAGATAATTGATGGAAAAGCTGAAAAAGTCGAAGAATATCTGGACCCTATTGGATCTGGAAAGCGGAAGTGGTGGCGCAAAGGAGTCCACCAGCCTACTTTGAGTAGTGTACCTTCCCCTCGGCCGTCCGCAAGGACTACAATGCCAGCGCGAGCGGCGCGTACTATGTCGAACCTTTCCAGCGTACCGGAGATTAATCCAGACAGTCTTGTCCCTACCGCAGGCTTCGTTTCAATGGACAGTTTTGTTAAGCTGTTGAATTGTTTTGATGGTGCCATCCGATCGCAAGTCGCGAAGAAGATTTTGCAAGTGTTGGCAATCATTATCGCTCTTTTTTCCTTTTCAAAATCTGGTACTTTTAGTCCGGAAGGAATGACGAGGGTTTTAGAGTCCATGAAGACATCCCATTTTGACGAGGCTGTTGATTTAATGAGTTACTTTTTAAGCTTGTTACGTTGGTTAGCTGATGCTGGTTGGTTTCTTTTCCGTTTTCCTTCATCAGCTTCTTCTTTGTTGACACCAGACTTGACTATGAGTTGGAAGGATAGAGCTGAGAAACTTTTACTGGTTGAGAAGTGTTCAGGTTATGCTAATTGCACTGGAGATGGAACACTCGACATGGAAGGTAAACAGGTTCCCCTACCGTTGCTCCGGCAGCGTTTGTTACAGCTCATTAAAATTGAGTGGCCATCTGTAGAGGCTGCTTTGAAGGTTACTTCGAGTAAATTTGCGATGAATGAATTTAAGCAGTTGAAAAATCGATTGGTGACTTTTGAGTCAGTTTTGGCGAAAAAGATTATGTCACAGAAGTATAGGAGACAACCATTTGGTATCGCTTTAACTGGAGGAACTAGCGTTGGAAAATCTAATGTCTCTAATTTGCTATTTGCTTATATTTCCGCTTTGGAAGGAATGGAGCATTCGGCTGAGTTGGTCTTCTCCCGTAATCCTTTGACACTTTTCTGGGACACGTTTATTGGCCAGCCTTACATATTGTTTGACGATGTTGGCGCTATTCACCCTCAGGCTAAAACTCCTGACACATCGCTGGTTGATATTCTTCAGGTGAGCAACAATGCTCCTTATGTGCCCCCCATGGCCGTTGCAGATGAAAAGGGTACGCAGTGCGTCACATCAGTTGCTGTTATCGCTACGTCGAACATGTTTGACTTAAATGCTCACACAATTTTTTCTTTTCCTGCAGCTGTGTATCGTCGCTTCCATGTGTGGACGGTGATGTCTGTGAAGCCTGCTTTTGCCGATCAATCAGGGCGGCTTGACGCCGGAAAGATTAGACGTTTTTGGGATGTTGTCGCTGCAACCCCTGGAATGGGCGATGGTGTGTATAATGAGCAGTTCCCACCTTATTGGGATTTTACTATTCATGAGACAGGGGACGAGATCAATCCCACTCCCTTCTTAGTTTTTAATGGTGATTCTAGCTTGCGAGATTATTTAGCGCATGTGAAGGACGAATTCGATAAACATATGAAGGCACAGAAGAGAGTGATGGAGGCACATACTGGTGCCAAGAAGCTTGACCTGTGTGAATTTTGCAAATTACCATTTTGCCTAGGAGTGTGCCAACCAGCCATGGACGCATTGCTTCGTCCGCGATTTTCTGCCCCTGCTTCAGCGGCTGCTGTGCCGGGTCCGGCTTTATCAGCACAACCAGCTACGTGGGCGACTCGCTTGCTTGGTACTGGCCGACTTATTCCCACTGCTCTTCCCTGTTCTACAGATTATGTGCATATTGATGATGTCGATGTTGCGTCTGCCGAAGAAATTGAGGAGGAGGAGAAGAAACGACAGAAGGAAGCTGTACAAACAGTTGATAACTATTCTTTGTTAGTAGGAGGGATTCTTTTCTCTCTATGTTGGTCTATTCTCCATTATTTTGGTTATATTGACTATTATAAGATTTGTTATTACATGATATGTCACTTCATTTACCATTTGTTTTGGTTGTTTGCAGCACTCTTTCTTTTAGTTTCCTTGTGCAAGCAGTGGTTTATTACCACACGAGATGCCTGTTCAGTAACAGATTCTTTTTATTTACCGTACTGGATGTTCTCGCGTCTGTGCAGTGGGGCTTATAGTTCAATTTGTGATTTTTCAGTCTTTTTCGGCATTTTTGCTTGGGGAGGATTTACGAGGACTGCGTTTTTGCGAGCATGCCTGTCTAGAGTGAAACGGAAAATTAGATCGGTAGCAACGGGAAAGAACACAATACTGTTGTTATTAATTGTTGTTCTGATCACAATGGCTCGTTCCCCGGCTATGAAGATGTTGAAAACTACCTTGATTTCTACTGGAGGTGATGAGGAGAAATCTTCCGCGGCAGCGCCTTTAGCGCCTATGGATGTTCCAGTGCCCGAAGCCCCGAAGGTTATACCAGATAGTTTTGTGTTGCCCGGTGAAAAGGCTAAGCCTGCAGTTGATGAGACTGTGGTTAAGCCCCCCGTGCCTATACCAGAGGGTTTTAAGTTACCCGGTGTTGGTGCGCAACCAGCTACCCAGGAAGATTCTAGGAGTGCTTGGTATAATGCTGACCCGCCTATGGACACTCGAACTGATTCTAGCCGATGTCTTGCAGGTGGCTCTGGTATGACTTTTATGGAGAACAATATCAGGCGAAATACCTGTAATCTGAAGATAGTTCGACCTGGAATGGCTGATTCGTATTTGAAGGGATTAGCTATTGGTGGGAATATGGTTTTGACCTGTGCCCATGCTTTTTATGACTATTCTACAAAGTCAACAAAGCGCGTTGCGACATCTGGCGTAGCCACCTTTCCTTCTTCTGTTGACGGCAAAGCGATTCAGGCATCATTTTCTATTTCTGATTCTAATCTTTTGATGAACGTTGAAGAGGACTGGGCTTTAGTGATTATTCCGTCTATGACTTCTCGGCGTTCATTAGTCGATTATTTTGTCGAGAAGAATCATTTCTTTAAGAAGCGAAAGGTCTCACTAACCGATGGGAGGCAAGTTGATGTGTGTGTCGGTGCCGCTCATTTGGTTAGCCCTGCTGGTACAAATAATTTTCAGAATTGGGTGGAGAGAGTTTCTTCATTTGGGCCTGATTTTCCTCCTGGTTATATGAATTGCCCTTCATTTTTCGGGCGAGCGGAGGGAGAGTCCCCTCAAGGTATGAGTGGATCAACTTTTGTTTCTAGCTCGAGTGGTGTTTGTATTTTAGGAATTCAGACGATGGCTGATAAGGACGATTTCTCACTTGTTTTGACAACATTTATTGGGCGCACTCAATTGAAGGACGCCATCAGCAAATTATCAAAGAAGTCGAAACTTAATCAGTTCTCCGATGTACCTCGGGACTTTGTCGTCGACCAGAACCAACAATACCCATCTGTGACTGCAGCTCCCACTCGTTCTTGCCCGCTCCTATACCCTGGTTTGGAGCAGTGGAACTTTCAGTTTATGATGACCCTTCAGCAAGCTGTTGGTAGCCCTTCCTCAAAGTTTGCTCACCCTCCCTACAGATCTTTCTTCCGAGAGAGGGGGTATATTTGTGATAAAGAGAAGCCCGTTTTTGACTGGAAATCTAAACGCAATTATTTAACTCAAATTAGCAAGATCAGTTCAGAGATTGACGTTGATCGGGTTGATAAGATATCGACTGTATTATCGGATCATTGGATTAAAGCCTATGGAAGTGAGTTAAAATTGTTAAGCACACTTAGCCTGGCAGATGCCATTAATGGTAATGATAAGGTCACGTGGGTTGAGAGATTGAAGATGGATACGAGCGCTGGTTATCCGTGGAATACGCGGAAATCCGACCTTTTGGAAGTTCGACCTGTACCAGTTGAAGTTCGAGCAAGCGGATACGAGTACTTTTTGACTGACGAAATGCAACAACAATTTTGTCGTTACTTTTTGTGTTTGATTGAGAAGTGTCCCCTTAATTATCCTTATAAGGGAACTCAAAAGGATGAGCCAATTTCTCCTGAGAAGAATCAGACACGCGGTCCTCGCATGTTTTGCGCAGCTAATTTATACGTTATTTTAGGTGGCCGGATGTTGTTTGGCTCTTACATTCGTATTGCTCAGCGTAATCCCTTTATTTCATGGGCAGCCGTTGGTATGAATTGCTCTTCAAAGATCTGGGGCCTTTTATGGAGATTTATAACTATTTTTGGTGAGCATCGGTTGATTGCAGGTGATTATTCGAATTTTGATCAGAATATGTCACCAGTATTTACGAGCGCAGCCTATGCAGTTATTATATCTCTTCTTGAGGCTTCAGGTAATTATTCCGAAGAGGAACTTCAAGCGTGTCGATCCTGGGCTGCTGAGGCGATATATCCCACTGTTATCATTGATGGAGATATTTATTCGATTGCAGGTACTAACCCTTCTGGTAATCCTTTGACTGTGCATGTGAATTGTATTGTTAACATTTTGTTTATTATGTACGTTTGGGTTGGAGTTGGCAATGATGTATCCGTCTTTTTCGTTCAAATCCGCATGATGACTTATGGTGACGATAATCTGATTGCCGTGCACGCTAGCGTAGCTAATTTTGATTTTTGGGCCATTCATGTTCAACTTGCAACAATAGGTGTGAAGTACACTCCTGCAGATAAGTCGGAACCTAAACCTGATAGGAAATTTGATGTTCATGAGGACGTTGGATTTTTGAAAAGGTTATTTGTGGAGAGAGGTGGCTATGTTTTTGCTCCTCTTGACATTTCGTCTATTTCTAAGACTTTTAATTGTTGGATGGCTTCTCATGAAACGGACATGGATCATGGATTGTCCACTTTTGTTTCGATTTGGGAAAATGCTTGTCATTACGACGATGTGCAGTGCGCGAGGATTCATAAGGATATCCTTGATTACTGTGAGGTTGCAGGTTGGCCCACTGATAAATTTCACCCAAGACAGCAAATTCGTGATCGTTTTGTTGATGCCGATGTGGCTCGTTTTGACACTTTATTTAGACAAGCTAGGCTAATTCAGACTTCTGGAAGTCACTATGTCACATATAATGCTGAGTGGTCTAACGTTTTTAACGCGGCAAATCGCGATTTTATGTATCATGGCTTGACTTTTCTACGTCGGACGTTTACAGACGGATTTTTACGATGGGTTTCTATCCAAGAATCCGCGTGGGTTTATTTCATGCGGAGGATTCCCGAAGATCAGCCTGCGGGCGCCGGTGTTGTTCCATTATTGGATAATAGGTTTATCGATTCGGATGAACCTGACAATGTCGGTGCTTTTGATGGTTTTTACTTCATTGATGGGCCGGAGGGGGAGAATGAATCCCCCCTTCCGAGTGGCCCCTCTTAGAAACTTTTCGTAATGCGGTTCCCCAGCCGCTATAGAAAAATGGGAACCCAGTGGACCTCTGGTTTGGAAAAGGTCAATTAGGATTGTGCAATTTCGCAAACCCCAAGCGATTATGAAAAGTGGGGAATTTTTGGCTATCGGCAAACTTTGTTTATCTTCTTAGTCTTTGATTTGTAGTTACTTAGCCGTTAGTTCCGGAATGGTGAGAGGACAGATCAAGAAACTACCATGAGCAATCCTCTAAATTTGAGAGTGGTATACTTAGGAACACACAACTTCGAGTAATTAGTACAAAAACTCGATTTTAGAAATAGTACTGCTGACCAAATTATTAATTTTGACGATCCGGTAGAAGATATAATCGATTCTGGCACTAATATTGTGCCTTTGGTTTCTGGTGTTAAAGCATCAATTACTGAGTGGTTTTCTAGGCCTCAACTGATCCAGACATTGCCATGGATTGAGGGAGGTACTATTAATACACACATTTCTCCTCTTGCCCAATTCTTTGATCCTTCTATTACATCCAATTGGGACAAATTGAAGGGATATAGCAGGTTAAGAGGTAACCTTCACTTGAAAATTGAAGCTAATGCTTCTCCTTTTCATTTTGGTGCTTTAAATGTTTCTTGGGCCCCTTTAACGACTGAACAAGGAAATTCAACAGTTGGGCGAATAAACTACGACTGTATCAATTCGTTTTCAGGGGCAAGTATATCTGCTTATGGAGATTTTGCAAAAGGAACTCAATCCGCCCTTATGCGCAGTACGCAGAGGCTTAATGGTTTCCTATATCCACAGGATTGCAATACGTTGGATTTTGAGATTCCATTTTTGTATCCGAAGGAGTTTATTGAGTTGCGATCTTACCCATATGTGGATAATACATTTGCTAATAATTCGTTGGAGCTATACCAGTTTGGATCATTGTTGTTCAATACTGCCGTGCCATTGCAGGTCGCTCAATCCTTGACTGGTGGTGTTGTTACCATTAATGTTTTTGCATGGATGACAGACGTTGAATTGGAAGGTCCTAGCTTGGTGTTAACTTCAGGCGTTGCTTCTGCGGCAGGAGAGGTATTAGCTTCTTGTAAGACTATCCCTATTATAGGTGGGTATTTAGCTAAGGCAGGAGCTATCAGTAAAGCTTCAGCTAAAGTTATGTCTTTGTTGGGTATGTCTAACGAACCCGATGAGAAGCCTGCGTCTAATATGCAGATTTCTATTCTGCCCTCCTTTTCTTCGCCTGAGATCAATTCAAATTCTAGGTATTTGGGGCTGGCCACTCATTCAGGACTTACAATGGCACCAACAGAGTCTTGGAGTGACGAGTTGGAGGTTTCCCAGTTTGGAAGATCGGTGACTTATTTGGGAACTGCCGATTGGACTATATCGAACCCGAAAGGCACAGCAGTGTTCACTGCCAATGTGACTCCAGAATATTATTTGTTGGAAGCGTTGAGTGGATCTGCTTCTGGGGTGACTCATGCTGTCACAAGTACTCCTGCTTGTTATGTTTCTTCGATGTTTGGTCAGTGGAGAGGGAAGATTCGCTATCATTTTACTGCGATTGCTTCCCAATTTCACCGGGGACGATTGAGATTTTACTACGATTCTAGTGTTGCGGTTCCTTTTAAGGAGGGCTTTGTTTTCTCTAAAGTATGGGACATTACTGAATCGAAGAATTTCGAGTTCGAAGTTCCTTTCACGGCAGCAACTGAGATGCTTTCATTGTCTCACCCCCAGTATTCGTGCACTGAATTGACTACCTATAACTTTCGTGTAGCAGGTGCTGCTAATTCATTGCGGCCGGTTGATCCAAATTATCATAACGGATCAGTAAGGATGGAGGTGTTGAACCAATTGCTTGGTCCCAATGCAGTGGGTGTGCGCATATTGTGTTTTACGTCGATTGAAGGCTTAGAATTCGCTGAACCATGTGCGCCGGGAACATTTATTTCCACGGGTAACATAAGACCAGGAGTTGCTTCACTTAATTACCTGACCCTTAGTCATGATTTTGTTACCACTTCAGGGGACGTGCCTTCAGACCATAAACCTTATAATGCGGAGCAATATAATGGTGAGAAAGTTGTCTCATTGAGAGTTTTATTGCATCGTTCATCTGATTATACGGTTTTGGGAGCACCTACGGGGTCATTCTCCTCAACCTCTGGTGGTGGAGCTTTGGCAGGTCGTTTGACACTTCCACGCGAACCTTTGTCGCCTGGTGAGCATTCTTTTGGGACTAGTACGTCGCGTATTTCGGATAATACTGCGGTTAAATTCGCCAATAATCTTGGGATATCGAACGTGGTCGTGGGGGGTCAGAACATTGGTTATAACTATGTCGCGATGTCACCTTATGCATTTTTGAAGGCGATGTTTGCTGGTTATCGTGGGTCCTTTCGTTGGAAAGTTTATTCTGACCTCCCCCCAATGTACCCTGGTACCACCGCAGATTTACCCAACGTTTCTGTGCCGTTATCGTTAACAATTACACGATCTAATGATTATACAAGTGATGCAATGTGGGTACCACGATCTGGGAGTTCTTCTTATAGTCAGTCAGCCTTCGATTCAATAGCTCAACCTGGAAATCGAGGGAGGGCTTTAATTCGTGGCGCTGAACTTAACTCCATTATGTTCGGAAATTCTGTATCAGTCGATGTGCCACAATATTCGCGATATAAGTTTCTTCCCACCAATGATTGTATTCGCTCATTCGTTCGCAATGCTGCACCTACCGCGCGATTGGGTGCTGTAGCAGGAGCAGATGGAATCTATGAAACAAGTACAGACTCAATTGATCTTGATTACGCGTTTTATAATCCCCAGCTATGGTTTTCTGGGGGTAATCGTTCAATTCGTACGCCAGTCTTTTCTGCCAGTGTATCATGCGGAACAGATTTTTCTTTTGTTGGTTTCATTAACGCGCCCATTATATTTGTGAAAACAACCCCACCAGCCCCTCGGGCTTAGCATTTCAGCAGGATGAAGTGC
>Ga0102689_1071377_pt1 | contig 9679 bp, 15 predicted proteins | sample NOAtaT_7_FD_77365 | JGI IMG/M metagenome (GOLD analysis project Ga0102689, IMG submission 77365) | Metatranscriptome of freshwater lake microbial communities from Lake Erie, under a cyanobacterial bloom - NOAA_Erie_Diel1S_2200h metaT... | ecosystem: Environmental > Aquatic > Freshwater > Lake ...
ACCGGGTAAGCTGGTTTGGCGATGCGGGATGATCCGAACGTGGAGATAAAGTGCCAAAGTGCTCGCTCACCTAGATCCCACAAAAGGTGTTGGTTCATATAGACAGCAGGACGGTGTCGGTATCTGGCTGTACTGATGCCGGCCAGCAGACAGTTAATTGTCCAAGAATTGGGGGAACCAGAATTACAATCACTGGAACTGATTTTGGAGCCACAGGAGCCACTGTCTACATTGGTGACAGAGAGTGCACCAGCATTCTGCATGGCGCTCTCGATCCCTATCTCGAACTATCGTGCGTGTTGCCATCTGGTGAAGGAGAACAAAACATTCTGCTGATCCAGGGGAATGGTGAGTCTGTTCTCAGTGAGATCAAGCTTTCGTATTCCGTCTGTCCCTCTGGTACATTCGACTCCCCCACCAACAATACTTGTATTCCATGTGCATCTGGATTCTTCGCGAACTCTCCGAATGCCTTTTCTTGCGTCAATTGTCAGTCAGGATTCTTTTCGAATGTCACGGGTGCATCTCAATGTTCAACGTGCTCAAGTGGTCTCTTCTCCATTAGTCACCCTCTGGGAGTTTCTACGTGTGTCTCCTGCCAACCAGGCTCTTTTACAAGTACAATTGGTCTGGCTGGATGCTCTCTTTGTGCGCCAGGATCATTTACACCTCACATCGGGGCCTCGATCTGCCAGCAATGTGCTGCGGGTACTTTTGCGTCGTCAAGTGGTAGCACGGAATGTGCTCCTTGTTCTCTCGGATCATTTTCCCAGTTTTCCGCATCGTTGTCCTGCGATGCATGCCCAGTTGGTAAATTTGCTGATAGTACCTCTCGCTCTTTCTGTGACGACTGCGTCTCTGGTAGATTTCAAAGTTCAAGCGGACAGTCTTCATGTAGTCATTGTCCTCTAGGAACGTTTATTGACAGCTCCGGGCAACCTTCATGTATTGAATGCGATGCTGGCTATTTCGGCAATGCAACGGGGCTCTTTGGGTGTTTCGTCTGTCGACCAGGATCATTTAGCTCCAAATCAGGATCTTCTGGTCCAACAACTTGCTCCCAATGTCTTGCTGGTGAATACATTGATGTCGCTGCACAGGCTACTTGTTTGAAGTGTTCTCTTGGTAGATTCTCTTCCCTTTCTGGCTCGGTATCCTGTCCGGAATGCCCTCCTGGCAGCTTTGCTTCTAGTTTGGGACTATCCGCTTGTCTTACTTGTAGTCCCGGTAGATTTTCTCGCTCTGGTGCCTCTGTGTGCTCTAGCTGTTCTATTGGAACGTTCACTGCATTCCAAAACTCTACAAGTTGTGGGCTCTGCCCTGCTGGAAGATTTCAAAATCAAGTTGGGCAATCGTCTTGTGCGTTGTGTCCTGCTGGATCATCTCAATCAACATTGGGACAGTCCTCGTGTGCTCCGTGTCCGTCTGGTTTCTTTGCTGGCACTAGTGGTCAGTCCACATGTTCCAGCTGCTCTGCTGGTAGTGTGAGTTCCGTTGTTGGACAGATAGGCCGATCTTTCTGCTCTAATTGCAGCGCAGGCTCCTTCGTGTCTTCTAGTGGCCAAACTTCTTGCATTTCCTGTGCACCTGGTAGATATTCAAGCGCCTCATCCGCAACTGACTGTGAGTTGTGTGTTCCTGGCCGATTCACTGGAACTCCTGGGAAAACAGTGTGTGAGGTCTGTAGTCTCGGGAGGTTCAGTGGCATTTTTGGAGCCGCTGAATGCAATTCTTGTCCTCTTGGCAGATTCAACAATGCTTCTGGTATAAGTGAATGTTTTGAGTGCTCCAGTGGATTCTCCAAGTCCTCTGAATCTGCTGCCCTCTGTTCACCTTGCATTCCTGGTTTCTTCTCTAACCTCCTCGCTCAGGTCACATGTTCTTCGTGCCCATCAGGACGATTTAGTAATTCTTCAGCCCAGACGGACTGCTTTCTGTGCTCACCTGGGACCTTTCAATCCTCTCGTTCTTCTTCGTTTTGTAGCGTCTGCTCCTCAGGCACGTTTGCGTCTGGATTCGATCAAAGCTCTTGTCAGCCGTGTCGTCAAGGTACTTTCTCTTCGGGAATTCAATCTTCGGCATGTTCCAACTGCCCTGCCGGAAAGTTCTCTCAAGTTACTGGTTCATCTAGTTGTCTTGACTGTCCCCTTGGAACCTTCGCGTCCTCTCCTGGCAACTCCGAATGCCAAAGCTGTCCAGCTGGCTTTTTTTCTAATTCTTCTGGTGTCTCAATATGTTCTCAATGTTCACCAGGTAGATTTCAAAATCTGTTTGGACAGTCATTTTGCTCCAGTTGCTCTTTGGGTCAGGTTGCAAGCAGTTTAGGTCAAGCTGCATGTATACCTTGTACTGCTGGGCGCTTTGGCAATACAACAAGTTCCAGCTTTTGTCTTAGCTGTGAGACGGGAAGATTTAACGATGCATCCGGATTTACATTCTGCAGACTTTGCTCTGCTGGCTTTTATGCCTCCGGTGAAACATCTATTTCGTGCCAAGAATGTCCTGAAGGAAGATTCACTGACACAACTGGCTCTTCCATATGTCAATCGTGTCCTGCTGGAAGAGTTAATCCCAGCGTTGCCAGTACTTCTTGCAGTGACTGCACAGCTGGTTCCATTTCAACTAATCCCGAGCAGTCTTTGTGTCAGACCTGTCCATCAGGTAGTTACTCCAACTCATCCGGATCTTCTTCGTGTCTTCTCTGTGCCGCTGGCTCTTTTTCTGTGACACAGTCAAATTCAGGCCCAACAACCTGCACTCTTTGTACTGCAGGAACCTATTCTTTCCTTCCTGGCCAGTCCCGATGTCTGGAATGTCCTGCAGGTTCATTCAATGACAGAACAGGGTCTACTTTATGTGGTTTTTGTCCAGTTGGCACCATAGCACCAACTTCTGGTCAGACTTCCTGCTCTAACTGCACACTGGGTACCATTGCGGCGCGACCTGCATCCCTTTTGTGTGATCTTTGTCCTGTTGGTAGATTTGCTGCTCGGTCTGGCCTGTCGCAATGTTCTGAGTGCCAAGTCGGAAGTTTCCAGAACTCCATTGGGCAATCTACTTGTCAACTATGCTCTCTTGGCAGTTTTACAGCAGTCACCGCACAAAGCTTGTGTTCAAGTTGTCCAAGAGGCTCGTTTCAGAACAGCTCGGGATCTTCTTTCTGCGTAGAATGCGGTGTTGGTCGTTTTGCTGGCACGTTGGGGTTGTCGCGATGTCTTCAATGCGAGCCTGGATCATTTAATTCTGAAGTTGGTCAGCCCACGTGTCAGGGATGTCCTGTTGGTCGCTTCAGTGATTCGTTTGCGAGCACCACTTGTCGCGATTGCAGTCTTGGCACTTTTGCTGATTCTACGGGCTCTTCATTTTGTCAGTCTTGCTCTCAGGGCAAATTTATTTCTAGTGCTGGATCAGCGCTCTGTCTCCAATGTCCTCCTGGGTCTTATGCCAACGTGGAGAGATCTTCTTCCTGCACGTTGTGCTCCCCAAGCAGTGCTCAATCCAGAGTTGGCTCAACTTCTTGCGAGAACTGCACTGCCGGTCTGTTTTCCAGAGATTCGGGCTCTGAAATATGTCTGACTTGTCCCGCTGGTACGTTTTCTGCATCAGGTAGTTCACTTTGTACTTCGTGTTCTCCGGGCACATTTTCCGATAACTCTGGTTCTGCTTTGTGCTCTGCTTGTCTCGCGGGAACATTTGCTGCTGACTCAGGATCTTTGATATGCTCAAACTGTCCTGCAGGATTTTTTTCCAATCCAGGAATGTCATTCTGCATCTCGTGCGCTCCTGGAACTTATGCTTCTCAGGAAGGAACTGCAAATTGCTCATTATGTGATCCAGGAACGGTGTCGGAGTTGCCAGGTCAATACCAATGTTCTGCCTGTCCTCCTGGAAGAGCTTCATCCGTGTCTGGTTCTAGTTATTGTGATGTTTGCCTGGCAGGATCTTATTCTACATCGGTGTCTGGGACACCCACTTGTGAACCTTGTCCTGCGGGATACTTCACGAACACGAACGAAACCGATTCTTGTGTCCCATGTCCTTTGGGGAGCTTTGTTAACTCAACGGGATCCACTGCTTGCTATTTCTGCGGTCCTGGCAGCTTCACAGATAGTTTGGGATCTTCTGCTTGTACGCGTTGTGGAATTGGACTCTATCAAGAACTCCCTAACTCAATCTCGTGTCTGTTCTGTCCCTCTGGAACGTTTGCCAATTCTTCGGGCTCTTCGACCTGTAGCCAATGTCCTGTTGGCAAAAGCCAGCTTCAGAGCGGTGCATCTCAATGCTCCGATTGTCTCGCTGGAGCTTTCTCTGACGTCTCCGGACTTGTCAGTTGCATTTCATGTCCAATTGGTCGCTTCTCTGCTCGTCTTGGATTATCAGTATGCGATGCATGCGAACCAGGTACCTTTCAAGATGGATCTGGTGCATCACGATGCGCTGATTGTTCACTGGGCAGATACACCGGCCTTTCTGGTCAATCGGATTGTCTTCCTTGTCCCATTGGTATGTTCACTAACGTTCCTGGAACTTCGAGATGCTTTGATTGCCCTTCTGGAAGATTTCAGAACTCGTCAGGAAACAGCGCTTGTGTGACCTGTCCGATTCTTACGGCACAGCCATCGATGGGACAAGCTTTGTGTACTTCGTGCAATGTTGGTTTCTTCAGTAATCAGACTGGTCTGTCTGAATGTTTCGCGTGCCCTGGAGGAAAGTTCTCCGTTCTCATTAATGTCACTCAATGCTTCGACTGCGTCCCGGGTCAATTCTCTACTCCAGGTTCCAGAGATTGTCGCATCTGCCCACCTGGTAAGTTTTCCAACCTTTCAGGAACCTCTGACTGTATGCTGTGCTCGCCTGGTTTTTATCAAGATGACGCTGGACGGACGTCGTGCAAGCTCTGTCCTCTGCGAACTGCTTCTTCCAACTTTGGTCAGCGACAATGTCGTGATTGCAGTCCTGGTAGATTCTCAAACGTAACTGGATTGAGCGTGTGTGCTCAATGTTTGCCAGGCAAGTTCCAGAATGTTTCTGCTTCATCTGCTTGTGTTGCATGTGCACCGTTCACCTTCTCTGACTCTTTTGGAGACTCGCAATGCTCGATTTGTCCTCCCGGTCGATTTGGCTCAATCACAGCTTTCGGTCAATCTGCATGTACCCTCTGTTCTCAAGGAAGATTTTCAGCCAATTATGGATCTAGCTCTTGTACAAATTGCTCGGCAGGGTCGTTTAACGATGATCTCGGTAGTTCGTATTGCCAACTTTGCTCTCGAGGAACTTTCAGTGCAACTCACACAGCGACGGTTTGCCAAACCTGTTCAGCGGGATTTTTGCAGCCTGAGAAAGGCAAATCCATGTGTTCTCGTTGTTTAGCTGGAAGCTTCTCTTTATCAGGATCAAGTTCTTGTTCTACCTGCATCAAGGGCTCTTTTGCTTCTGTCAATGCTTCTTCTGCTTGTGTCGCTTGCTCTCCTGGTTCTTTTGCCGCTAACACAGGCATGTCCAGATGCAATCTTTGTGAAGCTGGAAGGTTCCGTGAAGAAGCAGGTCTTTCTTCTTGTGAACGGTGTCCCTCTCGAACATTTTCCTCAACTGCAGGATCCTCAGTTTGTACAAAATGTCAGCGTGGGCGATTTGGGAATTCGTCTGGACTCACCAACTGTCACATCTGCCCTCCCGGTAGATTTGGTCTTCAAGATAATTCTCTTGAATGTGCTTTATGTCCTCTGGGAACATTTTCCAACTCGTCAGGTTCGCTGCAGTGCCAACAATGCCCTCCTGGTCGCTTTCAGAATGAGCTGGAAGCAACCACTTGTGTATCATGTCCGACTGGAGCATACAACCCCGATTTTGGAAGAGAGCAGTGCACTCTGTGTCCATCTGGCCGATTTGCCGTTGAAACTGGATTAAGCACATGTCAATTGTGTCCTTCAGGAAGTTTTCAAACTGCATCTGGCTCAACAAGATGTGAGATCTGTGGAATAGGTTTGTTTACACAAGATCAAGGCCAGGAAAGTTGTTTGACTTGTCCACAAGGCTCTTTTGGAAACCGAACTGGCTTGAGTTCGTGCTTGAGATGTTCTGTTGGAAAGAGCTCAAGTATCCTTGGAGCTACACAATGTCTGGACTGTTCCCCCGGAAGTGCAGCTGGTGAACAAGGCCAGAAGAAATGTGCTTTCTGCTTAGAAGGTCGCTTTGCCACTGATCCTGGGTTAAGCTCTTGTGATCAATGTCCCACTGGTCAATTCCAGGGTGTTCGAGGACGAACCAGCTGTTCTCTGTGTCTTGCTGGTACCATTACCTCTTCTCTGGGCCAGCAGCAGTGTACGGAATGCGGTCCTGGCACATTCTCCAATTCTTCAGGAACATCTTTCTGTTCTAGGTGTAACCCTGGCTTCTTTGCTGAGACCTTTGGTTCCACGAGATGTTCAGCATGTGGTCCTGGGCAATTCGCATCGACGTCGGGTCAATCCATCTGTCTGACATGTCCTGCCGGATTCTACTCGGTCGGAAATGCGAGCTCTTCGTGTACGGGGTGCTCGCCAGGATATGCTAACCCTTCGGTTGGAAGCTCGCGCTGTTTTGTTTGTGTTCCTGGAAAATTTGCAGTTGGCTCTTCTCTCACCTGTGATGATTGCCCGGATGGTTCAATTGCTTCAGACTTTGCCACATCACTTTGTGAAACCTGTGGTGCTAATGCTGCTTCCAACGATGAGAAAACTCAGTGTGTTTGTGCTCCTGGCTTTTTTAGAGAAGCAAATGTTACAACTTATTTAGCTTGCTCGAGATGTCCAACTGGTACGGTTTGTACAACCAAGGGCATCACGGAAGAGACTCTGGAGACAAAGAAAGGATACTGGAGATCTCTCCTCAACAACAAGAAGTATTATCGATGCATTTTTGATTTCCATTGCGTGGGTGGATTGAATTCTGCTTGTGCTTTGAATCGTGAGGGTCCAATTTGTGCAGTATGTCAGCCAGGCTACCGAGAAGCACTTGGTGGTGGCTGTTCCAAGTGTCCGTCTACCTCTGGGTCTGCACTCTACATATTCTTTATAGCTCTCCTAGCCCTCGGGCTTATGTATCTGCAGCTCTATATGATTGTCAAGAATTCTCGGGTCCATCTTCTTGAAGAAGAAATCGTGTATTGCAAGGAGCACGCTTTAACTCCTTCCGATGCTGCCACTAAGAGAATGGACGAGCTTGGTGTAGGAGATGATCAGTTCATTGAACCGGGCGTCGATGGTATCCCAGAAGAGAAACCTAACTTTACATTCAAGTGGAAGATCTTCCTTGCTTTTCTTCAAATCATGACGAATCTCTCAGTGAATCTTGAAGTTCCTTGGCCTAGTCTTTTCAAGAGCTTTATCAGTTTCTTCTCGTTTGCAAATTTGGACTTTGTTCAAGTCTCAAGTGTCGATTGTGTTCGTCGTACGTTATTCTATGATAAGTTAGTCATTACTACTGTGCTTCCTGTATGCTTCTTGGCTGCTTTGTTCGTTGGGTTCTTTTTGCCTCAGTGGTTCTTCTTGGTTCCTCGACGGGTTGCCAAAATGTATGCCAGTAGAAATGATGCATCGTCCAAATCGAGTGAACTTCGATTGAGATTAGAGCGCAGTCAGGCTAGACGACAATTTGTGGCAATGGTTTTGTTCTTCTTGTTCTTGATCTATCCTCTGGTATCTTCAGTCATTCTGAGAACGTTCATTTGCAAGGAAGTTGACAACAAGTACTACCTGCTCACCGATTTCAGATCTCTCTGTTTTGATGCACAGTGGAACAAGTATGTTCCATACGCCTCCATCATGACTGTGATTTATCCAGTGGGTATTCCCTTGCTGTTTGGCTACGAATTGTTCAGACTTCGCAAGAAAGTTGAGGCGCCTGGTGCCATTGCTGAGGCGGGTATCTTGTACTTTGCCTACCGAAGACATGCTTATTGGTTTGAATTGTTTGAAATGACAAACAAACTCTTCTTGACATCTCTAATCGCTTTCTTCCCGCGACAGAGCCAGCTTCCTCTCGGTCTTTCCGTCGTGATCTTTTACATGGCGATAATCCTCGTGTTGAATCCTTACAAGCGCAAAGGAGATGATAGACTGCACTTGCTTTCTCTGACAGAAGTCTTTCTGTTCCTGTTGGCTGGACATGTCTTGGACCAACCGACGATCTTGTTTAGCAATCGCTATGACATTGCTATCTCAATAGTTTTGATTCTGATGACAGTTCTAGCTGTTGGTCTGTTTGTTCTGCTTTCTCTTCAATTCGTGGTGAACAAGATTCCGTTCTTGAAGAAACTCATGCTCAAGATCTACACTCCTTCTCCCACGAATCACCTTCAATTACGCATCTATGGAATCAACCAAGCTCGCAAGATTGATGCTATGCGTTATGCCACACTGTCTCCTCTGACGGAATCTCGCTTTGCCTACGTGCAGAGTCCTGCCTATGGACTCAACACCAAGGTTCCTCCGATCATGTCAAAGGCACGTGTGTTGCTAGACGAAGAGTAGGATAAACCACAATGACTCTGATTCGATTTATATTCTCTTTGAGTAACCTCGCGAGTATCCTTCAAACTCTTCCTCTTCCTCCTCAGACTCTTCTGCTTCATGTCCCTCTTCTTCCTCAGGCTTGGGGGCGTAAGTCTCGAACAACTCCTGAACCCATGAATTGACTTGCAAGAGCACTTTAGGTTTCTGAAAGTCCTTATTGTCTTTGGCATCTCTCCATTTGAAGAAGGCCTCGGGACATATGATTCCAGAAGAGTTGAGAAACACAAACAAAGGCTTGATGACTCCCTTGGGGGCTCCAGCACGAGACCAAGCCATTTGAGCCCCATAGAGAACCCAAGACTGCTGTTCGGCATCTCTAGCCAGCTCAGCAAACACAGGAGCAAACTCTTGAACCACATCAGTGCTGTGCTTCTGCTCACACCACTTGGAGAAGATCCCACAGCTCACTTGAGACACAACCTCCCTGCTCTGAAGACTCTCCAGACTCTTAAGCGCCGTCAGAGTCTCTTCAGGCGTATCATGCACGACAGAGCCAACATCGAGAGGAACAACCAGTCGATCAGAAAGAAAACCAACGCCCAACTTGTCCAATTGATCACGAGCTCCAGCTCCAGACTTGTCAATCTTGAGCAGAGTGAACACACGAGCCAACTCTGCTTCATCCAAATTCAACTTGTGTTCCTTGTTCCATCTCTGGACAAGACTCACTGTAGCTTGTTGCTTCGATACAGCATCTTTGAGCGCATCAACCTCATCTAGAGTCTCAGGAGCACAAGGTTTCTTCTCCTTGATGGGAACTTCAGTACTTTTCTTCTCAGCCACTGGTTTGCTGGGTTCTACGACTCGACTAGGAAACACAGGACCAGTCGAGTCTTTCTTCTCTGACAACACTCGTGGACGCCACTTGCCTTCAGACGAGCCAAGAGAGGATCCTGAAGTGGCCTTACGCCAGTCCTGCGAGCCTGAACTGGGTCTCCAGCGATCGAACGAGTCTGCCTTGCTAGGAGGAAGGGGCTCGCGTTCTCTGGGAAGAGGTCTGCCTCGACCAAGAGGTCTAGAATCTCCTGAAGGAGCAGTGGGGAGTGCATCTAGGAGAGATTGTTCCCTCCCGTAAGTCTTGGCCAAATCGCCCCAAGTCATCTTCTTACCTTTATCCTTGGACATGC
>Ga0102689_1160202_pt1 | contig 9425 bp, 1 predicted proteins | sample NOAtaT_7_FD_77365 | JGI IMG/M metagenome (GOLD analysis project Ga0102689, IMG submission 77365) | Metatranscriptome of freshwater lake microbial communities from Lake Erie, under a cyanobacterial bloom - NOAA_Erie_Diel1S_2200h metaT... | ecosystem: Environmental > Aquatic > Freshwater > Lake ...
TTTATGGGTTTTACTGCTGCGGTGATGCAGGTTTTTGGATTCTTCAGCTGTGTGCTGTTGGTGAGTTGGCTCATTAATACTGAGTTGCAACTGGCGGAATGCTTCACAAGCACGCCCGGAATAGTCGCGATTAATGGACGCGAGGACCGCCGCAAATTGGCCACTGAGGGGAGGATGATTACGATTTCGTTCAACAATACAAACGCGAATATTTCTTCAACTACGGTTGCGGATGACGCGTACGGGTTATGTTTTTCTTTTTTATTTTTCCTTTTCCATTTCTTTTTTTTCACTTTCGGAACCGCTCAATTAGTATTTTCAGCGTTTCCCATTGTTTGGCTCATGTCTTTTCGTAAAGGAGTGAGCCGACAACAGAGGCCAAGATTGGCAACCCAAGAACCTAAGGATATTCTGGAATCAGTTTTTCCAGCAAAGTTTTTTGATGTATCTGGCACCCGTTATCGAGATGGTTGGCGCTTTCTCATACGGTGTAAGATTACTGATAAAGTTTATCGAGAATCTGTCCGTAAGAAGAATTTGGATGACGCTTTAGGAGTCTTATTAGATCGCTACGGTTTTGTCGCACAGGCAGCGAGTGGATTAGTAATTGACGTCATACTGCTGGCTGTTGCTATATATAACCATTACTATTTGTGTGGTCGAAAAGGCTTTGGTTTGCATTTAGCATGCGTCCATTTTATTCGAGGCCGTTACCCAGATTGGTGTGAGACCGATTTTTCGCTAGGTAACTTGCACCCAGTACATCAACAAGCAATTCAGGCCGTACTAGGATTTCATGGTCAGAACAACGGAGATGTTATGCGATATACCGAGATAGATTACCCCAATTGGCGACATGAGTGGGACAATGATCCTTTAGGAGCGGATGCAATTGCTGCAGCCACTCCTGGATTAGAACCTCAAGGTCTCGATGATTCTGCGTTTTGGAGATCGTTAGTCAAAGTGGTTTCTGTTGTTATAGCTGTTTTTGGTGTAACTCAACATACGGAAATGTCATTTACTGATATTTCTAAGTTAGTTTCAGCTGCTATGCGCGGTGGTTCACTCCTCACAATAAGCACTGCCTCCGAATTTATATCAGAAGTCCGTAATATATTCACTACTCTGAAGAACTTTTGGAGTTCCGGTTGGGACTTCGCTACTTTCTTCGATTGTAATGGAGATTTGCGTGAAATTGGACAAACATTGGCTTTCATAGAGACTGAGCACAACGAGCTAGCAAACAAGTTGGATTGCGATTTAACATTTCAGTTACAAGAGATGCTGGCCAAGATGGAGAAGTGTCGTACTAAAATTGGAACTTTGTACGCGTCTCACCCTGCTCGGCATGCAGATATACGAATTACGGAACAGAAGCTCAAGGTGTTGTTTGATGCTGTAACATTGACCCTAGTGAATTCTTCTCGAGGTCGCGTCCAGCCATTTGCAATAGCATTGGTTGGAGGCTCTTCGATAGGAAAATCAAGTATCACTGATTGGATTTTACATCAATTTGCAGCAGATTCCCCATTCATTCGTGAGCAAAATCAACTTGAAGATAGAGATGCTCCAGGACCATTAGACATGGGATTAGTATATAGGAGTACGTTAGGCAATGCCACGGTCGATCAATATTTGACAGGATTGTTCAATTCTTCATGGGCTGGTGTCTTTGATGATGTATGTGTCACTACTTTGAAAACTTCGCAGGAAGCATACGCATCTCTTAACTCGGCTATCATCAAGATCTTGAATATCTTTCCTTACCGTACGGAGCAAGCAGCTCTGGAGAATAAAGGAAAAGTTTTCTGTAACTTTCAGTGTGTCGTGTTTACTAGTAATGTTTACGACTTTTGCGCATACCAGTCTGCTAATTGTCCTTCTGCTATTTTACGACGAGCGGGATATTTTATCGAACCCGTAGTAAAACCCGAATTCAGAATCAGTGGATCAGCACAACTCGATTCAAATTTAGTGGAACGGTACATTCAGCAACATGAGGTTTACAACGGTCAACCCCTTCCCTTACATACTTTCAATGTGTGGATATATAGAGTTGGTGGCGATGGTCGTGCTTTTGCAGAGGATGTGTTACAAGATGTTGAGATAGACGAATTGATGAAATTCTTACGTGAATCTTGGAACAAACATGCTAGGAACGAAGTCGGTCGAATGAAGAGAGGTACAAATGTGCAATACTGTACAAATTGTCGAGCAGTAGGAGCTCATCCTGAGACAAAGCTCTGTCGAGCATGTACACAGTTAGTTCGAGATCTTTCAGCTCGACAAATGATGTCTGTGATACAACTCATCAACTTTATGAAGAATAGTTTCGCACATGCCATTCATGCACCTTTTTTCGAAGAGTACGTCAAGTTACAATTGTTCAGTTTCCATCCTATCTTCGCTTTTTTAGCCATTTTCTTAGAATCTTACTTCTACATGAGAGTACATCAGGCGACTTGGCGAGATAGGGTTTCCCCCATTTTGATGCATTCTTTTTGCACCATCATAGGTGCGTACTTCGAACATGGTTATTTCGTAGCAGTATTGATACATTCTTCTTGGAATTCATTCATTCTTGGTTGTCTTGTACAAAGTTATTGTGTATTCGCACTTTTGACTTTTTGGTTGTACGTAGATACTGGGTTACCATATTTCGGAGCTACTTTGATCGGAATGATATTTCCTTTGTGTTGCGAGAAAGGCTTTAGTGTGGCAACTAGTTTGATGATTTTTTGCAAAGCGTTCTTTTTCACAGCCCTAGCAGGGCAGACCACGATGAATAATCGGGCTATGATAATTGCTACACAACTTTTGCCAGAGTATGCTAAACTGATGTCGATATTTTGGTTGTTCGATCTTTTTTCCTACGTGAGCATTATTCTATCATTCTTGCTACAGTTCGTCATTAGTGACAAGAATATGACTTTCCTTTGCTACTTCATGAACATCATTGGATTTTTAGTGAATATTGGCATTATCGTATTTGTCTTGCGATGCGTTTATTTCTACCGTACTGTGAGTATAGAGTCCTTTTTATGGCAACGTTACAAGGCTCATATCTCGTCCCGGTGGACGTTATTCTGGATACGTAGTAGGAGTTATTTAGTGTCACAATTCAATTTTGTCAAAGTTTGTACATCACGTTGGAAGAATAGGAAGATGTTGAAAGCACTGGCTTTAGTTTTGTTAGCATTAGGATCAGTGACAGTGGTTTGGTATGCTACACAACTTTTTAGTCGTGCCCAACCACAGGGTGCATCCATGTCTCAACCAGTTGCAATGGGAAAAAACTTTTGGAACTTTAGCTTTGGCACTTCATCTTTAGCAGCTTCACCAGGAACGCAACCAGATGCCTTTGAAAGAGACATTCATATGAATGTAGTGCGTCTTCGCATTGGTTCTGTCAACATCAAAGCATTTTGTGTCGAAGAGAATTTCTTCATCTGTTCCAAGCATGAATTAAGTAGTGCCTTTGGTTCAGATACGCGTGCAAAGTACGAAGTTGTTTACTCCCCAGAGCGTCGATTTCGATCCGCAATGGGTGTAGTGTGCCAAGAGAATATATCCCACCATCCAACAAAAGACTTAGCGATTATCCAGTTACCCAATTCATCTAGCCTGAAAAAACTGACGCAGTATTTCCTACCTGTTGATGATTTGGATGCCACAACTCGTTTGGGCGAAGGCAAGGTTGTTAGCCTCACTGACCATTTGATGGTCCGCACTTATGCAATGGCTACACGTGCACCAATCAATATCAATTACGCAAGTGGTGCAGTGTTGACCTCCGTCTTTCGATTCAATTCTAGTTTAGATGGTAAAACCTATCAGACAATGAAGGGTGACTGTGGATCCGTGATGTATAGCGCGCATCGAGGGAAGTGTGCGATACTAGGGATACATATCGCAGGATCAGGTACAACAGCAGGTGTCTTACCAGTCAGTGCAGAGGATGTGATGGGTTTACTACAGAACGTCAGGCGCTATAGGAAAATACTAGACGATGATTCCCAACTGATGAGTGATTTGAATGCGCAGGGCAAGAGTATTTTGCCGGGCCATCATAAAAAATGCCCGCTAGCCTACATGGGTGACGATGCCGGTACCGAACCGACTGTGCTTGGGAACCTTGGTTCTCACGTGCAGCGTTCGAACAGAGATACAAATTTCGTCGTCAGTCGATTCGTCACCTGGTGGGCAAACAAGCGAATTTTACACCTATGTCCGCGTAGTATCGATTTCAATGTACCATTGACCATTTTGGGCAAGTTCACGCCACCGTCTTTGACACGCTTCGGTTGGATTCCGAAGTTTAGGTTTTGTGATGTGGCGACTGATGTGAAGGAGTGTTTGGAGACTATTGGCGTGCGAGCTTTGAGCGAGAAGGTGTTTAAGCATTACATGTCTAACCCTGAATTCGTAGATCGCTTGCGCAAGATTCGTCCCCTGACAGAAGATGAAACAGTCAATGGTATTGATGGTGCGAAGTTTATTAAATCGATGAATATGAGAAGCAGCGCAGGATTCCCACACAAGGGCACCAAGAAAGAACTCTTTACGTTACGTTCTAGAGATCCCCACAAGTATGACATTCCAGAAGTGATTCGCGAACGCATTGCTGCTTTGGAAAATAGAGCACGGTGTGGGATTCGCCCAGGGGTTATCTTTACTGCAACGTACAAAGATGAACCAGTTCCATGCGAGAAGACAGACTTACCAGAACATTTGGAGAGAGAGCTGGAGAACCGCGAGACATGTCGTGCAGCTATACGCAATAGCAAGTACGGCAAGATTCGCGTTTTCCAAGCGGTGAATGTGGAGACCACCTTTGTTGTGCGCAAGTACTACTTAGCTTTGGTTTCTTTGATACAGGAATTTGGATTACATACAAGTATCGCAGTCGGAACCAATTGCTTCAGCAAGGAGTGGGCTAAACTTATGGAACATCTTGTTCCAGATGGTTGGAACACACGCTTTATATGCGGCGACTTTAGTAGTTACGACCAGCGTATGGGACAGGAATGGCTGTTAGCCGCCTGGTCCGTATTGCGAGAGTTACTCAAACAAACTGACTATTACGCAGAGTTAGATTCCCAAGAGAAATGCGAATTCGAGACTATGTTGGATGCTTTGGCTAGTGATATTGCCAATCCCACTACGCTCTTTTTCGGAGACATATTGCGGTTACATGGAACCAATGCCTCTGGGCATCCGTTAACTGTCATTATCAATGGAATTGCTAATCTGATGTATATGATTTACGCGTTTGAGTCCGTTTATCCAGATGAAGATTTTTTCGAGAAAGTTCGCATTATGACATATGGTGATGATAACATACTTAATGTTCATGAGTCGTGTTCGCGGTTTACTCAACCCGCCGCTACGCGTGCTTTAGCACATATTAATGTGATGTATACCGCGAGTGATAAGGGTCGCGTGGCTACAGATTACGTCGATAAGCCATCCTTCTTGAAACGCTCTTGGCGCTACACGACTTACGAAATTGATGGTCAAGTTCACACGATCGTTACGTGTCCAATAGAGTTTGCTACAATTCAGAAGATGCTGTCAATGGAAACCAAGAAGTCACCGGACGATTTGAATAATCGCATAGTTCAGGTACTAGGATCGATGCTTTTTGAATTTATTCAATATGGACGCTGTCCTTTCGAACAAGCCGTGAACTTATGCGAACAATTCTGCAAGGAACACAATTTGGAGATGCACAAGCAAGCAGTATTCCCTACTGGGTGGCCTTCGTACGACGAGTACATGAAGGCCTGGGTCACAGGTGGTATTTACACCCCCTTTGACCCTGATCCGATTGAGGTGCTGGAGTGCTGAGGCGCTCCAACCCCTGCGGAGGGGTATATAAATACCTGCGCTCTAGTATTGGATGGAGCGCTGGTTTTGGTTAGCCATGTACGTTTTTGGGGGTATAGCGTGGAAAAACCCCCTTTACGACCTGAAGAGGTCATTAAATATACTCACTTTTGGAAACAATTGTGTGGCGAGCGGCTATTGTCACAACCAAAATAGCCCCTGATCAAGCAGTTTTACCGCTACATAGAGCTTTGGTTTTTTGGATTTTCATCTAGTAGTATTGGGCGTGATCATGAGCAACCACAGGCAATCCCTGAAACGTCTTTTTAGACGAGAGTGGTTTACTTTGAAAATACAATACCGTGCAGAATAGGCATAACTGTGCGGGAAACACTTGCCTACAGACTTTGAAACAAGCACACACATTGAGCAGACTCAACAACAAGCTTTCATTGATGCTACACCATTTCAAGAGGAGGAAACCAAATTCGTTCCTGCACAAACTGATGTTACTGAGAACGGTATGGATTTGTCACATTTTTTCGACCGTCCTTTATTGATAACCTCGTGGGAGTGGGACGATGGTACCACATTTTTCCAACAACTGGCTCCTTGGTTTGAATATTTTTCACATCCAACGATTTGGCCTAAGTTATTGGGTTTTTCCAGGATGACTGCCAATTTGGAGGTTGAATTTCGGATTAATGGTTCACCTTTTCGGTTTTCACAACTTATGGTCTCATACAGACCATTGTCGAGCAACATAAAGAGTGATGGGGTCGTAGATAGATCTCTTAGTGATTTCTCAGGTGGGTATATCCCCGAAGACGGTGTTACCGTCTTAGGCACAGCCTTGACCACAGCATCTTCCACACCTTTTAGCATAGTAGCGAGAAGTCAGAGGAGGGTTGCATATATGGATGTTGCACGCTCCGAGGGTTGTAAGATGGTTTTACCTTTCATATTCCCCTTTGAGTGCTTCCGCGTGAATTCCTTAGCTTCAACCGCTGCCAACTATGCACCTGCGATGAGAACTTTGTTTGGGCAAGAGCTTATGTCGATGGGAACAATCACTTTGGAGTCTTTAGCTACATTGCGGAATTTGCAAACGCCATCCACTGCTGGTGTTACTATAGATGTGTTTGTTAGGGCCGTCAACGTTAAGGCGTGGCTCGCATCTGGGGTGGCCACAGCCGTTCCTCAGGGGGCTGAGCGAAAACCTTCACAAATGGCGTCTTCAGCAGCTTCGGTTGCTTCCACTTTGAAGCGAGTACCAGTTATTGGATCATATGCAACTTTGGCAGAAACTTTGGCTACAGCTGGATCACGAGTATTGGAGTTGTTTGGGTTCACACCCAGACCCGACACATCTCTTCCTTCTTACGTTTCTGGATATTCTTCGACCGTCGAGCCCAGTTTGACTTTTCCAAAGAAGGTACGACCGTTGGGCTTGGATCATAATAATAATGTAGTCATTGATCCTGGTATTTTTGCTGGGGATTCAACTGACCCTCTGGCATTTTCCAACTGGTGTTCCCGATCAGCTCTGATGGCTAGAACATATTTCGACGCTGCTTTGAACGTAGGTGATCCTATTTGTCTTTTGCCAGTATCACCTTTTCATTATCAGAGTGAGCTAGTGACAGACGCCGATCAACCAAACACTCGTAGATTCCAGATGCATCCAACAGCATTGGCAGCCTTGAATTTTCGCAACTGGCGTGGTACTATGTGTGTTCGTTTGCAAGCGATCACTACTCAGTTCCACCGTGGACGACTTCGAGTTGCTTGGGAGCCGGAAGTTGGCTCTTATTCGGGACTGTCACAGGCTTCGTTGTATACTACCTATGAAGGTTATCAGCAGATGATCAACTGGGATTTATCAGCTTCGAAGGCTGTTACGCTGAAAGTTGGATTTGGTGCTAGGAAGGGGCGTTTAGCTGTTCCGCGTTTTGGTTCACCGGCTTTGTCGGACATGACTTTTGTAACCAACACGGAGGCTTCACCCACCAGTATTGCCACTGGGACGTTAGGACTTGATAATTATGAGGACTATTTCAATGGATTCCTTCGAGTTTCAGTTTTGACCAAATTGCAAGCGCCAGACACTACTTATCCTGTTCCTATCATGGTTCATGTATGGTATGAAGATATGGAGTTTTATGACCCATTGGATAACGGACCGAACTTAACTATCACGCACAACACCTCATTTTGGGATACCACTTTTCCCACTGAGTCTGGTACTTTCACCCGTGGTTATGTTGGTACTATATACACTGCCGAAGATACAGTCAATTTGATGAATCGACGGTTGTGCTATGATACCATGTACCCACAAGGTGAGGATAACCAAGAGCATACATTTCAGCCTTCCACTTCAGTCCATGAGTCGGTGTATGAGGGAGAGAAAGTCTTGTCATTACGCTCACTGCTTCAGCGAGACGTGTTTTATGATACAATTCATGTAGAAGTTCCGCGAGCAGAGACCCAAATGTCTGGACAAGGCCTGAAAACGGTGAATGTTCATTCTCCTCCATCAGTTACAACTGTGATACTGCCAGTTTTGCCATACTCTTTTGGCACTTCTTCGCCGTGTCGCAACACTGTGATGACCATTGGAACTCCTTCTCCCGGATATCCGTACACAGGGTCGGGTGGTACGGCTCGAACATTTTACCCTAATATGGCACGCACCAATCTTTTTCCTTTGATTCGTGAGTGTTTTGTGGGTTTTCGTGGTAGTTACAATTGGAAATTTTATCCTATGGTTGAATCTGGTTGCCGCGTGTCAACGATGGCAGCAGCTAGAAGCAACTATTGGCACACATCCAATTCGTTTTGCTACAATTATCCTCGGCCTATTCGCTCTTCTCCGTATACAGATCAGAACATAACTCAGTCTATTTCCGGTCCAACGTTTGCTAATTCTCGCAACATATATGAGCGTTCTTTGCTCTTTGATACGGGAAACACATTGACCCCTGCAAAATTTGCTTTTCGCGATATACAGGTGAATATTCAGCACAAGTTAACCAGTATTCGTAGGTTCTTAAATTTTATTCTTGGAACTTATGCTTCTGGTGCAACTTTGGTTGACACCCGAGAACAGAGAACTTTAGGAATCCGTATTCCTTATTTCTCTCAGACGCGATTTTTGCCTGGATCAACGACTGGGTGGTTTAATGCTAATAGCAACGCGGAATTGGCGCAACAGATTCGTCTTACTTTTATCACTGAAGGCATGGATCAACACGCATCATTAGCACCGGGATATTCCGACGCAGAGGCTGCATATACATCAGTAGCTAGTGCAATTTTATCTTGCACTCCTCCGCGCGCGCATTTTTCCGTTGCTATGATATGTTCAGCAGGTGATGATATATCATTTGGCGATTTTGTCAATGTGCCGGCATTTTATGCCACTTCTGCTGTTATGTTCAATGACACAACTCCAACAAATTCATAGACCGTCAGGGGGCGAGCTGTGAAGACAATTATCACCGTCGTGCAGTAGCCGTTGGTTGATCGCCCCCATTGTGTAGCTCATTAAGGTTGGGGAAACCCGTAACATCCGCTATTTTGCTTTGATGCGA
>Ga0102689_1014437_pt1 | contig 9150 bp, 1 predicted proteins | sample NOAtaT_7_FD_77365 | JGI IMG/M metagenome (GOLD analysis project Ga0102689, IMG submission 77365) | Metatranscriptome of freshwater lake microbial communities from Lake Erie, under a cyanobacterial bloom - NOAA_Erie_Diel1S_2200h metaT... | ecosystem: Environmental > Aquatic > Freshwater > Lake ...
ATTTGCGCAACCTACATGTCATGATATGATCATTCTTTGTTTGCGAATGAATGATGTTCATTTTGTGATTTTTTCTGGATCGCTTGTGCGCTGAAGCAAACCATTTGCGTTATGTCGTCCCTTGAAATTATAGTCAGGACGAGGAAGAACTATATTGGCACCCATTTTGGGTGCCAAAATTTTTAAGAATCAAGATTAGGCAAAGGTCTTGGTTCACTCAAATTTGCCGCTAGTTTCACTTTGATGCGTAGCCACGGGTTGAGAGACCGTGGTGAATCTAAAGGTCTCAAACTTAGCCAGGTCCATTTTGAGAACATCTCTCAAGAAATCAGTTTAGAGAGAGGAAGTAAACTGGCATTGAGTAATAGTCCTTCCATTACTCCAGGAAGGAAACCTTACCTTGATGACAGTCACGGAGTATATTTTCACGAGCTTGACGGAGCCCGTGGAATACCCATCACCGTCGCCAGCAGTACCATTTTCCAAAACAGTGCCGAGTTGCAGAACATTTTTGCCGATCGCGTTTTAACAAAGAACCATATCCGCCAAATAGAGACTCTTTGGTCACGTAAGATTCCTCTTGAGTCCAAGGTGGCCAGGATTGAAAAACTGCGAGATGCCATTGATAAAGACATTAAGAAAAATGAAAAGGCTAAACGCCAGCAGTTGGCTGCTTTAGCAGAACTGGAAAAACAAAGAGGAAAAGACGAAATTAAAAGAGAAGAAAAACCGAGAATTGTCAAGAAGAATGTCGTCGATATGAATCCGATGGAGCGTCACCACCACTTCCAACAAATCAAGAGCTATAGGAAAGCTCAATCAATCCGAGACCGGACACAGTATCAGGAGCCAATAATGGGAGAATTTGTAGGGATTGTGGTTGATTCCCAAGTGAGCAAGATTGATAATGATAGAGCCTCGGTGAAGAGGGGATTGTTATCGAAAGCCTGGAGATCTAAGAAGGAAATAGAGCGACAGTCCAACAACACTAAATCGTCATTTTACTTGAACAAAGCCTCTGGTTCCATACGTGACGCCGGACGTGTTGTTGTTGCGACTACTGGGCGTGAGAGCAGGCATTCGAAGGTATCCGAATCGATCAAAAAATCAAGAGGTGAAGGACGCTTACAGTCTGAATTGCGGGCTTTCAAACGTGCGAGAGAAGAATCCAGAGCCAAGGAGCATGTTCAACACCAAATTGAGATTGAAGAAAAGCTGAGAGCTCACGATGCGGCCCAACGGGAAGCTAAAGAACGCGAGTTATATATAGCAAAAAAGAAATTACTAAAGGAAGAAAATCTCATTTATCGAGAGCAAAGGAAAGCTCGAAAAGATGAGAAAAAAGTAAGAAAGAAGGAACGCCAGCGAGCGCGACGCGTCACCATAGAGCCCCAGATGGGTGTTAGCACCCTTAAGAGTCCATATGCAGACGATTCGGACTCATCTGAGGAGAAAGTTGAATTTGATGCTGACGAGGAAGTGAAATTCGCCCCGGCGAGCCACCATTTGAGCGATGAATACCTGTCTCGTTGCGAGCCACCCAAGCCGTCCAGATCTTGGAAACATCAATTTGGGGAGATTTATAGCATGTATAGTAGTGCTATAGACTCCTTCTGTGGAGCTTTTCCGGGTGATACCCCAAGATATATTATGATAGCTGAGGAATTTCTCAGTAGTATTTATCTTGCTTATAAGTTACGTGGGGACTTCATAGGAAGCTTCATTGTATATAAGCGGATAATATCGAGTATTTTCCATGGCGAGAGGGTTACGGGATATATAATTGGTTCATCATGGGCCGCTGGGCTAGCGGGTATCACTAACCTGCTTTATGCCGTGGGGAAATCTCATCAAATTGAGAAATTGACAATCCATCCCCAGGGCGGAAGTATCAGTACGGCAAAGTTAGATTTCGACTACTCTTTGCCACAGAAAAATAGTGCGCTGGCAGGAGAATTTATTAACAGTTGCTCGGACTCAATGGAAGACTTGGCGGCTGAAATAGAGGACAACACAGTTTTATCGGCATTGCATGATGTAATCTTAGCTGCGGCCACCCTAGAATTGTTCCCATCTGAAATGGGCGCAAAAGTGTTTCGTCTTCTCGGAAAGTCTGAGAGCAAATCAATCGTAGCCTGTTGCAAAGCGATTTTAGTTTCCATGAAGACACTTACCAGAGCCTTTGATACCTGGGTACGGACTGGTAGTTTAAGTGAGGCCATGTCCGTGCAGGGGTCCAAAAAAGAGGCTATCAACTGTATTAGATATATGCTGCTACGAGAGAATGATCTCGCTTATGGACAGCCAATTGAGGGGAGAACTCATTACAAGGAATTTCAATGCACGATGGCTAAATCTATCGAAGTCCTTAAAGCCCGACTAGATGGTAAGAGTATGAGAAGGCGGGCTGCAGATTCAGCGGCGTATTGGTTGCACACAGCTGAAATGTCCTTGAAAAAGGTGAAGGAATATGCCGCTGCTCAATCCCGACTTCCGCCCATTGGCATAGCCATTGTTGGTCTCCCCAAAACGGGAAAGAGTTACCTAATCGATATTTTCTCTGCTCTCATCTGTAAAGCATATGGCATTGATTTTGATAGATCTGCAGTATTTCACAGAGCCATGAGTTCCGAATATCAAGAGGGATATAAACCCGACCAGCATCTTATTTGGCATTATTCGGAGTTGGGAAAAGAAAAGCCCTCTGTCGCTGAGAAGCTGCCCTCTGGCCCAGCTGATGAAATCTTATCACTGATTGATTCGCAATCATTATATGCAAACATGGCATTTGCCGATAAAGGCAAAATCTGCGTTGACCCTATAGCGGTTATTGCTGATTCGAACAATCCGTGGCTTGGATTCCAGCATCGTTATGACAAAATGGGCGCTATAATGCGACGATTCTGGAGAATCACCGTTGGCGTGAAGAATGAATATGCTGACGGTCTCGGAGTTGACACTCAAAAGGCTCTCAGAGATCCATACAATATATGGACATTTAAGTTCGAGACGTTCGGCAGCAATTCTGACGGAGCTGCGAACGTCTTGGAAACGCTTGATTTTAATGGAGAATGTCATGAATTCTATAACTTTTTGTATGGCAGAATAGTATCAAAAATCTCGTCCGATAGAACCGTCTCCGACGTCTTCTCTTCGACAAATATTAGCACTTATCTGTCTTCTATTGGCTTAGAGGGCAGTGCCAAAACATACCCCAGTGAGAGGAAGGTAGACGAAATGGAAGAAAAGCAGATCTTTATTACATCGCAGGCTGGTGAGCAGCAACAGACTCCATGGCTTACACTTCGCGACATCGGTGTTGTGGCGAAGTCGTGGGGATATGCATCCACAGATTTGATTACAGGGCTCTCCGAAATTAAAGATGGGATGGTAACACTCCTGGGTACTCTCATTGTAGAGTCTGCCATCGGTCACAAGAAAAATAGTATTCGCGAGCGATACTCCTATTGGGCATCATTTATTTGCATTCTGATATCGCTTATGATCTTTCTTCCACTATCTAGTTACCTCGCTGTTCTATACATCATGATAGCGCTAGTGTTGAATCCTTATGAATTATATTTTGCCATGTCGCGCATAGTCGCAAATGGCAAGTGGAACACAGCACAATTGACAATCAACGAAGGCATGTGCAAAGTACATGATGCCCTTTTTGGTAGGGAAGAGCCGAGGATCTCAGACGCGCGGGCACGACGCATATTCCAAACGATAGTAGGACTTGCTGGTGTAGTGGGGATTGCAGCGACAGGAATGGCTGCCTATCGTATGTTCAAGAAAGGTAAGTCATCTCCTATCGTAAAACTTGACGAACAGGCTGGACATCCTGTAACAAAAGACAATAAGGAATTGTCCCGAGATATACAGAAATGGGAGGAATTCATGGAGGCTGGTCACGTTATCAAGAGGAAGAAAGACAGAATTTCAGCACATTGGAACTTGGAAATGGGAATTCCTAGGCCCATTCATACTTCTGACGCATTGGGACTATATACATCGATAAGCAAAAACTTGCGCAAAGTTACTATCCCCTTAAAATCGGATGTTACGCGTCATACCCATTTATTGGGTTTGCGCGGAAATTTTGCCATTATCAACAGTCATTTCTTTGAGGGGGTGACAGAGCCATGGTGTATCGCCGTAGAGCATTCCGGCCGCGGCATGACTTCGGGCAATGTCGCCAGGAGCAAGTTGTATAAGCGTGATCTAGTTAAGTTGAGCGAAGATTTGTCTTTATTAGCAGTTTCTGATATCTTGTTTAGGGACATCACGATGCACATTCGCGATGGACCGATCCTGGAACTTGGTAAGGCGGTCATAGACCATCGTCTTGTAACATTTAGTACGACTCTCAATGTTCAGGGCAATGGATATATTCATCCGTGTCTATACGACTATATGTGGGATGGAAATTACCAGGGAGCGTGCGGTATGCCCTTAGTTGGGCAATTGAACGGCGGCGCCCAAATAATAGGGATTCATTCCGGAGTAATTTCTGAGTCGTCCAATCACTGTCTAGCAGTCCCGATTGGACTCAAAGACATTAAGGAAGCTATGCTTAGGCTGAGCGACAGAACGGGTCTCGTGACGATTCAGTCCCAAAGCTATTCACATTTGGATGATCTTGTTTCGCCCTCGAAGAAATCACCCTTCCGGTATGAAAATCTTCCGCGCTTAGAATTATTTGGTAGCTTACGGGGAGTTGTCGCAGCACAGAAGAGCAAGATAACTAAAACTGCTATCAACAAAAAATCATTTAGTGACTCGCCACGTAACTTAATCTCAGATATTTATGGAATAAGCATTTTTAAGGAATGGGGCCCTCCTGTATTGAAACCAATGTTGTTAAATGGTGATTACGTCCCATTTAATCCCGTATTGAGGGAAATGAATGGAGAACGTCCGGCGCTTGATCGAGAATTGATGAGGGAAACTGTTGAGATTATTTCTCGGCACCGGTTGGATTTAATCAAGCGACTGGGAATTAAAAAGCAGCATCCTCTGTCTCTTTCTCAGGCTATAAATGGGCCCGAGAGTGATGACCTTATACGCCGGATCAACGCTCATACGGGTGCGGGATACTCGTATCCTGGGAAGAAGAGTAAGTACCTAACATTGGCAGAAGATGGAATTACCAGAATTCCTACCGATTATGTAATGAGTGAGATAGACAACTATATGGAATCATCCTTAAAGGGTTGCCCCAATGCATTTGTCTACACTGCCACGTTGAAGGACGAGGCGATATCAACAGAGAAAATTGGCAAGGGCAAGACTCGCATTTTCTATGCTGGTTCTTTAGGAGAGTTGATTGTCAGTCGTATGGTTCTAGCACCTATCTTTGCCGTCCTGCTGCAATATGCCGATGAGTTTCAGAGCGTCATTGGTATTGACATGCACCGTCAAGGATATGTTCTTGCGGACGACGCTACCTTCTCTGATAAGGCTATCCAGTGGGATCACTCCTGGTATGATGTGCGTATGCACCCAGATGTGGTGTGGATGGGAATATCAACCATTTATAATTTCGCACGGGACCTTGGATATAATGAAGGAGCGTTAAAATTACTGACCTCAGTTCTATCCTGCACATATGCTCCTACCATTAAGCTGTTGGGGGACATGTTCATGGTCCTGGGTATTACACCGTCAGGCACTTATGGAACTGCTGAGAGGAATTGCGAGTATGGTAGAGCAATGAACGTGTATGCATATCTTCGGATAATAACACATGGCAATGTTCCCAGAGAAATAAGTGAAATCCCGTATTATAAGGCCGTTTTACTGCGTCTATACGGAGATGATACGCGTGGAGTCGTCAAGGACCACGTCATACCTTACTTTAACTGCTGGTCTATAAGAGAAGTTTACAACGACGAGATGGGAATGCACATTACATCACCGGACAAGACATCTCTCTTGGAAAAATGGTATGATATAGAGGAGACTTCATTTTTGAAAAGAACCCAAAGATGGAGTCACCGCTATGGGATGTGGTTTTCGCCTCTTGAAATGGAAAGTATTGTCCGAATGCTGAGCTGGGTTGAGAAATCCAAGTCCGTGACAGAGGAAATGCAGCTGCGAGATACTATTAATTCTGCTCTGCGTGAGTTGTTTTTTTATGATGATGATAGGAAATGGGTGATGATCCGCGAACGTCTCGTGGAGAATTACTGTATTGCTTTTAATTTTGATCCGTCCGAGGATCATGGTTTCATAATTCTCGAAGATATGAAATCGTTCGTGCGTGATGCCTCCAATCACATAGCGTTTAGGAGGGGAAGAAGACGCTCGGGTAGTTTATTACGCGACCCACTATACAGTGGGGTTTTCTACCTGGACAAAGTCAGCGAGTATTATAAAGTTTTGTGCTATGACCAAAGCGCAGGACTACTTGAATTGGTCGCAGAACATACATTGATATTACAGAACATGCTCAACGAGCTATCGATTAAGATAGTTCATATGGAAGAGGAGCTTGAGAAGCTCGGGAACAAATATGGTCACTTCACTCATCACGATGCCAAGAGCCAGCAGGATTATTATAATCATGAGGGCTATCGGACGGAAGTCGATGATTATTTCGGTCTGAAATCTGAATATGAGGCTCACAAGGCCACGTTTGAGGTTTTGAAACGCGCCTTGGCTAAGCATTCATCATATGTTCCACAGTCGGGCCAGGAGCCCACAGCAACAGCCACCATTGGCCCCGCGGATCCCGATCAAGTAACTACCATTGAGACATTTGAGGACATGAGTGGTGCTCCAGCTATCTATGATGATAATCATGCGCCCTGGAGGAGCAGGAACATGACTACATCCGAGTACGATTTAGAAGGTTTCTTTGAGCGCCCGGTATTCATAGGATCGCTCACTTGGGGAGCACTCGCTGATATTACTAGCGTCATGCAGGTGTCAGATGTGTATTTTGCAGATCCTACCGTGCGTTCGAAATTGAGGAACGTTGCATTCATCCGGGGAGATTGGGTAGTCGACATTTCGTGTTCGGCAAACCAGTTCATGTACGGCTCAGCCGTCGTAGCCTTGGTACCATTTCCGTTAGAATTACCCTCGTTGACAGCAATATTGAATTCCGAACTTTCCGCGGCAGGCAACCACATACAGGTCGCAAAGTACCTTAGCTCTATGCAGGGATCAAAAATATTGGACTGCAATAAAAATGCTGTCATTCGGCTGCGGCTTCCATTTATTAGTCCTTGTCCTGCAGTGCGCGTATTCAATAATCAAGGTACTGCACTTGGGACATCCTCTCAATTTACTGATGCATTGCGAATGGTAGACTTGCGATTTTGCACTATCAATCAGTTAAACACGACGTCTGCCGTTTCGACAAACGCGTCCATTACCGTCTATGCCCATTTAGAGAATGTTGAGCTTGGGCCACCCACCGGATCCGTAATCTCAATAGTCACGCAATCGGGGGAATTCAAGGAAAGAGAACGTGATGAGCGAGTCACCGGCCCCGTCGAATATGTCGCGTCCCGATTGGCACATGTTGCCGGTCTATTAAGTGCTATACCTGAGATTGCGCCCTTTGCTCTAGCGTCTCAAATAGGTTTTGGGGCCTTGTCTCGTGTTGCGGCACTGCTGGGATGGTCTATTCCTACTGTGAATACGCCGCCTATGCGCATGAAAAACATGCCATTTCAGAATGCGGCAAACTTGATAGGATATGATACAGGCATGCGCCTTACAATGGACCCACGGCAGGAAATAACAATATCTCCAGGAGTCGTTGGCTCGAATCATGATGAGATGTCGGTTCGTTGCTTGGCATCTAAGTGGAGTCTTTTACATACCGTCCCTTGGTCTACGAGTACTGCTCCACTGGCGTCTCCGGTCTTCATGACTGCTGTACACCCGCGTGCCAGAGTCGCCGTTACGTCTGGATTAACAAGTTCAATTCAACCTACGTGGATCGATGCAGTTACTGTCCCATTTGGTGCATGGAGGGGTACAATCGAATATCTGATACAGGTCGTATGCAGTCCGCAACATAAGGGAAAATTGGGAGTTTTGGTGGATCCCAATATTGCACAGGCTACGCTCATATCGAGTTCCATTGCACTTCATAAACAGAATATAAAAGTAATAGATTTGCAGGAAGTTACCGAAGTGGTAATTAAAGTTGACTGGCAATTTGTTAGGGATTGGGCTCTCAATTGTTCCGATACAGTGGCAGGGTCCATGACCGGCGCAGTCATCACCCCAAATTCAGATATGTATGAATGTGCAAATGGCTTTTTGTCTATCTTTCCTTTGACATCACTTCAATCTCCAAATAACAATGGCTGCTACATAAATGTCTTTGTCAGATGTCCTGATTTGATGGTGACCCAGCCCCTGAATGCTCACATTCCTACGAAGCGAATTCTGTACCAAAGTGGGGATGTTTGTGACAAGTGCTGTTACGCACCTGAAGTCACGATTATCAATCCCACAGGATCGGCGCATTCAGATTGTTGTGAGAATCAGTTTGGTGAACATTGCGTTTCTTTTAGGGCATTATTACATCGATTTGAGACAACCGACATGGTCTCTAGTGCGGCAAATTCGACTACCCTGAAGTCGTCAGCGTTTTTTGGAGTTGCTTATCCTTCCGCACAGACGTATGGTGCTACGAGTACCGATAAAACACTCCTTACTTACCTACGCATGATGTATTTGGGAATGCATGGTGGTATAAAAAAACGTTATCGAGCATGTGGCTTAAACTACTCCCAGACAGACAATATGGTAGTAAGCTTAGTGCAACCAGAAGTTACGAATGTTGGGACCTTAGCTTCTTACTCCACCCAACCTGCCTCCATGAATTTTCTTGGGGGCGTGACATTCGTCCCTTCCACCAACGGAGGGATAGAATTTGAAGTTCCGTACTACACAAACAATCAGTTCGTGTTCGCTCAAAAAACTGATCCGTTTGCTCCTAATGGGACAGGAACTTACATCCAACCGTCCGCTACTAGAAGATATGTTGTCTTTAGTGATGCGCCCGGGGCCACGGCCGCACATATACATGTGGCCGAAACAGCCATAGGTGAGGATTTCTCGCTACTTTTTGCAGTAGCGCCCGCACCTTATGGTCTATAAAGCGAGAGAACGCTATACAAG
>Ga0102689_1060016_pt1 | contig 9104 bp, 2 predicted proteins | sample NOAtaT_7_FD_77365 | JGI IMG/M metagenome (GOLD analysis project Ga0102689, IMG submission 77365) | Metatranscriptome of freshwater lake microbial communities from Lake Erie, under a cyanobacterial bloom - NOAA_Erie_Diel1S_2200h metaT... | ecosystem: Environmental > Aquatic > Freshwater > Lake ...
GACAGTACGCAGGCGATTGTGTATTTTCGTTGCCGCCATTTTTCTCTTTATGTTGAGGGGCCGATTGCATAATACAAGGCCGATAAAGGACGTCTTCGATCACAACTATCTCGAAAATCGAGGTAATCATTTACAGGATGAGAGTAAATACAATACATTCCAACAACAACAAAGTAATAGCGAACAGACCAATAATCGCCAGTTCTTAGGATTATTGCCAATTTCAGTTCTGATTTTCACGTCCATGGCAAGTTCTTTCAACATCATTATTCATATGAAAAAAAAAATTAAAACAAATTCACTTTCCCAACAAGACATTGCGATCATATCATTGATGAAAAAACGAGGGGGTGGGCATGAGGGTACCAAAGCAAAATTATCTGAAAATAATTGCGCAACCAAGCGCTGCACTTGGTTGATGTGGTTGAAATTCAGTCCGTTTCGTATGTAGCTGCTTAGTATGATATAACTAATGTTTAATTGGGAATTATGTATTCTACATGAAAAACAAATTCATCGATCAAGGGTGGAGACGGGGCGTTAAACCGACAAAATGAAGAAAGATGAGACATGCAAAACAAATCCCATCAGTTCTCAACAGTCTTTCGTTTCCTTATAAAATCCACCACCGCAAACCCAGGGTTTACAAACAACACACTGGCACGTGCCTGCTGCTACAGTCGGTAATCGATCAGTCGGACGTAATTATGCCATTTGAGCAGACACCAGGACAAATTTGACATTTGGGTATGAAGAGTTGGCATAAGCATTAATTTCACCAGCCTATTTAAGAGCAATATTGACTAGTCATCGCCAATAACAAAAACAGCAAAGGTAGGTAGTCAAAGGTAGCTTGGGCGTGAAAATCATTAGGATAAGTAGGTCAGTTCCGTTAATACAGACGGTAAATGGAGGTAAGGGAAGTGTGAGAAGGAAATCGAAGAGTTTGCGACTTTTTTTCTTCACTATTTCGCGCACAGTCCCTTGGTTTGTACGAAATAGTGATTAGTCTGCATAGGAATATCGGATTTGCTGTGTGGGAACGTCACACTTGGGATTCCTTTCGTTGGCGAAGCGATGCGAGTCGTAGGCCTTTGGCTAGCATTTGAGCCTCCAGATCTTTATCTTCTTCGCGGTACCTTTGACGATCCTCTTCCAGCATGTGACGCAACGAGTCCCTTTGATCGACGATTTCAACCATTTCTGCGATGATGGCTCCTTCTTTCTCCACATCGGCCGGCGATTTTGAACGGTCATCTACTGATAACTGATCTTTCAGTTGTTGCTGAAGACGAGCGTGTCGATCTTCAAGCTCCAATTCCCTAGCCCGCACCATAAGCTCTTGCTCATATCGGCTAAGTGCATTTTTCTCATGGACCAATTGGAACCATTCTTGCATAAGTGCAGATTCATCACGTCCGCTTAGGTTTCCATCCTCGCCCCGTAAGGATTTCTCAAGTTGAACACCCTGATCTTCCAGCTCTTTCTGCTTCACTTCAATTTCTTCCAGCTGTCGCTGAATCGCCTGAGCCATGCGCAACCTTTTGAGTTCCGTTTGACGTGCTGCTTGTCGGGCTTGCTTTGATTGCCGACGGCTGCTTGATAAGGTAAACGCAGACCAAGGGCCGTTCGCTGCTGCTGTACAAGGATCCTGGTGAGGTTCTAGACTCGAACTCGTCGGTGTGGCCTCACTACCCGAACTTGGACTCGTTGCATGTAATGAGCCGGCTCGAGGTTTTAGTGAATTCTGTGCGTCTGCGGCATTGGAAGGAGAGACGGGAGAGCTGCTCGAACGTAAACGGTTGCTTTCAGCTGTGTCATCCAATTTAAGCTTAGTATCTTTTGATTTTTCTTTCTTTGGCGTCATTTGTTTAAGTAGGGGGAATTTGTCTTTGACGGAAGGGCTTTTACCCGGGCTAGCCTTAGGTAATTCTTTAGTTTGTTCTTTATTATCATCTTTCTTTGTAAATAATCCGGTGATAGTCTGGATCAAGCTACGACGTCGCTCGCGGTCCTTGGAGTTCTTTTTGGGTTTCTCTCCGCTCGTTCGAGAAGCCGCACTTGGAGATGGATCATCTGACGGTACTTTTGATTCGGAATCGTCAGGTGAAAGACCTGCCCAGAGGTAACTTGACGATTTAGATGATCCGACCGAACGAGGACTATGCGGTGGACTTGTAGCGGGTGACGAAGGTGATCGCTGTGGTGACAGTTCTGATGACGAGTAGAAGTTTTGAGACAAGAACATGCTGCGAATGACATCCGATTTGGGACTTGGTGGACTCAAAATTTGCGGGACGGAATGAGACGGCTTGCTAGCTTGCGATTCAGACACAATGTGGGATGATTTGCTGCGAACTGATTTATCCATGCCAACATCCGTTGGTTCCATGGATGGTACTTCTCTACCACTGAAATCAGGCTGCCGTTGTCCAACATCTGACTGTGGTTCAGAGAAGCTACGCGTCCGTGTAGGTGCCTGTTCGTCTTCACTGACGCTTCCTTTTCTACGTAATTTGTCTCGAAGGTTCTCGATATAATCTGGAGGGCTTAATCCCAAATCTTGATCAGCTTTAGCTTGAGCTTTCGCTCGCGCTTCAAGTCGCGCAGCTTCTCGTTCACCAGTGTTGCAAGTTCCAGATGGCTGCCGTTGTTTCAGGTAAGGTGTCTTGAACTCACTAGTTACCACAGGTTGTTCCGGCTTAACTTCATCCTGTTTCTTGGACGCACTGAATAAATCGCGTTTCGCATTTAACAAAGCTGCTTCACCGTCTGGTAAGATAGGCGTTTTGCAAGTCGATGGAGTTGGCAAGTGGACGGTCTCGGTAATGGAGGCAGGTTTAATAGGCGTAGTTCTCGACGGAGATAAAATATCTTTGCTGTCTAAGACATTTATTAAAGCAGAATCGGTTCTTGCTTCGGATCCAGCTCGAGAGGTCTGTGAGCTAGGAGACGTCAAGGATCCGTAAGACCCTCGACGCTCCTTCTTTTCTGGACTGCGCTGTATCCTACTCATAACCATATCACGGACTAGGTCACTCTGTCTCTCACGTTCTAGAGATATAGCTTCTTTCTTGCGAGCCAAGTTTGGTGACGATTCGTATTTTTTCTCTAACAAGCGGCGCCGGAATTCTCTAACCGGATCATCTTTGGATGGCAAATTGTAGGTTGGCCGAGCGATAGCAATAGAATCTCGAGCCCGATTAAATGAGACCGGCATCTCGGGTGATTCGTCGTTCGTCAAGTTCAGTTTCTTTTCCGGAGTACCTTCCTCTATTAGAGGAGAATAACCCAATTTTTCCGGGGGGAAATCCTCGCTTCGGTCAGCGTATTCGATGTCATCAAGCGCTGATGAATTTTTCTGAATTGCGCAAGCCATTTCTGGCGTAGAATGTTCCGGTACTGTAGATTTGAAAGGCTTGACCACGCCCCCATCCAAATCCCCACCTAAACTATTCTCAGCCCAATCAGAGAACTCGTGATCGGTTAAACCGTATTTCGACGAATCTATAGACTCTCTCGATTTGGATCGAGTGATGCCGATCGCCACAGCAGAAGTAGGCATTATTTCATCAATAAGATCATTAGAGTCGCTGACCGGACTTAGATCGAAGTCTTCTTGGACAGCTAACTTGGGTCTCACGGCTACTGCTTCAAATTCAAATGCCTCTTCAGTAACGACTGATAACACCTTGCCAGAATTCCATCCCGCTTGTTCCGAGATTGGGCTTTCCGGCAATGTTACAAATTGGTTGCAAGTTTCAAGCGGGGGCGCGTCGCTATCGTCATCGGAGTCAGAGCTCAAATCAGTTGTTGTATCCCCATTCAGCGATTTGCCCTCACTCTGGGATTCAGTGACTGAAGAATGACGATCAGCCACAGCAACATTAATAGCTTCTACTACACCTGGATCAGACCCACTGACTGGGACCGTTCCACATTGGTCTTTTCCAAAGTCATCCGTCGACTCCATGTTTGATACAACGGTCAAATTATCCACGGGCTTTGAGTCATTTTCTTCTACTGGATCTATGTTCACTTCTTCATCCAGAGACGGTGGCTTAGGTGGAGGATACGGAGGAACTTGATCAGAGTCCGAGCTCAAACTTTCAGGCTCAGCTTCAGCTTCCGCTTCATTAATTTTCTGATGACTACGACTGGTTTCATATCCAGTCATCAGAGTAGGTCGATTTTTCGAAGTCTCCAGATTGATCGATGGATTGCTGCTCGAAGGGCGTGGAGTTTGGAACAAATTAGCTGTATTTTGAAGGAAGACTTGCATTGGCACGCTAGGTTGCGGTGCAGGATTTAGCAGCTTCTGTGCTTCATCGATCCGATCGACCAAACTCTTTAATTTACTGTCCAGATTTGTAACTGACGCTGATTTTTGAGTCAATGTTCCGGAAGGGGTTGGATAATCCAAGAGGTACTTCTTCTTCAGTTCCAAAGAATTTTTAGATGCCACCATATCCGTAGAAGGTGATCGTTCAAGTAATTCGTGTCGTCTCAAGTAAGCTAATATGCCCGATGCCGGTGTGGTCAAATTGGAAGTGCTTGATGACTTCCCGTCTCCGTCAGACACGGTTCTTTGTAAAGGACGAGCGTTTTCTAAGCTGACGTATTGGTGAACATACTTGGGGTCGGGTTCTCCTCTAACTAATGGCCGTGCTTCGTGTAAATCGGCTTCAACTGGTTGCGGAGAAGATGACACTTGGTGTCGAGGTGATGAGGGAACAGCCGCTACTGTTGCTTCGTTGCCGTTAACCTGGGGCCACTCTTCTAACGTAGACAACTGTTCGACGCTCCTCTTCAGCTGTTCAGTTTCCAATTCATTCACGACAATGGTCGGGATATCTTGTGGACCCAGACGCACATCAACGTTACTATTTTGATCAAATTCGGAATCTGTTTCGATTTCGGTAGCCGAATCTTGAACGTCATCATCATCTTCTTCTTCTTCCTCCTCTTCCTCTTCTTCATCTTCGCCCTCTTCATCTTCTTCATCTTCGTAGTCGCTGTCTTCATCGTATTCTGAAACATCTTCATCAGCCTGCTGGTCTGCTGCTGCGGCATACTGGTCATCGTCTAAATCAGACGCCACCTCAGTGTCAGAACTGGCATCTTCCTCACTAGATCTGCTACTTGTTCGTTCTCGTACAGATGGTAAAACTGGAACATCGATTCTAATTGCGGTTTCTTCACCTTCAGTCGACATCTCCTGTGTTCCAGAATCTAGAATCTTCTCAGCTGCCACCTCCTTTTCGGAAGTATCTGTTGAGTATCGTTTCTTCCAAGTTTCAGCTAGGCGACGTGTTTCGTCTGCCGTTAAAGGACGATCTAGTTCCATTGCTTCGCCCTCGGCGGAACCGTCACCTTCCTCGTCGTCCGAGCAAGAGTCATCGTCGAAGGATGATGCCTCATCTGAGCTGGTCATGACTGAATTTCCGAAATTGTGATCAGTCCACTCGTCTTCATCAATCTCACTAAGTTCATCTTCTTCCTTGGCTTCGTCAGTAATGGTATTCTCAAATTCAACTCGTTCCGGTGTTCCTCCTCGACGCATGAAATCCCCTTCCATGTTAGCAGTAGCTCGCACAAGCGGTGATTTCATTACTTCATCTACATTTTCCGTCAGCATCGGTTCCCTGCAACAAATCAACGGAACATGCTCGGTGCAGTTTATGGAATTATTTTAGAAAATATATTGGCTCAAAGCATACTCGGATTTATAGGTTGCATTTAATGCCGGATTAGTGTCGAACCGAGCGGCGCTATGGATGCCCACTGCTGTTGATTCTCCAGCTGCAGTGGGTGCAGCTTGCAAGCTGTCTGCTTGGTCATGGGCCTTGTTACTGCTGAGGAACTTGGTCCTCATGTAGTAGGTCATGGAAACGTGCGAAGTGCAGAAAAACAATCCTCCCACCACATCGTCGCGTACAAAAGCATAACCTCCCAGTCGAAGCGTGGTCCCGCAGTACTCACAGCGGAAACATCCCCGATGGAAAAATTTGCCTTCAGCTGTCATACGCTCCATCAGATAGACACGTTTGTGGCAAAAGTGACATGATTCAGAACCACCCTGGGGCGGCAGATTTAGTACTGGACGCGAATTCGACTTTTGCAGCTCGGGCTGAGGCACTTGAGAGTCGGACGAAGTGGTCTTGTTGGCCAACTGTTGGGCCATAGCCGAAACTTTATTGCTCCCACGCTGCCCTGTTTCCAATGCACTGCCTTCTTTCAGTTTACGTTCCAACTGTTTCATTCCGCGTTCGAAATCGACCAGCTTATCGTTGTAAGCCTCCGTCGGCTGCCCGTGAAGGCGTCTGTTCATCGCTTCAAGCTTGTCTGTGAAGGCGTCCCTGTTCCATTTAGGCACTTTCTTACTGTCATGAGATTTCAGTAAAAGTGGCTCCCGATTTTCTTCAATCTTCTTCTCAAGAATTTGCATTTGCCAGTCTGTCTTGTCGATTTTGCCGACAGCTCTGATGAGATCTTTGGGTTTCTTTTCAGTACCAGGCGCACCTCGAAGTTTGGCCTCAAGATCACGAACTTTATTACTAAGAGCTTCACTTCCTCCCGCTCGAGAGCCCGGCTTCACCGCACCTCGTTCCAGTGTACTGTTAAGTGAACGATCATTACTGCGCCGTTTGCGCCCTTTCCGTAGAGAGTCAGATTTATTGCGGTCCGCTCCAATCCGTAGAGTCTTCTCTTTTGATTCAGGTCCTCGATCCGATGACCGCCTCTTAGTGTTCGTCGAGAGTCGGGTCGAGACCTTATTGAGTACTGTTCGCTGCACTGTTCCAGTTGTTCGCTTGACAATCGTCGTTTTAGCTGCACATGCTCCGAGGATTTCGTCTTCCGATTCAACCAATTCCCGTTTAGGTTGCTTAACATACGGAATTTCACCGCGGAACAATTCGTAGACTTGTGTTAAGTAGGACATCATTGACAGTTTGTCAGGCACGGAGCCTTGTGCCATTTCCATTCCTGTCGTTACTGGTGTGATGCCAAGTTCTTCGAGTATATCAAATGCCAGTTGACAATTGACAGCTATGTTGCCCGGCTCAAGCGATGCGAAGTCCAGCAAGTCAGGACGGTACCGACTGATTATAGCGCATAGTGCCAAGCCACTCTGGAACGATGTGGTCATGTCCGTGATGGTAACATCGTACAGAGCGACTTGTTTCTTCAACCAGGTCAACAATGTGTCCGGATGGATGACCGAATCCGGTCGTTTTATTCGTTTCCTTGTTCCTTCTTCCACAGGCGGCTTGACTGGCCGTTCCAGTTCGGCGGGGTTGTCGGTATCATACAAAGATTTGACTTGAAAATCCAAGACAACTCGACTGTTCAGATTCGGATAACGCGTCTGTGGTTCACAGGTGTATGCATTGTAATCTTTATTGAGGTTTTCTGGCGTAGTCTGAGCCAACAGTCTGTAAATCGACTCTCTTTCCGCAAGGACTTCTAATGGAGTCATCTTTCCACTTGACCAGGAATGGATAGCCCAGCATGCGTCAAAAGCGCTCAACCATCCTCTAGCGCAGCCAGATCCCGTCGGCCAGAATGGCTCGAGCAAGCTATCACCGACTAGACAGTTGAGCAGTTTGTGACCATTTCGTTCGATGACGCGAGAAGCGTTTTCAGCCGCAAACATAGACGTGAAGTCGAACATTGCCACATCGGGTTGGCCGTAATGATTGACGGCGAAATCCGAGTGGGGTAGCTGATAATTAGTTGAAAAATCTGCCGCTTCACGCGCGTAATCTAAAAGGGCTTCCTTGTTTACGTTCTCGGGGGAAAGCAGTTTGACCGTGTCCGGATAGTCTTTGATAATGACTCCTTTGTTTATTAAGCTATGCTTCTTCGCTGTCATCACAAAATAATGTGTTTCATCTTTGTAATAGACGATGTTCTCGAGATCGATCCCGGTGGCGCTGTTGAGCTCGCGAAAGAATTTCTGATTGAATATAAAAGCCACGCCGGATATTTCTTGGACACGGGCTTCCGCTTCGGAGTGGCGATTGACGAAATTGGCCGTGATGGCGATGGCAAGGCGCCCACGAAATTCTTTACGTTTGAACCCTTCCAATGTATTGCGCTTGCCATCAGCACCAATGAGAACGTCGAATTCATACTGCGAGACCGGATGATCCGCTGGGCTAACTTTAGCCTTCCATCCTATTTTGATGGACTGATCTTCCGGTGGGGGAATAAGCATATCAAAGGCGACGTTTTCATGGATTTCCACTCCCAGTAATAAAGCCACTTTCAACAGGATGCACTGTAGCTGCCGAATACTAATATGGTCGATAGAACCGGCACAAAATTTGCCAAAGAATTTTTTGGCCCCGAGCGCTCGTAAATCGTGAATGACGAAGGGCCACAAATGGAGAACGTTATTGCGAGAGAAGCGATCCCGTTTCTCAACCACCACAACTTTTGCTCCCAGCATTTGGGCTTCGATGGCCGTTCGGAGTCCGCAAGGTCCGGCCCCGATGATCAATACTCGAGTGTTGGAACAAGGTCTTCCACGATTGTAGCATCGGTGGGCGGTTCGTTTGTCGAATTTGCTCCAGAGCGCTTGGGCCTTCCATGATCGAAGCTTAGCCTTGAGTTTCGGATAAAAGTGCGGGAAATACGTCGGCTTTAGTCGAAGCAATTCGCACAATTGTCGATGAAGGGCCAAGATGGATTTGAAAGTCACGGCATTGCAGAACTGATCAAAGAGTTCGGAAGCCATGGCCGAATCCGGCGAGACTCCCCCGCGAGTTAAAACGTTTCCTCCGCTGTTCGAATACATTCTGGTGCTATAACTTGACGTTGAATGGAACAAATTTCCCTTCTTTTATCACTGTGGGATGCAGGCGTTCAATGTACAGCATCCAAAAATTTTAGAGTCCTTTCTTCCTCGTCTCCAATCAGCTGTCGTTGTTAAGTAGCTGAGGCTAGCCAGGGGCAAGATTGTCGGCATGTACCGTCCGTCCGACACCTTCATTCCCGTGACACTGAGACGAGATGAAAGGCGTTAAGTAGCACCATGAGTATTCAGGTAAAAAGCAGAAGAACACAGTTAGCAAGGGCGTACACGTCTTCTCACCACG
>Ga0102689_1013742_pt1 | contig 9003 bp, 14 predicted proteins | sample NOAtaT_7_FD_77365 | JGI IMG/M metagenome (GOLD analysis project Ga0102689, IMG submission 77365) | Metatranscriptome of freshwater lake microbial communities from Lake Erie, under a cyanobacterial bloom - NOAA_Erie_Diel1S_2200h metaT... | ecosystem: Environmental > Aquatic > Freshwater > Lake ...
TAACTTCAAGGAGGGGATTTGAAATTTGAATGACAAATAGATTGAATTTCAGAGCCGATAATTTGGACTATTAATAGTTGTTAAAGCTCCGAGAAGAGAGACAGAAAAAATTAGCAAATAATAAAAATCCGTTTATAATCACTTTACCCAAAACTGAGCCTAACCATTATAAAGGACTTTATAAATTCGAAGCAGAAAACGAACTTGAATAGTATTCTCTTCCCAACGATGGTAAATAGATAGAAATTAAGAAAGATTAAAGCCATAGAGAATCCACCATGGCATAATCCCGAGGTTCCGAGGGTCAACATGGAAAATCTAAGATGAAATCGGAAATAGCCTAGGAAGACCAAGAATTTAATTAGGAAGAGTATTACCCAGAAGAAGAAAACAAAGAACGTGATTAGATCGTTGCGAATATTAACTATAACAAACTTGTGTTATCTTTGTTTGAAGAATAAAAGTAGTAAAATGAAAAAAATAATCGAATTCAAAATGCGCAATTCGTGGATAGCACAGTCGCTGCAACTCTTTAAAGCATATAAACAGGAGAAGACGCTATCAGCTTTTTTGCCAAATATGGTAACACCACTCCTATTTAATTCATAAACTGTGTCTAAATGATAAATGTGGATTAACCTGAACAGTTCAGACCTTATGATCTCTAAGTTATTCTTACTTCTGAAAATCAGAAGGAACTTACTTTACATGAATATTATACTATATCAGCTAGTGGTATCGTACACGTATGGACTGAAAAAGGAAGAAAATAGGGTATAACCCAGGATCCTTCAACTTAGGTTATTTCTTTATCTGACTGGATGCACGAAAGCACGATGTTTAATATTATAACAAATATCCAATTTTTCAAGAATTATGCAATAACGAAAATTTTCAACATATGGAAGGCCAACATGAAATACAGAATATTCGTTAAAACTAGAGATTAGTTGGTTAAAGATTCTTTTATCGCAAAGCCTGCTTTCGCTAACCATTTAATGGAAACTAATAAACTTTTATATGAAATGGGTAATGTGAAAACAATCTCTGATTTAATCACCCAAAATAGAACCCTTGAAATCGAGGAATTCTTCAATACCATTGAAAAAAGAAAGAGAGAAGAAGCTTAAAAGCACTATGAGGGATTTGTGGACAAAATAACTAATCAGGTATAGGTAGTTTGTTAAGAAGTCGTAGAAAGAACAAAAATAAAAGATCAAACAGACGTCTAGGAAGCTAGATTTGGACAACAAATTAAACAAAAACCGATGAATCTTATCAGATAAGAAGCTGAATAGCGCGAATATCTATTAAACAGAGCATAAAAAGATTAAGATTAATTGAGAAACTATACAAGACTGGTTGATTATATGACAGTTGAAACTCTCGTTTCGACAACTCTAAATTCTATGTAATTCCTTTTAGAAGAAATGAGAAAAGAAAGACCGAAGGCTGGGTTGTTCAACACTACCGTCATGTTTGATGCTAGCGGTATTACTTATTCACCAGACGAAGCAGAAATAAATAAAAATCTTATGAAAATGTTGGAAGATATGATCGTGACTGTGAGAGATGTTAATCGAGTTATTCAGAATGAGAACTTTGAAAATTATATATAATTACTCAGCAAAGAGGGTATCATCGATGTATAAACTATCATCATGGATTCCGTTTTGTTTGGTGAGATCAGTAATGAAATTAATGAATAAATTAAAAATGATTTCATCGCTGCACAAACTTACGTGAATGATCGATACGAAATGTGTCGTCCAATCTATATTTCTCAGCTCGAAAACAGGAGAATTGAATGGTTCAAAGAAGAAAGAAGTCTGGAAGAAATAAAACTTTAAATAATAGAATATAAATAATGGTCAGATGATTTAAATAAATATATAATGGACAAAGCAAGAGGTAATTTAAATGTGGATGGTAAAAAAATAAAAGCTAAATTACAACCACACGTGTCTTCAAATATGGAAAAGATAAAAGAAGATTTATTGATGTTGATGAGAAAGAAAAGTTAGAATGTTTCTAATTTGCTTAACCGATTTGTCGAAAATCTCGATAAATTAACAAAGGGTTGCAGCGCTCTTTAAGACTATGCTGATTATATTATGCTCTATAATGAAATTACAGAAAATATGAAAGATTCAAAATTGGAAAGACGCAGAGTTGAGATCGAAGAAATGCATTTTTAGTTAAAGTAAGGATTTGACAGCAATCCTTTGATTGCATCAGACGTTGTAACTCTCGAATTAAATCAACAAAATTTCCTCTAACTTCAAAATCTCTATAGAAGAGCTGAGGAAGATATATAAGAAAAACGTAGTTAGATGATCACTAAACTCGAAGCTGAACAAGAAGATGTTAAAAAAAGAGTCGTAGAAACTACTGGTAAATTAATGTCAGGTAAATTTGTACTTGAAGACACTCCATCAGCGGAAGCTTTGGAAAGACTTGAAAATTTAAAGACTAATCAAATCGATAAATATAAGAAGAGAGATTAGACTCTTAATGAATGGAGCAAATTAATGGGTCTTCAAACTCAAGTTAACAAAGAACTCAAAGATTTGGAAGATAAATTCAACGATCGTTAAATGCTGTGGTCTCACATCGATCGTTTTGCCTCTCTTAGAAAAGAATGGTACGAAAGTAACATTTCTTTATTGGATTCCGAAATCATTGAAAGAGAAATGAAAACTTTGGACCAAGGTATAATGCAATTAAGAGTTAGATCTTATAACCTTGTTAAGGAAGGAAAGGATCAGGTTTTAGAGAGCCACTCTTAAAGAGTCGCAGCTGATAATCAAAATATTCCTGTCGTACTTGCTTTAGGTAACAGGAACTTGAAACCACGACATTGGCGATAAATCTTTGAAATTATCGGTAACCCAAATTGGCAGCCAGGTACTCAGATTTCGTTGAGAGAATTGATCAGCACTGGAGCTGCTGAGCCCGAAAAACTAGAAAAATTGGAAGAAATATCAGGAAAAGCAAGCGGTGAAGCTGGCATAGAATCTCAAATGAAGGAAATTCAAAGTAAATGGTTGGAGTTAAATTTCGAAGTAAAACAGTATCGAACAAAAGATTAATTTATTCTCGGTAGTGTAGAAGATATCATGGCAGCTTTGGATGACCATCAATTAAAGGTTCAGACCATGATGGGAACCAGATTCGTAGCAGATATCAGAGCTTAGGTAGAAGTCTGGGAAAAGAAATTACTTTTGATATCAGAAATTCTCGACGAATGGCTCTCGTGCATGAGACAATGGATGTATCTTGAAAATATTTTCAATGCCGAAGATATTCAGAAACAACTACCAGCTGAGACGACCTAATTCATGCAGGTCGATAAATTTTGGAAAGATATCATGCAAAAGACTAACAAAAGACCGTTGGTCCAGGATGCTTGTGGTAATGAGGATCTTTTGAAAAAATTCGTTATGTACAATAAAATTTTGGAAGATATTCAAAAATGCTTGGAAAATTATTTGGAAACAAAGAGAAGCGCATTTGCTAGATTTTATTTCCTTTCCAACGATGAACTACTCGAAATTCTTTCACAAACTCGTAATCCTCACGCAGTGCAAGGACATTTAAGAAAATGCTTCGACAACATCAATAGGATTAAATTCACGGAAGTCGAAGAGTCTTAAGAAATTGTAGCAATGCAATCTGCTGAGCCTGAGACAATGCCTGAAATAGTTCCATTTTCCAAATCCGTAATGGCCGAGGGCAACGTTGAGCACTGGTTATTTAGAATTCAAGAAATGATGGTCCAAACCCTCTATGACATAACTTAAAAAGCTTTCCTTGTCTATCCCGTTAATGGATTGGACCGCAAAGATTGGTTATTTGGTTACGCTGCTCAACCAATCTTAACAGTTGATTTGATATAATGGACTTAGGGATGTACTAATGCAATTTAGGGAGCATCTATAGGAAAGTAGTCTTCTGTCCCGGAGTACTATGATTTCATGAAAGAAATGATCGTTAGAATGGTGGCTATTGTGAGAGAACCACTTAATACTCTACAAAGAACACTCATGGGAGCCTTGATTGTGCTAGACGTGCATGCAAGAGATGTCGTCAGAGATTTAGTCAATTCATAAGTATAGAATATAAATGATTTTGATTGGTCAAAACAATTGAGATATTACTGGGATACTGAAATAGATAATTGCACCGTACGTCAAACAAATACCAGATTCGTTTATTCTTATGAATATTTGGGTAACGGTCCTAGACTTGTTATAACACCACTCACTGATAAATGTTATATGACTCTCACTGGTGCTAAGCATTTAGCCTACGGAGGAGCACCAGCTGGGCCTGCAGGTACTGGAAAAACAGAAACTACTTAAGATCTTGCTAAAGCTCTTGCTATTCAATGTGTCGTCTTCAATTGTTCAGATGGACTCGATTTCAAAACTATGGGAAGATTCTTCTCCGGTCTATCACAATGCGGTGCTTGGGCATGTTTCGATGAGTTCAATCGTATCGATATCGAAGTGTTGTCTGTGATCGCTCAACAGATCCTTACAATTCAATCAGCAATTAGAGAATAAAAAGAAATCTTCGAATTCGAAGGTAGAGATATCCCTTTAAATCCAAGATTCGGTGTGTTCATCACCATGAATCCTGGTTATGCTGGTAGAACGGAACTCCCCGACAACCTCAAAGCATTATTCAGACCAGTGGCAATGATGATTCCAGATTACAGACTGATTGCTGAAATCATTCTGTTTTCTGAGGGATTCGAAACTGCAAGTGTTCTAGCCAGATAAATGGTCAATTTGTATAAATTATCTTCCGAACAACTATCAAAACAAGACCATTACGATTTTGGTATGAGAGCAGTGAAATCCGTGCTAGTTATGGCCGGTGCTCTTAGAAGAAAAGATCCTAACGTTACTGAAGACGTCGTACTTATCCGAGCTATGAGAGATTCGAATGTACCTAAATTTTTAATGAGAGATCTTCCACTTTTCATGAATATTATAAAAGATCTTTTCCCAGGTGTAGATATTCCTTATATTGATTACGGAAATCTTCAAAAAGAAATCGAACATCAACTCGAAGTTGTCCATTATATGTAACCCAAGGGTCTGATTACTTAAATTATCCAGCTCATGGAAACAATTATGGTGCGACACGGTGTGATGGTCGTTGGTATCACCGGTACCGCAAAGACAACTAATATTCAAACTCTCGCAAGAGCTTTAACACAATTGAATAAAGATGGGTCTCAAGACTATTACCATAAGAATGTAAGGATGGAAAAACTAAACCCCAAATCAGTGACCATGGACGAATTATTTGGATACACAAATATTATGACAAATGAATGGACTGATGGTATAGCTGCAAGCATTATCAGAGAAAACGTGAACGATTGTACTTCGAATGATCCCAATTCTAAAAGATGGATTATATTCGATGGACCAGTCGATGCGCTTTGGATTGAAAACATGAATACCGTGCTTGATGATAATAAAATGCTTTGTCTCAATAACGGACAGCGTATAAAATTACCAGCCACCTTTACGATGATGTTTTAGGTACAAGATCTCGCAGTTGCTTCACCAGCCACTGTCAGCAGATGTGGTATGGTTTATATGGAGCCTGAACATCTAGGATGGGAACCATTGATAGATACATGGTCAATTAATTTCTAAAATACTTATAAAGATCCCAAAGATGATAAAGTGCCTGTCTATATCAATAATCTTGTTGATAAAACAAGAAATTTCTTTAAAGAAAATCTAGATTTTATCAGACGCACGTGTCGTGAAGTGATAGCATCTGTCGATGTTAACTTAGTTAGATCTTGTCTCAATCTAATAAACATAGTTTTCAATTAGGCAAGAGAAAAGATCAATCTCGATCGTGAAAAACCACAGGATGCCGAAAATATCTGTTCGATGGTTTTATTGTTTGCCTTCGTATGGAGCGCAGGAGGTAATCTACAGGATAATCCTAGAAATAATAGCAGAGTTAAATTCTCAAGTCATATAAAGGGAAAAATTCTCAAAATTCTGAGTGGCTTCCCTATAGATGGTGAAGTTTATGATTATTATCCAGATTTTGTTACATAAGAATTTAAACCTTGGTCGGATATGGTTGAAAAGTACGTCTATGATAGAGATGTACCATATTTTAATATTCTAGTCCCAACCACCGATACTGTTAAATTCGGTAACGTTATGGGTAAATTAATTTCAAACAACAACAATCTTCTTCTTAGTGGATAGACTGGTGTCGGAAAGTCTGTTATGATCCAAGATTATTTGATGAAAATCGTTTAAACTGATGCCGATAGATTCGTCTTTACCACACTCAATTTCTCTGCACAAACCAAATCTTAAAATTTACAAGATCTATTTTTAGATAAAGATAAATTCCAAAGAAAAAAGAAAGATCTCCTAGGTCCTCCAGCTGGAAGAAAAATGATCGTTTTCATCGATGACGTCAACATGCCTGCTCTCGAATAATATGGTGCCCAGCCTCCTAATTAGCTTTTCAGACAAATTATTGATCAGGGAGGATTCTATGAACTTAAAAAATTCTTCTTTATCCATATTAAGGATTGCATTTTCATAACATCATGCGCGACCCCAGGAGGTGGTAGAAATCCAGTGACTCCTCGTCTATTTAGACATTTCAACATGCTCTGGGTTCCTGATTTGAGTCAACGTTCAATGGAAACTATATTTATCTCCATTCTTGAAGGTTTCCTCAGCGAATCACCTCACAAAACTCTTGGATCACGTATTGCATCGCCGATAGTATAAGCAACAGTAGAAATGTACGTAAGAATCACAAAAGAATTGCTTCCCACCCCTACGAAATCGCATTATACATACAATTTAAGAGATATTTCAAAGATCTTCCAAGGAGTGTTAGAGATAAACTATGACCACATTCAGAAGAAGGAAGATTTCTTTTCATTGTGGGCTCACGAATGCAGCCGTGTATTCCAAGATCGTCTAGTGAACGATGAAGATCGAGAATTTTTCCTTAATCTATTAATGAGTCCGTTAAATAACGAGCTAGATATGACTGAATGGACGAAGGATGACGTGCGAGGATTTATTTTTGGTGATTTTGCAAACCAAAACAGAGAATATATGCAGATTCTCCCAGAACAACTCGAAACATTACCCGTACGCTTGAATGAATTCATGATGCAATACAATGCATCCAATCCTTAACAAATGAACCTTGTATTTTTCAAAGATGCAATCATTCATTTATCCAGAGTCTGTCGTATTTTGAAACAACCAAGAGGTAACGCTCTTCTTATCGGTGTTGGTGGTTCTGGTAGACAAAGTCTTACACGCATGGCCGCATCCATGAGAGGATTCCAAATATTTTCGATCGAAATTACTAAAAACTATAAAGATCCTCAATGGAAGGAAGATATTAAAAAACTTCTCAAGACAGCCGGTGCTTAAAACACTCCAGTTGTTTTCTTATTTAGTGATACTCAGATCGTAAAGGAATCATTCCTTGAAGATATAAACAACGTTCTTAATACGGGTGAGGTGCCAAATTTATGGGCTGTTGAAGATCTGGAAGAAATCATGACCGAAATCCGTGCATCAAAAGATAATAAGAGTTTTGATTCCAGAGATGCGTTGCTTTAATTATTTGTACAACAAGTCAGAGAAAATCTCCATATTGTGTTGGCCTTCTCCCCTGTCGGTGCTAAATTAAGAACAAGATGCCGTCAATTCCCTTCAATCATCAATTGTTGTGCTATCGATTGGTTTGAATAATGGCCAGAATAGGCTCTATACAGTGTGGCTGAAAAGGAATACAAGGCCCAAGAAAGATTGGGGTTAGGTGAATACGTTGAAAAGCTATCCAGACTTTCAATGAAAATCCACAAAGATGTGGAACAAAAATCAGATTAGTTCTATGATACTTATAAGAGAAAAAATTATGTCACCCCTACAAGTTATCTGGAGCTTATACGTTTATATATAGATATGATGAAGGAACAACAAAATATTCTGCCCCTTAAAATTAAGAAATATACTGTGGGGCTGCAGACTTTGAAGGAAACTAACGAAACTGTTAAAGTTTTGCGAGAAAAGATTATTGAATTCCAACCTATTCTCGAAAAGAATGCTAAGGACAACGCGGAATTACTTATTTAAATCGAAAGAGAAAAGAAGACCGCTGGGGAAACAAGAGAAGTCTGCTCCAAAGAAACTGCCGATGCTCAAATTATCAGAGATGAGGTCAAAGAAATTAAAGATGTCTGCGAAAAGGAAGTAGCAGAAGCCTTGCCTATTCTTGCCAGTGCTCAGGAAGCAGTGAAATAATTGGATAAAAATGCAGTCAATGAAATGAAATCTTTCCCCAAACCACCTCCACTGGTTATGTTGGTGATGAGTGCAGTCTGTCTGCTTTTCGCAGAAAAGGAAAATGATTGGGATACTGCTAAAAAAATGATGGGTAAGATGGACTTTTTAGAAAGTTTGGTTTATTTCAAGGTGGATTCGGTCAAACAAAAACAATGGGACAAACTTAAAACTGGTTACTTAAACAACCCTCAATTCAATAAAGAAGACGTCACAAAATTCTCGTCTGCTGCAGCCACGATTGTTGTGTGGGTCATTGCATCCGATTAATACAACTAAGTTATTCGTGAAGTTGCTCCTAAGCAGAAATAATTAGCCGAAGCAGAAGCTAAATTAGCAGAAGTCGAAAAAGTTGTCAATGCTAAACAAGCTCAACTTTAAGAAGTAGAAGACAACCTCGCCGCTCTAGAGCGTGAATTCGAAGCAAGCATGCGTCGCAGTGCTATGTATAAACAACAACAAGAAACCGCTGAAGTTCAACTCGAACGCGGTGAAAAATTGGAAGGAGGACTTGCTGGAGAAGCAATTCGTTGGAAAGAATCTGAACGTGTGCTTCAGTTGGATCTTAAAAATCTTATCGGTAATATTATGATTGCTGCTGCTTCCATAGCTTACACAGGTCCATTCATTT
>Ga0102689_1127795_pt1 | contig 8741 bp, 2 predicted proteins | sample NOAtaT_7_FD_77365 | JGI IMG/M metagenome (GOLD analysis project Ga0102689, IMG submission 77365) | Metatranscriptome of freshwater lake microbial communities from Lake Erie, under a cyanobacterial bloom - NOAA_Erie_Diel1S_2200h metaT... | ecosystem: Environmental > Aquatic > Freshwater > Lake ...
GTTTGACCTTATTGGACATTTTTCTGAACAAACAAATTGGCAAGAAATTATGCTGCGCCATCCTGATTGTTTTCTTGACAAGAAAGAGATCAAAATGACTGATGAGGAACTTCAATCTGAATTTGAGCAGCGTAAAGTCTATGTCAAAAGAAAGACTCCAGATGTCGTTGGTTGTAACGTGAGGGCTGGAGATGTCGTCTTCAATCCTGATGGTTCCATGACTTCATCGAAAGGATTTTCATCTGTCTTTGCTGATGTTTGCGTGACTAAAGGAAAATGGTACTATGAAGTCATTATCACTACCTCAGGACTTAAGCAAATTGGATGGGCTACTGATAAGATGTCAGCAGATCCGGCTCGAACTGGTGTTGGTGACGACGCTCATTCCTGGGCTTATGATGGGTATCGCCTCTTGAAATGGCATGGACAGCAAGGTGTCTACGGTGGAAGCAAAGCTTGGAGGGCAAATGATGTTGTCGGAGTGCTTTTGGATCTTGATGATGGTGAAATGAGCTTTACTCTGAATGATGAAAGTTTAGGAGTTGCATATTCCAACTTCAGTGTCGAGGAAGGACTTTATCCTGCTTTATCCCTAAGCGTCAATGAGTCTGCCAAGTTTGTGTTCAGACGAGAGGAATTCAAGTTCACTCCGCCATTGGGATTCTATGCTCTTGAAGGCGATTCTCCTGCTCGTCCAGAGCCTAACTTTGCAAAGATGGCCAAGAATCTTTCCCTATCTATCAAGAAGAAAGGGTTCTCAGTAATCTGTTCCGGAAGATACGAGGAATGCGTTTCCCTTGCGCTTGAGTTATCTAAAGATGGTGGTCTCGTGACGATCAACTCGAAAGATGAAGCCCGTGAATTTTCTTTGGGTGAAATGAACAAGCCAAATGCAAAGGAAAATACTCCCATAGATGTCTCTTTGAAATCGTCTTCTGTGAAGCTCATTCAATCCGAGTTCATATCTTTGGTTCGTTATCTTTGTAACTTTAAATCATGGAAAGACAGAATTCAAAGATTGATTCTAGCTTCGTTTCATACTGCGTTCAAGCAACCATTGCTTGAATACTCGAAAGCTTGGATTCATGCTCTAGGCGCAGCCTTGATTTGCGGTGGCTTTTCCGAACCCTTAAGGAGTGGATCCTTTGCTCTGGATCCTCACGGTCAGAAAGTTGTCGTTCTATCTTGTGAAGACTCTTGCATGTATTCATACGCTTCATACCAATTCGAAACCAACCAATCAAGCATCTTTCTCTCTCGATTTGCTCCACATGAACTTGATCCTATTTCGGAGTACGATTTTCCTTTGGAATTGGACGATGAGCTTTTACAGATTCTGAACTCGCTTTTTTCCCTGAAGGATTATCCAGCTAAGGAAGACTGCCCTCTTTTCGCTCAATGGTTCGCCGCTGAACTGACATGGAGATCCACACTGATTTTGACGTCAGCACTCACACAAAACTCTTCTCGATTTGACGATCTCTATGTCAGAGGCCTTGTTCTCCTTCATAACTTTGCTTGCAGTTGTCCACTTCATCTGGATGCTACTCATGTTCGATCTTCTCAGAACTTGTTTTCTGATAGGTTGTGGGATATCTGTCATTTCAAAGGTACTGCCAAATTCCTTGAACCTTTTCTGGCATCCGTTTCTTCCTCTTTACCACCAGCTCAGGGAGAAGAAGCTCCGAGTGATGATGTTTCCTTCATGTACACTCACAGCTTACTCCAAGAATTGGACGATGGCTCTAGTAATGCTCCTCAGGAAAACAAAATGTTGAAATACTGGGAGAAACACATTATTCCCAAGATTGAAGATTATGTCAGTAGTTCCCTTCAGCCATATGAGAAGGAGTACTTCTTTGCCAGCTTGAGACAGCCTCTACGTGTTGGGAATCAAGACGGAGCCATCAAGATTGCCTATACTCTGTGTGCTAATCGGATTCCTGAAGGTATAGTGTTTCCTTCTCCTGATAGAGATTGGTCTACTTTGATGATTGAGGATGTTTCTATAGGTCAATTGTTGCTTGTCACAGAAGCTGCTCCGAATTCAGAGTATTGGTACGATTACATGCAGGATACTTTGAATCGTCCTGGAAGAGTCATTGCAGTCAATCTTGACTATCAAGTAGTTCTGTTGGAATTCTTTGATTGTTTATCTGGTTCTCGGGTTCATTGGTGGTATCCTCCCGATGCTCTCAAGTTCTGTCCTGATCCTCGTGTGGCACATTTCATTTGTCAAGATGATGTTGAAGGACAATTTCGTTGGTTGATTTCATCTAGTACGCAATTGAACCTCTTGTTGGCTCGCAGAGCTCTTCTTAATCTTTCTCATTTGAATCCGCAAACTTTGTCTTACAAGACACGAACTGGTTCCATACAAGATGTGATCGATCTAGCGATTCTATCTGCTTCTGATGCTCTTGATTTAGGACGGATCGACATGGATAATGCTTGCAATCCTCAATTCAGAACACATCTGGAATCACTGGAAAACAATCTCTTGAGCTTCCTAAATGCAACTGGAGCTCGAGATCAATGTCGTTCAATCCTTTTAGGAGCTTTAAAGAAAAGCTTCCATCAATGCAGCTCGTTTGTTCAGACAAGCATGAAGTATTTCAGTTCTAGCTCTCTGTTTCCGTCGTGCAATACTTCAGCGTATCTGCAGTTCGAAAGTGCATCGAGTCTGATCTTCCTATTCTCGTCTGATTCTTCTCTGGAACCAAACACGTCCCTTTGCTTCTATTCCGATAAAGACTTCAAGAAATTGTTGCATGCTTTCTCTGGCCAACAGTCTGGACTTACTTCTCTCCAGAGTTTTGTGATTCCTTGCAATTCTGTTTGGGTCAAGAGAAGTGATCCTGCTATTGGGATTGTCAAACTCAAGCTATGCGTGATTCCAGTTCATCCTCACTTTGTGATTGGGTTTTGGTTGACAAACTTTCTCTTGACCAAGCTGGCTGGATTATTCGATGATCAAAATGCATTTCTCGCTGAAATCTGCAATATCTTATTAATTGAATTTGAGTTTTCGGAACTCAGACCCTCGCCTATCAAAGAGCGTATAATCAAGGTGATTTCAAGGCTTCTGTCTACCATTTCTTCCAATTCAGAGTCCTCTGGAGATTTATCCTTTCTCCTGGAAACCCTTGAAGTTCTTCGTCTTGTTCATGAGGAAATGCTTGTTGTTGTTGGAAAGGAATCAGATGCATTCATTCATTCATCTTACGCTCAGGAAACTCTGAACATTTGTGTCATTGCTGATTCACTCCGCCAATCTGAAGAGAGTTATAGTCCAATGATCGAGTTCTCCAGTCATTCTGAGGAGATGGCAGCTTCTTCGTCTCCTGTGGCTGAGGAGAAACAAAGTGTAGATGTTTGGTCTTGTGTAGCATGTACCTTTGAAAATGCGATGGGTGACGAAACTTGTCAAATCTGTGGAACTCCCAAAATGTTGGTAGATATTTCGGGCCCAGGACCTGCAGCTGCAGAAGCTCCAGCTGACACAAGTTATGCTTCCAAGATGTTTCACTCAATGAGTCAGTTGTATTGCCTGATTCAATTGTTTTCTTCGTCTATGCCCGCGGTGGAAGAGACTTTATCAAATTTCTTAAGATTTTGCCAGTCTGAGCTACTTCGGGACGATCCTCTGTCTCGATACTTTGTCATCTCCAATCTTCCTTACATAGAAGACTACCAGAATCTTGATTTCAAGGACTGGGATTTATCAGATTTGAAGAGAAATATTGATAGATCAATCCGTTTATCTGGAGAAGACATTCGTCTTGGTCAAGAAGTATTCTTTGGGTTCGATTCCAGAAGACCTGTGCCGAAACCTCTAGAGAAAGCACCGTCTGCTGTTCAAGAAGTGTCGTTCACTTATTCATCTGATTTTGACACGAACGGTCTTCTTTACTATTTGGGTTCCAAAGCCAAATCTCAGCCTTGGCAGAATCCTTGTGATTTGGGTCTTGTGAGTATCAAGGTTTCATCTCTTCAAGGCGATTCAAGACCGGCCTCTTCAATATGTGGTCTGGAAACAGTTCGTTGTGTTACTGAACCTGCTGAGCACTCATGGTTCATTGTCGAGCTCAAGGACTGTACAATCATTCCGACTCACTATTCTTTGAAGCATTACATTTCCTGGCATACAGAAGCTTTGCGAAGTTGGAGATTTGAAGGCTCGATGGACGGTGAGAATTGGGTAGTATTGAGAGAGCACTGTGCTGATGAATCTCTTGACAAGAAAGGGGCTACGAAGACTTGGGATGTAGGCAATCCTGAGAAACAGGCTTTCTCCATGTTCCGTATCTTTCAAACAGGACCTAATTCAAATGGTAATCTTTATCTTGCTTGCTCAGGTTTTGAAGTCTACGGTCAAGCACGTGGGAAGAATCTACTTGTTCGTCCTTCTCCTGTTGAGACAAACCTCTTTGCAGTCGTGGAACTCATCAATTTCAGCGAGAAGCAGGCTAGTGTTTTCACGTCGTGTTTTCATGGAAAGGAAACCTCTTGGAATTTCGACATGCCTACAGTTTTGGAAGTTTCTGCGTTATCGGATCTCACTGATGATAATGAAATCAAGTCTCAATTTCTTTTCTCTCGGCTGTCTGTTAATGGAAGAATAGTTGCTGGGTTTTCTGAGTTTCTTTCAAATCTAGGCAAGTCTTTAGCCGATGCTTCCACTGGTTTGATTTCTCAGTCTAAGCTGGTGTCTTGGGCTCAATCTTTAGCTTTGGCTGATATTGTGGAAATGGGCGACTCCAAAGAATCAGATTGTGATGTACACGAATTCGTGGAACTTCTTTCGCACACTTCAACCAAATCTCCTGCTCGCATGTGGAAGCTCATCTTTTCTCAAGGATATGATTTCTCTTTCTTCAAAAGGGCTGCTTCTGATATCTCTGAAGCCATCAGACTTCATATCGAATGGCAAAAGTGTCCACTCTCAGTACATCAGTTCTTGATGCGATCGCTAGAGAAAATAACAGAACAGACTGGCCAGACTTCTATTCTGCATCTTCCTCCTTCTTTGATTTCCATCGATTCATCCGATCTTCAGAGTCCTATTCTACAGCGTTATCTGAAGCTGTTTGATGCACATAGCTTACGACTTCGCTTCCAATCTCTCAAAGCTTTCAACACAATCTTGAGTCAGACTCTTCCATTTGTTGATCTCTCTAGATCAAATTATCTGACTTTGGGTGAAGCACTTCGAGCCTCTCGTCAGTTCATCTTCAGAAAGATCAAAAATGATTATGTTCAGAAGATACTGGATTTCACCTCGTCTCCGAGAGGACAAGCTCCTGCAATCACATTGCATCGCATTGAGATTGCTGAGAAACGTCACGCAAGCACTGATGCTGATTTCGTTCGTGATACCAACTTTGGCCGTGCGTATCTTCAACTCCGAGATATTGCTCCTGGAAAGCTACGTCCTGTCAGACCTGCTGGTGCTGAACCATTCTTTGCATTCGAAGTCATCATCAAAGGAGAACAAGTTGCTGGGGAAGCTGGTCCATATCGTCAATTCTTTACCGATATCAGCAAGGAACTTTCTGATTCTACATCTTCATTGTTCATGGATTGTCCCAACAGACAATCCGGTGTAGGCGAGAATCAGGACAAGATCATCATTCGTCCTTCTGGGCGGTCTTCAACACAGCTGCTGGAACTCTATGAGTTCTTGGGTCTACTGTTTGGAATCTGTATTCGTACTGGCTCGAGATTCAACCTTGAGCTTCCAGCCTTCTTTTGGAAACAATTGACGGGTGATATTCCCGAAAGGTCTGATCTGACTGAGATTGACTTCACGACGTCTCAAGTCTTTCGTGATTTCGAGTCCAGTGACCTCGATAAGAAGACGTTTGAACAAGCGTGCAAGGAAAGGTTTGTGACTTTCCTCAGTGATGGGGAACAGGTAGAACTGAAGGAGAACGGTGCTCAGATTCCAGTGACGTTTGAGACGAGGAAGGAGTATGTGGAGCTTGCTTTCAAGGCTCGTATCGAGGAGTCAAGACCTCAGATTGAAGCCATTCGTCGTGGCATTGGTCGTGTTCTTCCTATTCAAGTGTTGAATCTTCTTTCATGGCAGGAGCTGGAACTGATGGTTGTGGGAAGATCTTCCATTGATCTTGAACTACTCAAGCGTCACACCAGGTACTCTGGAATCACTCCGGACTCTGACTCGGTCCGATTTCTGTGGCAGGTTCTGGAAGAGTTTTCAGAGGAAGACCGTCGAAAGTTTGTACGGTTCACTTGGGCACAGGAACGACTTCCAGCTGACGACGAAGAGTTCATTCGTTCTCACACGCGTCTGTTGATCAAAGGGGTACACTTTGACAAACCAGATTCTCGGTTTCCCAAGTCCGATACCTGTTTCTTTAATCTAGAGCTTCCTGCTTATTCTTCGAAAGAGACTCTTAAGGAACGGCTTGTTTATGCCATCAATCATACGTATACTATGAATGCTGATCAAGGAAACAGCGAGGCCAACTTGAATCATCCAGAAGACATGTTCATGTAGGCTCAATGCTCTTGATGAGCTGATTTGTGATCATTTTTCTTCACAGAATACTCTTCAAATTCGTACTTGCGAATAAACTTACGCTTGCCAAGTGGGCCGGAATACCTGACCAGGGCCAGTACAGGAAGTGAGTTAGGAACGATCCAAATGAAGAAGCCTACAGAAGGAGCAATGGCCAAGAACAGAGGATAAACCTGTTTGCTCCAATCTTCATAGACAAACATGAATGAAATCAGGCACAACAGCAGACCCTGGTAAACGACCATGAATTGAAAAAGACTCAAAACCGAATTGGGAGCAGCGAATGGAAACAAACGCCTGTAAGGGTCTTTCTCAAAGAGCAGCGGAAGATACTTTGCCAGAAAACCACGAGATCGGACTTGACGAGCAGGAATCTTCGTAGAAAGCAATGTCCTCTTCAGTTCGGGACGATGACGGACGGAAGGCACAGAAGCAAGGCTGTCACTTGATGTTGACTGAAGTGGTGAAAATGTCGTTTTGCTTGTTTCGGACGAGACCTCTTCTTCCAACCCAGAACCCATGTTAAGTTGACTAATCTCTTCATTCAATTCAGCGTTTTCTTCAATCGCGTTGAGTTGTATACTTTTTAAATGAATCCTTCTGGTTTCTTCACGTGATAGTTTTGATTCTTTTTGCAGATACAGAATCATTCTCGAGAGCTTACTCAGTGTCACTGCGACCAGAGAGAATAAGAGATAATTGACAATGATTGCTGCAACGAAAAGATATAGGTTCCCATTGACAAGGTCTTCTACAGACTCTGCTGGGACGAATATAGGCGAGAGAGACCATCCAATGGACAGCCACAGCAACATGCATGCTCCAACTTTATAGCCCAACTCAGTGAACTTTTCGAACAGTAGATCAAAGCACTCGTTGATGTATCGTACAAAAGGAAACTGGGGCTGAAGTTTGTGGAACACGACGAAATGAGATCGGACTCCAGAATACTGCACGAACCTGAGTTTCTGTCTGGGACTCAAGGATTGTAAGATGCTTTCTTCATTGCTCTGAATGAGTTTCTCAAAGAGCTCCCACTCTTCGACGCACCACTGACGCTGCTTCACCAAGAACCCAATGAAGGGTACATAGAATAGAACAGTAACCAGAAGCGTGAGATGTACGAATTCAAAGTACAGCTGGACTGTGTGGTCCAATCTCAGAAAGGTTTTCAGAAAGAACAGTGTGAATGATATCATTCCAGTGATCGCCAGTTCTTCCATCACAGCATGAAAGATACGCTTCATCGAAGGATTGTCATGGACTTTGGATTCCAAATTCTGGACAACTCGACCAAGAACTTGCAGAATGAATGTGACCAAGACGACCAGTCCTAGGATCAGGAAATGGTGTGCTCTGATATCGAGACAAGCGAATTCCACTAAGTGACAGATTGCGGGCTTCTCTCCACCTCCAGAATGGGCTGTAGACCCATGATCAGATCCATCACTTGAGGCCCCAACCATGACTCAGAGTTTCAGATTTTTCCCAAAAACAAATATAGATTCAACCCACAGCAAAGATTCTCTAAAATGGACGACCAAAGATCATGGAAGGATACGATTGAAGAAGGGAACTTGAAACTTGATCAATAGAAGAACCAATATCAATGCGAGAGAAGGAGAGTTCACCCGAAACAGAAAGTCATCGTTGGCAATTCTCATCTGATCCATGGATGACTGATGCTTCCCAAGAAGGTCAAGCTGTTCTTGCACAGATTCCTCCAGCTGGTCCAAATCCTTCACACTCAGCACCAGAGTTTGTTCGTCTTGTTGTGTGATCAGAATGTCGAATTGCTCAAGCACAGTAGAGCTCAGTCTCTGAAACAATTCAACAGACTTGAAGGACTTTCCAACCATGTTTCTGTATCGGGTCCATTTTTCAGCTCGTGGACTTCGTGAGAGTATCTCTTTGTGGAGCTGTTGAACAGAAAACAGCTGTTCTTTGAGTTCTGTATGTAGACGTTGAACAGTGTCAGCGTAGCCCTTGATCGAATGAAGATTGTCATTGAAAACTTCTGATGAGTGGACCATCTCAGAGGAATCTCTCATGCTACCAGGATCCCCATGAATCATCTGTAAAAGACACAGTGCGGCTGAGAAACGTCACGCAAGCACTGATGCTGATTTCGTTCGTGATACCAACTTTGGCCGTGCGTATCTTCAACTCCGAGATATTGCTCCTGGAAAGCTACGTC
>Ga0102689_1201283_pt1 | contig 8723 bp, 3 predicted proteins | sample NOAtaT_7_FD_77365 | JGI IMG/M metagenome (GOLD analysis project Ga0102689, IMG submission 77365) | Metatranscriptome of freshwater lake microbial communities from Lake Erie, under a cyanobacterial bloom - NOAA_Erie_Diel1S_2200h metaT... | ecosystem: Environmental > Aquatic > Freshwater > Lake ...
CGGGATTGGCGAAATTCAATGTGCAAAGCAAACCCTGCTGAACACAACCCTTCATGTGAGTATTGAGCCATAGAAGGTGGTAGCCCATTGAGCCAAGAGTGAGTCTGACCGTAGTAAACCCTATCGAAGATAAATTTTCCGTCGCCATTATCCCCTACACCTTCGGGCATACCAATTTTGAACAGTTGCAGACAGGTGCAAAAGTTAACCTCGAATTCGATGTAATCGGAAAGTATATCGCCAGATATGCGGCTCTTTATATGCCCCTGCTAACGCAAAAAGGCGGGTGATACCAGCGTTGGAATGGCTGTCTCACAGATTTTTTGGTGGCGTCAGCCGCCAAATGAAGGCCTGCGGCCTTTTTACACAACCCGATAATATTTTTTCAGCGCTGCATTTTCAACGATTTTGCTTCGCAAAACCGTTGAAAACGCAGCTCATACTTTTTACACAACCTCATACTTATGAGACAGTCTCATTTAAAATATTCGTTCGCCGTTCTGGTGACCAGGAGCGGCAAGTCCATCTAAAAGTCTTCTTCGATTCCCTCTTCCTCTTCCAGATAAGCAAAGCGGTTTTCCAGATCTGCGGCCTGACTACGATGCGTCACGATCATGTGATCAAACTTTCGCTGACCGGTACCGGCGGGAATACGCTTTCCGACGATAACGTTCTCTTTCAGGCCGGACAGGGTATCCGTCTTTGCGCCGATTGCTGCCGTACTCAGCACCTTGGTCGTTTCCTGGAATGAAGCTGCGGAGATCCAGCTGTACGTTCCCAGCGAGGACTTGGTAATCCCGAGGAGGAGCGGGCTGGATGTTGCTGCAACAGCATCGCGATACGTGACCAGTACTTTGTCATTGCGCTTGAGATAAGAATTTTCTTCCCTGATCTGGCGCAACGTCACCAATTGACCTGGCTTGAGGCGGTTGGAATCTCCGGCCTCTGTAATCACCTTTTTATCGAAAATCCAATCGTTTTGTTCCAGAAAATCGTAACGGTCCACCGCTTCGCCCTCGAGGAAATTGGTATCTCCGGAGTCTTCGATTTGTACCCTGCGCATCATCTGGCGGACGATCACCTCGATATGTTTATTGTTGATCGTAATCCCCTGGGAGCGATAGACTTCCTGTACACCGTTTACCAGGTACTGCTGTACGGCGAAAGGGCCTTTGATATTCAGGATATCCCTTGGTGCGACAGAGCCATCTGACAGCGGGGTACCAGCACGGACGAAATCGCCGTCCTGGACCAGGATGTGTTTGGACAGGCCGATCAGGTATTTGCGGATCTGTCCGTCTTTGGCCGTAGTGGAGATTTCGCGGTTACCCCTTTTGATTTTGCCGAAGTTTACTACCCCATCAATTTCAGAAACGATTGCAGGGTTAGAAGGATTCCGGGCTTCGAATAACTCTGTGACCCGGGGCAAACCACCGGTGATATCCTGGATTTTCCCAAGGCTACGCGGAATTTTCGCAATCTTATCCCCTGCAGCCAGATCCTGACCATCTTCGATAGAAAGGTAAGAACCCACAGGCAACGTATAGTTTTTCAGTTCCTCGCCGTCCTTTGAGACGATGGAAATCACCGGGATTTTGCGCTTGTTCTTACTTTCGATGATGACCTTTTCGGCAAAGCCGGTCTGGTCGTCGAGTTCGCGACGATAAGTGACCCCTTCATCAATGCTATCGAAACGCGCAATTCCGCTGAATTCTGAAATAATTACTGCATTGAACGGATCCCAATCGCAAATACGCTGACCCTTCTGGATTTTTTGGTTGTTCTCTACATAGAGGGTAGCGCCATAGGGGATGTGATGTGAAACAAACTGTTTTCCGGTATCCTGGTCAACAATACGGATTTCGCCGGTTCGGGAGAGTACGATAGCAGCGCTATCGTTTCCATCTTTGGAAGCGTTTGTCACCTTCATACTATCGAATTCCACGATTCCGTCGAACTTGGAGAGGATTTCCGACTCCGTCTTCGACAAGGAAGCGACCCCACCGACGTGGAACGTACGCAGCGTCAACTGGGTACCTGGTTCGCCGATAGACTGGGCTGCAATAATCCCTACGGCATCCCCCATTTCAGCGATACGCCCTGTAGCCAGGTTTTTGCCATAACATTTTGCACAGACACCGCGCTTCGTCTCACAAGTGAGTACCGAGCGGATTGTCACGGTTTCAATCCCCACCTCTTCGATATAATTGGCTGCACGCGTGTCGATATATTCACCGGCGTGCAGGATGATTTCATCTGTAAGCGGGTGGTAAATATCGTGCAACGTATAGCGGCCATCAATACGGGAGGCGAGTGGCTCGATAATTTTTTCCGTTTCTTTCAGCGCAGAAGTTTCAAGACCTCTCAGGGCATTGCAGTCATCTTCCACAATCACCACATCCTGTGCCACGTCCACCAAACGGCGTGTGAGATAACCTGCATCTGCCGTTTTGAGGGCTGTATCTGCAAGACCCTTGCGGGCGCCGTGCGTGGAGATAAAATATTCCTGGACCGAAAGGCCGTCAACGAAATTGGAGAGGATGGGGTTTTCGATAACCGCACCACCCGTATCCCCTGACTTACGGGGCTTGGCCATCAGGCCACGCAGCCCACAGAGCTGTTTGATCTGTTGTTTGGATCCACGGGCACCTGAGTCCAGCATCATGAACACCGAGTTGAAGCCTTGCTTATGCGAAGCGAGCTCGCGCATCAGCGTATCGGTGATCTTGTTATCGGCGTATGTCCATTTATCTATAATCTGGTTATAGCGCTCATTATTCGTGATAAGCCCCATATTGTAGTTGTCCCAGACCTCTTCGACTTCCTCATGTGCGCTATTCAGAGTTTTTTCTTTGATGGAAGGCGTGATCAGATCCCCGAGGTTAAAGGAGAGGCCTCCTCTGAAAGCCCAGGTAAAGCCGAGATCTTTGATATCATCGAGGAAGCTGGCCGTGACGGCGAAGTTTGTACGCTCGATGACCTCACCAATCACCTTCTTCAGGTTTTTCTTGGTAAGCAATTCATTGACGTATGGAACATCCTGCGGCACTACCTGATTAAAGATTACCCGCCCGGTGGTTGTATCTACCAGTCGCGTGACGAGTTGTCCGGGGGTTTCTTCCACCTTTGCACGGACCTTGATTTTCGCGTGAAGGTCCAGTTTACCCTCATTGAAGGCGATGATTACCTCCTCGGGCGAGTAGAACTTCATGTTTTCCCCTTTCACCTTGAAGGTATCCGTAGAGCGGCGTTCTTTTGTGATATAATAGAGGCCGAGTACCATATCCTGGGAGGGCAGGGTAATCGGGGTACCGTTCTGCGGGTTGAGCATATTATGCGAAGAGAGCATCAGCACCTGGGCTTCAAGGATAGAGGCCTGGCTGAGCGGTACGTGCACTGCCATTTGGTCGCCGTCGAAATCTGCGTTAAAAGCTCCACAGACCAACGGGTGTAGCTGGATCGCCTTACCCTCGATCAGGCGTGGTTGGAAAGCCTGGATAGAGAGGCGGTGCAGCGTTGGTGCCCGGTTGAGCAGAACCGGATGGCCTTTGAGGATATTTTCGAGAATTTCCCAAATGACCGGGTCTTTACGATCCACCAACTTCTTAGCCGACTTGACCGTTTTCACGATTCCGCGTTCGATCAGTTTGCGGATAATAAAGGGTTTGAAAAGCTCGGCGGCCATATTTTTGGGGATACCGCATTCGTGCAATTTGAGCGTAGGCCCCACCACAATAACCGAACGGCCGGAGTAGTCCACCCGCTTACCCAGAAGGTTTTGACGGAACCTCCCCTGCTTACCTTTAAGGATATCGCTAAGCGATTTGAGCGGCCGGCCACCCTCTGCCTTGACGGCATTCGACTTGCGCGAGTTGTCGAAGAGCGAGTCCACCGCTTCCTGAAGCATACGCTTTTCGTTGCGGAGGATTACCTCAGGCGCTTTGATTTCGAGGAGGCGCTTGAGTCGGTTATTGCGGATAATGACCCTGCGGTAGAGGTCGTTCAGATCTGAGCTTGCAAAACGGCCGCCATCCAGGGGCACAAGTGGGCGAAGCTCTGGGGGTATCACAGGCAGGTACTGGATGACCGTCCATTCCGGGCGGTTTTCCATACGCGTCATACCATCCCGGAAAGCCTCTACTACACGTAGCCGCTTCAGCGCTTCGGATTTGCGCTGCTGCGAAGTCTCGCTGGCAGCCTGATGGCGCAGATCGTAGGAAAGCTGATCCAGATCCAGTCGGATCAGCAGTTCACGGACTGCATCGGCACCCATTTTGGCAATAAACTTTTTGGGATCCGATTCATCCAGCAGTTGGTTGTCCTGAGGGAGCGTCTCCATGATATCCAGGTACTCCTCTTCGGAGAGCAGATCCATGGCGCTGGTACCTTCTTGCGCTTTGATCCCTGGCTGGATAACGATATAACGCTCATAATAGACTACGGACTCCAGTTTCTTGGAAGAAAGCCCGAGCAGATACCCGATTTTATTCGGAAGGGATTTGAAAAACCAGATATGTACGACGGGAACTACGAGCTTGATATGGCCCATACGTTCGCGGCGCACTTTTTTTTCTGTCACCTCTACCCCACATCTGTCGCAGACAATCCCTTTGTAGCGGATGCGCTTATATTTACCGCAATAGCATTCATAATCCTTTACAGGACCGAAAATCCTTTCGCAGAAAAGACCGTCGCGTTCCGGTTTATAGGAACGGTAGTTGATCGTTTCTGGTTTGAGCACCTCGCCGAAGGACCGCTCCAGGATATCATCAGGAGAAGCCAGGCTAATCGTGATGCTGTCGAAATCCTGCTTTTGAAGGTTGGTCTTTTTCTTTAAAGACATATAATGCTTGGTTTAATACAGGTTATTCAAACTTAACGTCGAGGGCAAGGCCGCGCAATTCGTGCACCAATACATTGAAGGACTCGGGGATATTGGGTTCTGGCAGGTTATCTCCTTTCACGATAGACTCGTAGGCTTTTGCCCTACCCACGATATCATCTGATTTGATGGTTAACAACTCCTGCAGGATATTGGAAGCACCGAAGGCCTCCAATGCCCACACTTCCATTTCCCCGAAGCGCTGGCCACCGAACTGCGCTTTACCGCCGAGTGGTTGCTGGGTAATGAGTGAATATGGGCCAATCGAACGCGAATGCATCTTGTCGTCCACCATGTGGGAGAGTTTGAGCATATAGATTACCCCTACCGTAGCCTGCTGGTGAAAGCGGTCTCCGGTTTCCCCATCGTGGAGGTAGGTCTGTCCCAGCGAAGGGAGCCCGGCCTGTTGTATCCATTCCTCGATTTCTTCCCGGCTTGCCCCATCGAAAATAGGCGTGGCAAATTTCACTCCGAGCTTCTCCCCGGCCCAACCGAGTACCGTTTCGAAGATTTGGCCCAGGTTCATCCTGGAAGGTACCCCGAGTGGGTTCAACACGATATCCACCGGAGTTCCGTCTTCGAGGAAAGGCATATCTTCGATACGGACAATTCTGGAAACGATACCTTTATTACCATGGCGGCCGGCAAGTTTATCCCCCACTTTCAGCTTGCGCTTCTTGGCCATATAGACCTTGGCGAGTTTGAGCACCCCAGCCGGAAGTTCATCACCAATACTGATATTGAACTTTTCGCGCTTATAGCGGCCAATTTCTTCGTTAACTTTGATCGTATAGTTGTGCAGGAGGCGGGCTACCAGTTCGTTCACCTTGGCATCGCTGGTCCAGTTGCTGTAATCCACTGACGAATAGTCCACGGCGCGGAGTACATCCGGGGAGAATTTTGCTCCTTTAGAGATGATTTCCTCGCTGTAAATAGAACGCACACCATTCGAGTTCTTTCCTTTAAGCAGGATTTGCAGTTTATCCACCAATTTCGTGAGCAGCTCGTTGAGCTCGATCTTATGCTGATCATCCAGGCGGGTAAGCTGGTCTTTTTCGGCGGTTTTCTGTACTTTATCTTTTTTCGCACGCGAAAAGAGCTGCTTGTCAATGACCACACCATTCATAGAAGGCGGTGCTTTGAGCGAGGCATCCTTCACATCGCCTGCCTTATCGCCAAAGATCGCGCGGAGTAATTTTTCTTCAGGCGTAGGATCGGACTCTCCTTTCGGGGTAATCTTCCCGATAAGGATATCGCCTTCCCTGACCCATGCGCCAACGCGTATGATCCCATTCTCATCGAGGTCCCTGGTTGCTTCTTCGCTCACATTGGGAATATCGTTGGTGAGTTCCTCTTCGCCCAGCTTGGTATCGCGTACATCCAGCTCGAAATGTTCGATATGGACGGAAGTGAAAATATCTTCCCGGACTACACGCTCGGAGATTACGATCGCATCCTCGAAGTTGTACCCTTTCCAGGGCATAAAGGCCACTCTGAGGTTTTGCCCGAGTGCGAGCTCGCCATTTTCGGTAGCATAACCATCACACAGGATCTGCCCTTTAGTAACCCTATCCCCTTTCCGCACGATTGGTCGGAGGTTGATACAAGTCCCCTGGTTGGTACGGCGGAATTTCACCAGGTCATAGACTTTGAGGTTATCTTCGAAGAAAACCAGTTGTTCCTCTTCCGAGCGGTCATAGCGGACTTCGATACGGTTGGCATCTACATATTCGACGATGCCGTCTCCCTCTGCATTGAAGAGCATCCTGGAATCCCTGGCCACTTTTCCTTCCAGGCCTGTGCCCACCACCGGGGATTTAGGCCGGAGGAGCGGAACTGCCTGGCGTTGCATATTGGAGCCCATGAGGGCGCGGTTGGCATCATCGTTTTCCAGGAAGGGGATCATAGAAGCGGAAACCCCGACGATCTGGTTGGGTGCCACGTCCATGAATTCGATTTCGTCCGGGCTAAGGACCGGGAAATCCCCGGAATCCCGGCACTTGATTTTATCCGAAAGGAAGTTACCTACTTCGTCCAGTGGTGCATTTGCCTGTGCGATGCGATAAAAATCCTCACCCTCTGCCGAGAGGTAGAGGGGTTCGCCCAATCTTTCCACCCTGCCTTCGGTCACTTTGCGGTAAGGCGTTTCCAGGAAGCCCATTTTATTGATCTTCGCATGGACACAGAGGGTAGAGATTAGCCCGATATTTGGTCCTTCCGGAGTTTCGATCGTACAAAGACGGCCATAGTGGGAATAGTGGACGTCGCGCACCTCGAAACCTGCGCGTTCGCGGGACAACCCCCCGGGGCCCAGCGCGGAAATCCTGCGCTTGTGGGTAATCTCCGAAAGTGGGTTAGTCTGGTCGAGGAACTGCGAGAGTTGGCTTGTACCAAAGAAAGAGTTGATCACGGAGGACAACGTCCTGGCATTGATCAGATCCACAGGAGTAAACACCTCGTTGTCCCGCACGTTCATTCGTTCGCGGATGGTACGTGCCATGCGCGCGAGGCCTACGCCAAACTGGGCAAACAATTGTTCGCCAACGGTACGGACACGGCGGTTGCTGAGGTGATCAATATCGTCAATATCTGCCTTTTGGTTCATCAGGCTAACGAGATATTTGACGATAGCGATGATATCTTCTTTCGTAAGCACCAGGATATTCTCATCAATCTGCTGCTCGAGCTTGCGGTTGATTTTATAGCGTCCGACTTCTCCGAGGTTGTAGCGTTTATCGGAGAAAAAGAGTTTTTCGATAATCCCGCGGGCCGTTTCTTCATCCGGCGGATCGGTGCCCCTCAATTGTTTGTAGATATACTGGACTGCTTCCAGTTCTGAACTCGTCGAATCCTTTTGAAGGGTATTGTAGATAATCGAGTAATCCTGGTCAATATCTTCCTTTTGCAGGATCACCGTTTCGGCACCTGAATCGAGGATAAGCTCGATATTATCTTCGTCGAGGACGATATCGCGCTCCAGGATAATTTCGTTGCGTTCGATCGTAACGACTTCGCCGGTATCTTCATCCACGAAGTCTTCTACCCAGGAGCGGAGTACACGGGCCGCGAGTTTGCGCCCCATGGATTTATTCAGGTTATCCTGGCTGACCGTCACCTCATCTGCGAGGTCGAAAATATCCAGAATCGCCTTATCGGTATCATAGCCGATAGCACGCAGCAATGTTGTTACAGGAAATTTCTTTTTCCGGTCAATGTAGGCGTACATGACCGTATTGATATCTGTGGCGAATTCCATCCAGGCACCTTTGAAAGGGATGACCCGCGCAGAATAAATCTTTGTCCCGTTCGGATGGACGCTTTGCCCGAAAAATACCCCTGGCGAGCGGTGGAGCTGGGAGACGATTACACGTTCTGCCCCGTTGATCAGGAAAGTCCCCTTTGGTGTCATATAGGGGATATTTCCGAGGAAGACATCCTGTACGATCGTTTCGAAATCCACATGCTCCTCGTCATTACAAGAGAGGCGGAGCTTTGCCTTCAGCGGAACGCTGTAAGTGAGTCCGCGCTGCATACACTCCTCAATCGAATAGCGAGGTGGGTCAATAAAATAGTCCAGGAATTCCAGGACGAAGATATTTCGTGCATCAGTGATGGGGAAGTTCTCCTGGAACACTTTATAAAGGCCCTCGTTGATGCGGTTCTCCGGGGTGGTTTCCAATTGGAAGAACTCCTGGAAAGACTTGAGCTGGATTTCGAGGAAATCCGGATAATCGGAGGAGAATTTTGTTTTGCCAAAGCGGATGCGCCGTTCCTCGGCAGAAATAAACTTTCCGTTGGAAGTCATTTGCGATTCTTTTATATTGTTTCACGCCCCGTATCT
>Ga0102689_1069882_pt1 | contig 8705 bp, 8 predicted proteins | sample NOAtaT_7_FD_77365 | JGI IMG/M metagenome (GOLD analysis project Ga0102689, IMG submission 77365) | Metatranscriptome of freshwater lake microbial communities from Lake Erie, under a cyanobacterial bloom - NOAA_Erie_Diel1S_2200h metaT... | ecosystem: Environmental > Aquatic > Freshwater > Lake ...
CGCTACCTTAGGACCGTTATAGTTACGGCCGCCGTTCACCGGGGCTTCGGTCGTCAGCTTCAGATTACTCCTGACCAACTTCCTTAACCTTCCGGCACTGGGCAGGCGTCAGCTCGTAGGTCTTTAGAACGTCACGACACATTATGCGTGTTGCGATGGCCTCGCAGATCACACCAACGGTGAGGCCGGCTGCGCCGATCACCACACCATTGAGACCACTGTAAGCCACGAGCATCCATGCCGCGCCCATCATCGTCAGCAGGCGCACCACCGTGCCGTATGCTACCAGGCGCGTGTTGCCATTGCGGATCATCAGTCCCTGATAGAAGCGACGGTAGCCGATGGCCGCCGGCCAGGGGATGAGAACGACCAGGGCATCGCGCATCAGAGCGCTTACCTCTTTCGGTAGCTGAAGAATGCCGTTGGCCACAACATCATACACCCACGGAAGGGTCACAACGACCATGCCGATCGTAACGGCGATGTTGACGCGACGCGTAAAGCGTCGCAGCGTGTGCATTGAGCGCCGGTCGCGGGCCAGCGCCACAGACGTGCTCAGCAGCTGGATCACCGGCGACTCGATGAGCATCGCCAGGGCAAGGGCTACACCATACGCCGCAAGGTTCACCTCCGCATTCGTCATGCGGGCGATCACCGACGTCAGGATGGGCCCCTCGATGGCCATCATCAGCCATGTGAGACTTAAGGGGACCCAGAACTTGACAACGTCGCGTGTGGTAAGCATGGTAAGGGGCGAAACTGCAGGTGAAAGTGATTGATCTATTCGGAAGATCAGAGTCTCGAACATGAGATTCATCGGTCTTCTCGTTGTGCGCTTCTGGAGCGGCTATGCCCCACAAGTCAATTTGTGGAGCCTAATTCCCGTTTCGCGCTCCACAAACTCATGTTTTGTGGAGCCTAATTCCCGTTTCACGCTCCACAAACGGACTTGTTGCTGATGTACGCTCCACAAACCGACCGAAAGCGCATCCCGAAGAAGCCCCAAGTTCTCCCCAACGTTGATCTTTACGTCTCTGAGCTCATGCCTTTCAACCTGATGTCCGCAACTGAGCCACATCATGCAAAATTGCACCATGGACTTCTACGAACGTCAGCCGTAGAGATTCCGGAGCTTACTGACCCCCCGTTCCGACGTCAAACAAGCCAGTGGACAGTTTCCTTCGGATAGAACTACAACAACTCCGGCAGCCCGAGCTCGCGAAGGTAGGCGTTGTGCCTGGCCTTGGCTTCGCTGACGGCGGAGTCGATCTCTTCGAGCTTGCGATGGGTAGCTTCAAGATCGATCTCTTCTTCGGTTGACGCAGTGCTAATGTATCGGGTGATATTGAGGTTGTAGTCGTTCTTCTCGATCTCGTCCATGGAAACGCGACGTGAGTAACGGGGCTCATCATTGCGCTGCTGATAGGCGGAGATGATCTTGTCGATGTGTTGTTGTAATAGCTGGTTCTGGCGCTTGCCTTTCACGAAATGTTCGGCTGCGTTGATGAACAGCACATCGTCATACTGCTTGCACTTCTTGAGCACGAGGATGCACACCGGAATGCCTGTGGAATAGAACAGGTTGGCGGGCAGCCCGATCACCGTATCAATGTGGCCATCCTTGAGCAGCTTGGTGCGGATGCGTTCCTCGGCACCACCGCGGAAGAGCACGCCGTGCGGGAGAATGATGGCCATGACGCCATCTTCCTTGAGGTAGTTAAAGCCGTGCAGCAGGAAGGCAAAGTCGGCGGCTGACTTCGGAGCCAGACCGTGGTTCTTGAAGCGCACGTCTTCGCCCATCGCCTCACCGGGTTCCCAGCGCAGACTGAACGGCGGGTTCGCGACGATCGCATCGAAGCTCGGCTTCTTCGCAGGGTTCTGCTCGCGCAACGTATCCCACTCATTGACGAGCGTATCGCCGTGGAAGATCTCGAACTCGGTGTCCTTCACCCCGTGCAGAAGCATGTTCATGCGAGCGAGGTTGTAGGTGGTGATGTTCTTCTCCTGACCGTAGATCTTTCCGATGCCCTTCGGGCCCATGCGCTTGCGCACATTCAGCAGCAGCGATCCGGAACCACAGGCAAAGTCCAGCACACTGTCGAGACGTTTCTTCGCGCCAGACTTCGGGTTCTGACTATCCAGCGTGACAATCATCGAGAGGATGTCTGAGATCTGTTGCGGGGTGTAGAACTCGCCTGCCTTCTTGCCCGAGCCGGCAGCGAACTGTCCGATCAGGTACTCATAGGCATCGCCGAGTGCATCGATATCAGTCGAGAACTCAGACAAGCCCTCATTGATCTTCTGGATGACCGAACACAGGATGGTATTACGATCCGAATACGTCTTCCCCAGTTTCGGAGAACTGAGATCAATCTCAGAGAACAGACCTTGGAACGTGCTCTCGAACGACTCCGTCTCGATGTACTTGAATCCCGCTTGCAGTGTGCTCAGCAGCTCCGCATTCTGCATGCGCGCCATGTTGGCGACGCTGCTCCACAGATGCTCGGGCTTTACAACGTAATGCACCTTGCGTCGCATCTGCCTTTCGAATTCTTGCACGTCGCTGGGGTTGTTGGCATACCACACTGCGAGTGGTACCTCACGTGCGACATCGGCTACTTCCGGATAGTCACGTCCAAGCTCCTTTTGCGCTGCCGTTTCGTAGTTGTCCGAGAGGTAGCGAAGGAACAGGAATGACAGCATGTAATCGCGGAAGTCATCTGCGTCCATCGCGCCACGCAGCTGGTTCGCGATAGCCCACAGGGTTTTACCGAGTTGTTCCTGGTTGGTGGAGGTCACTTCTTCGTCCGTTTCAACGTGCACAGTTAAGGTTATTCATGATTCAGCTATGCCCAATGGGGTGGGGTCATGGATTTGTTGAGGGCCCAACAATCTCCCAGCTCAACAGCGTGTGCTTTGGTCGGCCTGACCCCGCACGCTTGCTATGAACGTGGATGCTCACTTCCTGCGAGAGAACATGATTGATGCTGGCGGCATCTTCGATGTCCGGCCCAACTTTGCCGAAAATGATCGTCTCACTGTCAGCTACCTGAAACTCAAACATTCGTCGATTTGGCAGGACACCGTTAAAGCGACCACGAAACACCTTGTCTTCTTCGTGGATATTGTCCTGCTGCAAACGTTCTAGGCTACGCTGCACTTGGCCAACATCGGTAAAGCGAAACACATCGTCTCGGAACTCCAGGTTGCACACTGCATCCTGTTCGGCGAGTGTCTTGAGAAAACTGCGCAACGCATCGACGGCGCGCGGGTCGGCATCGACAATCGCCTCCGTCAGTTCGTCGTCGGTGCCAAGAGATGCCTCCATGATTCTATACGTCTGTTCGAGGGCTTCATCAAGGGGCGAATGTTCGGGAAATAGCTTTTCATCTCGAGGAGCCTCCTCGAGTTCAAAGCCGAAAGATCCGTGCGCCGTACCAGTAATGAGAAGTTGGTATTCATCGCGATTTGGAATCGCTCCCCGCGTACCAAGCGCCTTCGTCTGACTTAAACCGATTGCGGCAACCGCGTCGGCGAATGCACTGATGGCCTTTGCGCCGAACTCTGCATATACACCATGACTGCCCACAATGGGTTTACCTCGAAATGTCAGCCGTGCGCGAGCGGGCTCGCGTGACGTGCTCAGCGCAGCGGCTAGCGCTGCTTCGACGCGCGACTTGCGCGCTTCCAGGCTCATGCGGTCGATAACACTCGATTGGGGAATACTCGCAAGCATTCGCTCCAGAGTGGTCCTCTCAGCAAGCAGCTGATTCCGTTCCTGAATGTTCATTGCATGGTTCCTTGAAATGGTATCCTCTCGAGCTCAGTTTTGGCAATGAGATCGTCTTCCGGCGAAAGGTCAATCTGCACATAACCCTTCCATTGGCTGTCGCGCCGATGCGACCAAACACTGTACCAGTATGCTGATTGCTTCACAAGCTCCTCGGGCGGATTGTCATCGAGACAAACAAAATAGGCATCCACATTGCAAAGCTCTCTTGGCTCTGCGTCTCTGGGAGCTTGAAGAACGTGACCACATCTACATCTTCAGGGTCGCGGCGGTGGTTCGTCTCGACGTCTTCCAGGAAGCTACCGTCAACCCACTGGAAGCCATGGTTGAGTCCTGCCGCATGAAGAGCCTCACGAAAGGCCAGAAGACCCCTGAGAATCGCCTGCCTATTCGGCGTCGTTCCAAAACGCCGAATGAAATCGGCAATCGTGACGACGTAAGGCGACCGTTGAAATGAAGTGGGATCGCTGGGGTCGTTTGGGGGTAAGAAGCCCTGCGCGGTCCAGTCCGGTATTCTACCTGTGTTCATGTGCTACCATTCTGAGTATGCTGCATTACCTGTGAAAAAGACCTACACAAATCAATCCCCCACCTTCGGGAACAACCCCTGCATCAACCCTTTCTTGTGGGTCTTGTAGGTTTCGAGCTTGTGACTCTCGTTCGTGATGAGTTCGTCGAAACTGTGCCCCTCGCGCCTCGCAGCTGATTCGCGATAGCCCAGAGGGTCTTGCCGGGTTGTTCTTGGTTGGAGGGGATCAAGCCATTTCCTTCAGCCCTCTCTGCCTTCCATTATTTGCCAGACTCTTTGGTAGACACTTCCAGCAGTGCCCAGGGCTGCGTTCCAATCGTGCTCCGACATGGCTGCGAGGCGCTCACGGATCGAAGGAAGGTTTTCATCCCTTTGCAGGTTCAGGCTTCGGGCAAGAGCAGGCGCTGCACTGCGAGGAATTCCTAACAACCGCAGAGAAACAGCGGCATCTGTAGAGACTCCGTAGTACACGCGGGACGGGAGGTTGATAAGCTGGCTGCGCTCTTCGTCGGGCATGTCAGAAGCGGTGATGGCCAGCAAAGCGCCCAGCCCCCAGGAAGATGTCTGGGTAAGCCTGCCGAAAAGATTCTGTCCACATTTGGTTAGGGCTGTGGTGTCATCCATGCCTTCGGTCCGGAAATGCCGCTTTGCAATAGTTGTGATATCCTCTTCGTTCACCCAGTCCTTCAGAATGCGCGCGAGCTTGTCCCCATCGGGTGACTTACTGCCAGTGACTGCCACCAGATTATCTCGCAATTCTGGAACACGAAGTAGAACGCCCATCATATCCTGCAATGTCCGGTCACCGTTGCTGAATAAACGGTTTCCATCCCACGAATCAGGCCCGAGATTGCCGCGGTGCTTCATCACCGTGCGAATGCTCTGCAACGAAAAGCCAGTACTATCCACCAGCTTGAGCGGTTGTCCTGGTTGGGCCAGATAGCCTGTGTATGTTCTGATTCCCGCCAGCAAACGGCGGGCAATCTGGCTTTGGGAGGCTCTGAGCTTTTCAAAACCAAGAGTTCCACGAAGCACTTGCTCGATCTGATCGGCAAAATTATCCGGCTCGCCCAACTGACGATAGGTATGAGCAAGATACTGAAGGAAGCTCGACCATTCCGGGATGCGATAGACAATCTTACCAAGGTCATCCAGTTCTTCTCCTGCTTCTTGAGCAAGCTGGATCAATGCGGAATTCAGGTCTCCGGTGTTCCGATTGATGAAGTCACGTCTGTCGGAAACCTGTTTTACATTTTCTGCCACCAATGCAACCACTCCGAGTTGGCTTTGAGAAACCCTTCCAGCTCGACCTGCAATATTCCAGAAGTCCTCCGGTGGCATGGGCTTACCGTAGGGATAGTCCGTAGCAGCCATTACTACACCGCTCACCGGAAAGTTCACTCCATGGGCGATGGTCGTCGTGGCCGCCATTACGTCAAGGCTACCCCTTTCGAACAACCATTCCATCAGCATCCGAATCTCTTCGGGTAATCCACCATGATGCACGCCGATCTTGTGTGCCAACAAACTCACCAAGGGAAACTCAGAGCCCATTTCCTTAGAAACATACTCACGCACTAGTTGCAGGTCAGGAGACAGTACCGTAGAGAGTTCGGCAGCAGACTTGAGCTTTTCGGCGAGGTTCCAGACATAATCTGGACGACTGTGCATGGCGATGACCGGGCCGCGTTCCTTGAGCTTGTGAGCCGTGATGGAAGCGAGTGTTCCCGTTTTGTTCGCTTTAGAGAGGCTACCAGCCAACGAGCCTTCCTTGCCTAATGTAAAGGCATCATCGAGATCGACGGAGCGCCGAGTAGTATGAACCGTTCTGAAGTCCAATCGGTAGTCACGGCTGCGACGCTGCAACGGTCCCGTATCCACGGCACTGACGATTCCAATTGCGCGATCATTGGGCTGCCAGTCCACCCCAAGGCTGATATCATCGGAATTTGCGCCGCCCAGCCAACGAGCAACTTCACGGGCGTTCTGAATAAATGGTGTCAGTAGGAGGAACTGAGCTTCACGGCACTCACGATTGACGTTAGCAAGTAGCAACTCAAGCCGCATTCCACGCTGCCTGTCTTGAATCGTATGAGCCTCATCAACCACTACGAGGGTGAGTGGACGGCCGATCTTCTCTTCCCAATCCTGCCTCAACAGTAGATCAAACTTTTCGGGTGTGGCAACCAGAATGCGGAACTGAGTCTTTTGGTTTGCCTCGCTGAGTACACTGGCCTCAATCCCATCGATTTCCATAGCCGGGCTAACTCTTTCAACAACGATACCCAGCGGTTCGAAGTCACGCCTCAACTGCCGAGTCACCTGGTTGACGAGTGCACGGCTCGGGGCGAGATAAGCAACCCAGCCTTTACGGTCTTCATATTGGTTCAACGCCTGAAGTATTCGGAACTGGGCGATAAGCGTCTTGCCGCTTGAAGTTGGTAGACTTACCACCACGGCTCGCCTGCTGGAGCCAAGAAGGCCTTGCTCAGCTAGAGTACGCCGTTGAGGTGGGAGAACATCGAACAAGGCCTTGTCGCCCCGACCACGTCTAACCAGCTCATCGACAAAGTCGGTCACGCGAGAGTTTACCGCACGCGTTACGGTCCAGATCGAATTGTCGACCATTTGCGCCGCGGCCCGTGCAAGCAGCCGCGTCATAGGTTCCAAATCCACGAGACGAGCCACTTCGCAGGCGGCGATAGCACGATCAAAATGGGAATCCAGGACCTGCTGAATCTGATGATTTCCGTCTACGACTCCATCGGTGATGAAGTGCGCAAGCACATCCGCCGCCTTTGAGATATGGTAAATAGCGATCAACTCCAGCGCGGTGCGCTTGGCTGACAGCGGGTCAAGTGCTTGCAGGTAGTTGCGCTCAAATTCCTTCTGAGAATCCCGCAGAGCCGCCACCCGCTCCAAGACTGCATCGCGATCCGTCCAGCCCTTTTTGCGCACGAGGCGCAGCCAGACATCAGTGATAGTGGCGCGGCAACGCTGACCCCAATCGTGGGATTCGATTGCCACGGCGGGCCATGCTCCATCGGCATCCAAAGCACGGAGCCAACGCGCCGCATCCGCGCCGCGATCTCCCAGCACGGCAAGCGTAGAAGCCCGCAACAAATGCGTTCCAGCTTCCATGGGATCTTCCGGCACTGGCAAAACCCGCAACACACGAAATGCATCCGCCGCTGCGACGCGCATGGTGGCCTCGCGATCACGATCCTCGGAAAGACGGTCCACTTCCAGATCTAGAACGGCAACTTCTAAAGCTGCGGCACATTCTTGAATGACTTCCGCGTTGAACTCCGAGACTTCGCGACCCATCTCGCGGAAAAACTGAACGCGGTCCGCTTCACGCAGAGCGCTGCTGCGTTTCTCTGCAATCGCATCAAGGAGCCAGTGGTTCATGACGCACCTCCTTGCTGAATGGCTGCTGGAAGCTGGCTGATCGGCCACGGCAGATACAGGGCGATCAGTTGGCATCGGGTAGGAGTCTGCAAAGACCGCCCCAAGCTACGTCCTCGCGCCTGTAGGTCCTGTTCCCTCGCGTCCTTGTCGCGGATCAGAATCCCAAACAGTGTCACATCGCGGCAACCTGAATCGAAATACCTTGAGAAAGCATTGTTGAAGGAAACTTGGTGTGTTGTTCCCTTCACCCGCGGCAGGAGCCACTTGAGCAATTGGCAGATGGTGCCGAGGTTGCTTGCCAGAGAGTCCAACTGGTGGCCAATTCCGCCGCTCCTTCCGCTCATGACCTGCGGCGGCCATTGTTCTTCGGAAGAGCACTTCACCTCACCTAAAGCCAGACGATGCGAATCCCCGTCGGATTGGAATCCAATGATGTCCGCACCAGGCAGCGAAGCGAACGGGTTACGCTTGTCCCGTTCTGTATTCCAAGGCAACACCACATCGTGATGCTCTTCCAAAATGGCCTCGGCCAATGCTTCACCGACTGCCCAATCGCGTTCCTCGGGCACATCGGCGGCGAGAACCTCTTCGAGCGCCTGATGTCCCATGCCCGTGAGGTTGAGGCCGCGAAGATGGCTGCGCAGCTCCTCACCGCCCTCAGTATCATTGAGGCGTGCGGCGACTGGTCCGCTCAGAAAGTCTTTCAGCTCCTTACCCTCCTCGGCACGCTCGCCCTGCCACGATGCGCAACCGTGGCTGGAATGATAGACTATTTTGGAGGGAAATGGCATTAGTCAATGGTGAAAATAGTAAGCATTCGAGTAGTAGTCCGGAACAGCGATGCAGAGTAAGATGCTGCCTCTCATGCATCCCCCTCCCCCACCTTCGGGAACAACCCCTGCATCAACCCTTTCTTGTGGGTCTTGTAGGTTTCGAGCTTGTGACTCTCGTTCGTGATGAGTTCGTCGAAACTGT